>Ga0181470_100342_pt1 | contig 12193 bp, 12 predicted proteins | sample InSIn5SAF170_FD_119082 | JGI IMG/M metagenome (GOLD analysis project Ga0181470, IMG submission 119082) | Clean room microbial communities from NASA Spacecraft Assembly Facility at Jet Propulsion Laboratory, Pasadena, California, USA -... ...
AGGGACGTCGACGATATACTCTCCTTTGGTGGTGAGCAGCAGCAACATCCAGCTGGAATTGTGCGATGGTGTGCAACTCTTCAAATGCCATGTTGCTAAACTTGCAGAAGTTTGCAGACGAGAGAGGACGTATATCATATATGATGCACACTTGAGGTTCTCGGAGAGGTTCAAGCAGACACAGCACTCTAACGACCGATTTGTTTTGGCTAAAACTTCGTTATGAGGTCGTGTAGTATAGAACAAAGACTATCTTGGTATAAGTTGGTGCGCACAAGAGAGCGAGAGAGAGCAAGAAAAGGACATGTCGAGGATATGCGCCTGACAAGGACTTGAGCAACCACAACACTCTGTCGACATATCCGCACGAGCTGAAACTTTGTACTGATGATTGTGTAATGCGTTATGTCTATCGTGCTTGAATGGCAACTCGAGCAGATCGATCGACAACGTAGCATGTACTTATGAGCGTTCCCAGCTGCCATCTCTACGGCAGAAGTTCGAGGCAGCTGGAGTAACCCATCGCCCAGATGGCTTGGAAATCATCACTCCACGGTGCGAGTAGGATATGTTGCCGCAATTGTAGCGAGATCCCAGATGGTCAAGCATGTGTGATGCTGTGTGGTCAGTTGCCAGTTGGTCACGTTCTACTTGTCTCTAACCAAAGCTTCATGCAGCGCTGCCACTACGATCGGCTTGGATTGTGCACGATTTCTCTGTATGTCTGTTCTCTGTATACACCCCGCACGTAGATGCCAGATTTTGAGCAAGATTGAACGAGTCGCGAGGCTGTTGCGGTCATCTGCCAGGTCTCACAAGCCTAACGTCGGTTACATGCTGTGCCGCTGCATTCGTCCGATCGACCAGTACTCCATAGAGTTTGGCTGTGTTGGTCATGATATTCTGTGTCTGCTCGTGTCCATGCTTGGGCTCAACCAGGTTTGAGCCAGTCAAGAGTCAGTCATGCGTGTGTAATGGTGTGTTCCTCTTCAGCTTGCAACGGTGTGTTCCCTCTTTAGCACTACGACGGCACGTCCTGCTGGTGCGGCTTTTCGACCACTTCAGCCTCACATGAAATCCAAGCCAAACAATGCCTATATGGTGCAACAGAGCGTCCTGAGATTGGAGTGGATTGAATTATGAATGCCAGAGTTGTATGGTGTGGAAGCGTGGAGACTGCCGATATGGTTGGCAGTTGGTAATTTCCAGCACTCAAGTCTACAACAACACTTCCTGACTGATCGAATGTGCGCAGGACTCATGGCGATGTAGGTTCACCGTACCATCGTACCCATACCCGAGTTTGAAAGACGAATGCGACAATCGCTGGTGTGTGGTACGCGTTTTTGATGGAGCCTCATGCTTCTGTCGAGCATGCGAAGCCTTTTCAGAGCTGCCTTCCCCTTGACCAAACGAATGGACATGAAACTTCCTTTGAGGAGAAGCTGTCTATCCAATGATCTTGATACACGAGTTTGAAGAGTATCGTTCGCGTCAAAGTCATCGCGTTGCGCGTCAAGCCGTGGGATAGCAGGTGACGCTGGCGCGTACTTTGATAGCGAGGAGTTCGTGTTCCAACGACCATTACTCCTCAACGACCCTTCGGATACGCGCAAAAAATGGACCATAGAGAGGTGAGGACGCGAGAAGCCGTACGATGAAGTTCTGAGACCATAAACCAGGTTGAACGCGTCGTGCGCAAAGAGATCGGCGTGGCTTCCTAAACGGATAGTTTCCATAAGCTTCTCGAACCGCACGTGAACACTTCGTCATCTCCAATTCTTTTGACATTAGACTCGAGGAATCTGACACAATAGGATCGATACGACAGAAGTTTTGAGAGGAGATCCCGAGTCGAGCGTGCTGTGCACATGAGTTCGCCCGCGTCGTCCCAGACAACAGGGCCATCATCGTTTCTGTCCAGGCCTGGGAACAACACCCACCGACGGATCCGGTCTTCTTTGCAATCATACCAGGGTATCCTTAGGGCCTATAACCTCATATCCTATCGTTTGAAGCAAAACATGTGGTTGACGTCTCGCAGGACACCAGTATCATGCGTTCAGCCTGGTCCAACGACAGCTTCTGCCTCTCTCGACAGTTATTGCACGCCACCGACATTCCCAATTCTCTTGCTCTCGCTATCGTGAAGTTGGAAAGAGACAAGAATGGCTGTCTGAAGCTTTGAGCCCATTGCACATCGTCATGTACATTATACAGCGCATCCAGGCTCGGGCAGCTGTGACAACGCGCCATTGCAACGCGGCTCTGCTTCGAGTTTAACCGCCTCACATCGTCTGAAAGCTGGTCCCCGGCGTCTTCAAGCTTCTCGACGTGTTTCCCTTCCTGACAACTGTGTCGGACGCGTTGAGGATGCCATTGGTTCGTACTTGTGTGATCCGCCGCTGCTGCGCTGCCGCCATCATCTTCGTGACCACGATTTGCAACCTTTGATCATACTGGCTCTGTCGATATACACCTTGAAATCCTGACTCTAGCAATCACGAAAGCTCAACCGGAATACATCCTTGATGTGAGATTACGAGTGCCCCAAAACACTAAAGCTAAACAAGCTGAGGTGCATTGTTCAAAACACGGACCATATCAGATCTCTGGAAGATGTCGTGACCATGGCAAAATCAATCGTGTGTGAAAACAGATACATAAGTCATGACACACCGTCCACAGCGCTCTCTCGCACTCGAAATATCAAGAGAACCTGCATTGTCACATCACCGACATAATTATGAGATTTCAGCTGGATCAATTGGTGCTTCAAAATAGCGAAATCGTTTTGTTTCACTCGACTGAAATTCTGCCACCTCTTGCAACTCTGCAGATTGATTACGCCGACTACTTTCAGAGTATGAAGATGTGTGAACTCGCAAATACAAAGGTTTGGCACGACGAAAACCCACAGCCTAGTCATGGACAATTGATGGAATTCCGTGTCTTTTCGGCATTGAATTTATTTGGAGAGAACAATCGTTTCGCAAAGTTGAACTCTCGGGTAAACTTTTGGCAAAGTCCACCCCTGAACCCTGCATTATTTCGGACGGTGGATTTTCAGAACAAATCAGGATCTGAAAGACAACGCTCAGATGTAGCAGTGAACAGGATTAGAGAAAGAATGGTACATTTTATAGACAGGAGAGTCAATGTTTAGTTTGTGCGGGTAGGGAGCAGTGATTAAGATACAGTGTGAGATTGTTAAATGTGAGATTGAATCATCTAGCTAGTGGTCTCTTTACCTTGATGTTCGAGAACCAAAAACCATGCCATTCCCCCAATGCCCCGTCCAACAAGCAATTCAGTCCGCACACAGGCAGGACGAACAATAGCTTACTAATATCAAGTCCGCACATAGGCAAAACGATCATAATCCCAAGCCCGCATATAGGCAGGACGAACTACAGCCTACTCGAGTCCGCACACGGCAGGACGAACAACAGCTTACTCAAGTCCGCACATAGGCAGGACGGTCATTAGTTCAAGTCCGCACACAGGCAGGACGAGCTTCAAGTCCACACAAGGGGCAGGACGAACTACAGCTTACTCGAGTCCGCACATAGGCAAGACGATCATCACCTTGAGTCCGCACATCGGCAGGACGAGCCTCAAGTCCGCACACCCGCACCACGACCTACACCTTACCTCGAGTCCGCACATAGGCAGGACGAGCGTATAATTTACCTCGAGTCCGCGCACATAGGCAGGACGAGCAGGGACTTACTTCTAGTCCGCGTAGAGCAGGACGAGCTACAGCTTACCTCAAGTCCACACAAAAGGACGAGCCAATATGTCGAGTCCGCATGATGTAGGACGATCAAGCAATCTTTCTCTAGTCCGCACATAGGCAGGACGACCTTAGGATCGCAGAAACCTTCTGAAGTCGAATTCTTCGTCCGGCACCGGGAGATTCAGGCCGTTGTTTTTGATGGCCGCGATGACCTGTTCGTTGACTTTCTCGTAGGTGCCTTCACCACTCCGGTACACGGCGTCCGCGATCCGCCTTGCCCTGATTTTGAAGCCACTTCTCGCGGACTTGCGAGGGTCCCGCTGTTGTCGAGCGGACGGGCCAGGCTGCGATCGGTAGACGCCGTATCCGCCAAGGGGTGGGCCATGTTTGTGAGCCGTGTCGTCATGGTTCTGGGCGGCTCGAAAGTTGGGCCGATATCGTGAGTAGTTCTGGCCGTGGCTGGATGGCGGTGGTGTGCGCTGGCGACCATCTCGTTCCGTCGCCTCTTGCTGAGGTTCGACAGAAACACCCTCGTCCTGAACAGAGTAGACGTCACCCGTTTCAAATGTGTCGTGCTGTTCAGGGGCATAGTAGTCATAGGGTGTCCCTCCCGAAGAGGAGGCTCTGCTTCGCTGTTGCTGCTGGAGTTCCAGTAGCTGTCTTGTAGAATCCTCGGCGCGTTTGCTCATGGTGATGACTTCGGTGCACTTCTGGATGAGCCTCTGTTTGAGCGCGAGGATTTCATCTCGAAGCCGTTGAACCTCAGCGCCGTCCTCTGAGGTTGGTGGTGGTGGCGGTGGCGGGGGTGGTGCCATCGTGGTCGGGACAGCCGCCGGAGCAGCATCAGGAGCAGCTGCAGGAGCAGCTGCAGGTGCAGGCTGCTGGCCAGGAATCGTTGCATTCGGTAGTGGCGAAGGAAACGCCCAGATGCCTGGCGGCTGCGAAGAGGTGTCGGTGGGCCTAAAGCCAAAATTCGGTGGCGGAATGACATTGCTCCATTGTGGGTATTGGTATTGAGTTGAAGCAAATGCCAAAAATGCCGGTTGTTGAAATGTCGTTGGTGTGCCTTGGTATCCTGGTGGGGGCACCCAGTAATTCGGATTCGGTAGTGCTTGCTGTGACATCGTTGGATACTGCCACGGCAGTTGCTGCTGAGTCGGAGCCGGAGCCGCAGGTGGCGGCGGTGGTGGTGGCGGTGGTTGGCTAGCCTGTCGGCTTCGTACTTGGTCGTATCGTATGCCGCCATATCTGACGAAATTCGAGAGTTTCTGCGGGCACGGTGCTCGGTAGTGGTCGAAGGTGCCACAGTGCTTAGCGCGTTAGTCTTGATGGTTACTTGCAATGTCTTAAGATCAACTCACAATGCATCTGTCTCGACAACTCAACCATTTGTGGTCGCCTTTTTCACAGCGTACGCACAAATGGCGCTTGCGGTTATTTCGTTTCGAACGTGCTCGTTGACCTCGTTGGCGGGATTGTGTGCCTTCAGTTTGTTGGTCGTTGCGAGGGCCTTGTGCATCGAACTGCTCGACGTGCTCTTCATTGCTCAGGGATTGGCGACTCTGCGCGCCGGGTAGTCGTTCCAGGGAGCCTGGGACCTGAGACATCGTGAACTGAGATCACGAAAGTCAGTTGTGTTTGTTGTGTTGTGGAGAGTTTTGCGAGCTGTTGGCTTCAGTGAATGCAGTAAGTTATGGTCACGTGTGTGATCTTGGCGGTCCCCTGAGTTTGGATCATCTTCACCTTTGTCTTGAAGGAACCTCAAAGAGCACAGTGTGCAAACTTCTAAAGCCAAAAGCTCGCTATGGCCCAGTTGCTAGCCGAGGCTCGAGGGAGCACGACGATTCTCTCTTCCTCTCTCTGGAATAGGAAACACGGAGTCGCGTTCTTCGAGCACCTGTCGCAGGCTGCAGTACTCTCCCTCTCGTTTGGCCAATTGGGAGCCACTCGACCGATATAACATCGGAAGCATCGTCCAGCAGTTCTCACGTTTTCCGAGAGAAAGAAGAGGTGAACATCTGCTTTGACTTCTCGTCTCTCAGCTTTGCTCGCGAACATTCGTGGACCGCGTCGACAATTTTGCCGTACTCTCCCTCGGGCATTCCGAGCTCAAGATGATCGGTGACTTTCAAGTCATCTGGATCTCGGGAATCAAAAGCACGGGAAATTTGGCCGCTTCGTTCGAGGATATCTTTGATCCAGATTTGCGATTACCAAATTGCTTCGCCTTCTTGTTTGTCATGCCGGAACTCGATGGACCGTCTCGAGCCAATGGCTCAATCTGGTTGCGAGATCGCTTTTCTCCTGATCGAGGAGATGTCGACGGTAACACTGGTATCGCTTTATGTTAGTAGGCCATGCTAATATCGCGCTGTAGCCGCGGTTCGGTGGACCGGCCACGACAAAAGACACTAGTGTACGATACACTTACATTCGGTATCCTTGAGATTGAAAGATCCCGACCCAGGAAGATCTGCGGTGTCACGGACTTCGTTTGCATCGTTCTCTGGTATGTTTGCATTCTCTCGAGGTGGTGCTGCCGCCCGTTGGTCTGATCACACCTTGGCGGAGGTCGAAGCATTCTTCTCGATTGGAATAGCATCAAAGGTGCTGGCCATTTCTTGATTTCCCAAGCTCAGCTGGCGATACAATACGCCGATATCCTTCTCGGTATCCTCGATGATCGTGGCGAAAATGGACGCCGTGGATTCGCTAAGCCTGGCGGATACATTGTAGCTGGTAAGGGCGATTTAGAATGACGCAGCATCCATGATTGATCTGGCTACTGGCATTCAAGTTTGGAGAATAGAAAGTCTCATGTACGCGGCGAACAGGAAAGGAGGTTGTGGCATAGTCGCGACTAGCACTGGAAGGCGCGACGGACAGGCAGGAGGAGTGGACGGCAACGACAGAGTGAGGCAGGATTGTCAAAGAACACATTGATTCTGCATGTATACATGTCAAAAGACATCACAAATGAAATGTATTAGCTTAATGAGGCGGATGTACTTGCCAACAAGAGCCACAGTTCAGCTCGGCTGCGTAGCAGCCGTAGGATAAATGCCCATGGAGGACAAACTACTATGTACATCCCCGGCCAAGGCTGGACCCAGCTGTTATTCCTCAGATTTGTGGAGTACGAGATGCTCCCACAATGTGTGGAAGCGTGAACGCGGACGTCCCGGGATAGTCTGTTGACCGATTGAAGCAGCTGCACACTGTCCTGGGGTAATGCAGGGTAGTAAGCTTACCATTCAGCCTTGTAAGCTAATTACAAGTGCTGAGAAGATAATCAGCATGTAGCAAGACGGCGATTATACTGATGATGGATATATAGCATGGAGGGTGAAAGTAGGTGGAAGTGTTCAAAGTTAGCCAATATAGCCAGCCAATGAGAACGAATTCACGTGATAGCGCGCTGCAACCGATTCACCTGTGCTCCAACTTTCATCCTACTTTCTCCCAACATTCATTTTCAAACTCAATGGCAGGCAATCCTTTCCAAAGACCTGGCGTATGGGTCAGAAAGCACGGCGCGGCTCTTAGCTGGGGAGCTCAGCCAACACGTGTATCCGCGGCGCATTCTCGCCACGAGTCAGCAAAGACCACTGAAGATGAATTCCGCGAAGTTCTTGACCAGAGACAAGCAGCTGAACAAAAGCTGGACCATAGAATATAGATGTTGCAAGCATTGAGACAAAAACTCGATGTCGGCGTTGTTCCGCCAGCAGCACTCGTGGACAAGCTCGAGGCGTGCTTGGATATTGTAATCGAAATGCAGGACTATACCAAGGGTCGATTTGCGTCGATGCAGGATCACACAGCACAACTAGAACGAGACAAGATCGCTTCATCAGCCTTGGAGCAGGAGCTGAGACAACAAATCACACAATATGAGACACGCACCACTGCAACCGAGAAAAGGCACGCACAAGAAATGGCAGCTCGAGTGCCTCAGGATCTATATCTGCAGGTAGATTATCGAATGGCGCCTTAGATTCTGGGGAGGGAGTAACTAATATCGGAGTAGACCAAGAATAACTTGGCTAGTGCTCAAGCAAGCGTGCAAGCACTAGAAGCTGACGGCGAGATCAAGAACCGCAAGATCGAAGATCTTGGATTGCGTGAGCAAGACCTGAGATGCAATTTGGAGCTGCAGGAAATGCTCCACAAATGGTTGAGCAACGAAAAAGATGCTTTGGCGTGCGAAATCGCCAACCTGACAAACGCTCGTCGAACGACTAAAGAGCAGTTTGAGAAGGTAGCATCTACGGCAAACTAAAATACCTTGAGCTTTCTCGTAAGTCTTATTTCTCACGCTCTCCCTGTACCGAAGAGGCGGTACTGCGTGCCGCGACCCTCTCTCGCTCGATACATCTGCTCTCTGCGGACAAAACTAATGCGCAACAGGTGAAAAGAGTAAGCTGCAGCAGCAGTACGATAACAAGCAAAAGGCGTGGGACAAGACGAAGGCTGCGCTCGAGCAGCGGATCACGGTGCTGAATGCCGAGGCGCAGAACTCCCATGAACGTCTGATTGCTGCTGTAGCGCTCAAAGATCAAACAATTCAGGACCGTGAATCGCAGATTGAGTATCTTCAAAGGGACGCTCGTCAGGGGCAAAGAGAAATTTCCGAACTGCGATCTCAGCTTGGTGATGAGTCCGCCAAGCTGCGAGCTGCAGACCATGATAATCGCGAGCACATCAACCGGATCGCTGACTTAGAGATGGACATTGCTGGCATGAAGACCCTCAACCACACTTTGTCGAGCGAGAGACGGACCGCTGAAGAAGACTCTCGCGCTAGCAACGCCGCGGCCAAACGAGCTTCTCAAGATCTTGAAAGAGTGAAAAAGAATATTCAAGCCCTCCAAATTGAGATTGCTGCTGGCACTAAACAGCTACAAAACTCAAGCGAGACTCATGAAAAGCAAATCGAGATGCTTCAAGCTGATCTCCGGACAGAAACTCGCAGACGCGAGGGCGTGGAGAGCGAGAATCAAAAGCTGGTCATGCAACACTTGAACGAGATGACGGCGTTAACGGTTCGCCACCAAGATGAGATTGCAGACCTAAATCAGGACCACATCGACGAGCTTTCCTGTGCCAAGCGCAGTCTGTCCGACGAGGAGGTCCGACATCTTCAGACCAAAGAGGAGCTTGACCGCAACGTGAAGAGGCGCGATGACGTGATAGCGCAACTCGAGGAGCAGACACAGAAGACATTGAGCGCCATGAACGAGAGCAATGCAATCCGAATTGCTGAGACAAACACCAGGCTCAAGCTTGAAGAGGTCGAATTGCAGCGAGAGAGCGCGAGCAAGGAGACTGCGAGGCTGCAAGAGCTTGCCAGCACACTTCAGCAAGAACTGGATCAGTCTGAGGAAGACTACGAAGAGCTCAAAGCAGCGAGCGCGGAGCAAATCACCGCGAAAGAAGGCGAGCTAATCCGCCAACGGCAGCAAATGAGCAGAACCGATCTGCGTGTCGAAGCCTGCCAATCGAATGTCAAGACAATCGTCCAGTCGCTCAAAGCTATGACTGGCGAGATTTATCGCCTTTGTTGCGAAGATGCTTCAAAGACACTGCGGCGTGCCAGCTTGCGCGAAGAGGTTGCCTCTCTTCTCGAAAGTAACAAAGAGTTAAGCTCCGAATCTAGAGCAAGGCAAATCCGCACCGAAGCACTAGAGCAAGAGTTAGTCATTTTGACTGCAGAATTTGACGAGAATATGAGCACAAACGCTGAACAGCTTCGCGATCTGCATAGCCGACTCGCCACAATTCTCGAGGAGAAGGCTTTGGCTGATCAGGAGCTCGCTGCCAAAACAGAGGTGCTTCGGCTCACAGAGAAAGAGAAGCATGATCTCATTGCACGGCATGCGGAAAGCGAAGCTGGCTGGAGTGCCGCCACATCAGCGCTCAACAGCGAGAAAACCAAACTTGAAAGTGCAGTCCGCTGCAGAAATGCCTCCCTTGAGGAAATTGAAAGCAGGCTGGGAGCGCGCACAAGGCAATGCGAAGAGCTGGAGGACAAAGCTCTTCAAGCTGAGATGAGGACCACCAGTGTCCGAGACAGCTTGTCGGCACGGATCACAGAGCTTCGCAATCAAAGCCAGCGAATCGACCAGGAACACCAGGAAGAGATCTTAGAGCTGCACGAGCAGATACGTCGGCTCCGAGAAAACCTACTACCAGAATACACAAAGAAAATTAATGACTTCGAGATGGCTGGTGCCGAGCGGCTGGCCGTCCTTCGAGAAGTACTTGGGCCAGCGCTGCTAGACACACAGTCTGCCGGTGAAGATCATGAAACGCTCATCGAGCAGGAGCACCTGCTTCTGAAGGCCTTAGTGAGCAAAAAGCGAGATGGCGATTCGGCATTTCAGGAGCTCCAGATGCGCGCAAGCGGCCAGATTCACCGGCTCTTTGAAAGGCTGCAAGAATACAAAACGGCTCTAGATGACACACTCACCAAGCTCGACGGCAATGCCGCCGAATTCGCCAAATCGCAGGGCATCAACAAGGAAAACTGGAAAACCGCCTTAGCTGATACTCGGGCTCTTCTAAAATATGCTAGAGATCGGCTGCAAGGCTTGCCCACGATACTGCCTGAGCTCAAGGCCAAGATCCCTAAGCGCCCTTCCTGTTGATGATATTGATTGCATCTCTGCACAGCAATGGCTCGTCCTGCCCCTGTGCAGACTTGAGGAAACACATAGTTCGTCCTGCCTTTGCGCGGATTAGAGGATACTCATTGCTCGTCCTGCCTTGGCGCGGACTTGAGGTAAGCTATAGCTCGTCCTGCTCAACGCTGGCTAGAGGCAAGTCCCGGCTCGTCCTGCCTGTATGCGGACTCGAGTAAGCTGTAGTTCATCCTGCCTTTGTGCGGACTTGAGGTAAGCCGTAGCTCGTCCTGCGCTATGCGGACTCGAGGTAATGATCGTCCTGTCAATGTGCGGAATCGAGGTAAGCCGTAGTGCGTCCTGCCAATGTGCCGATTCGGAGCTCGTCCTGCTATGTGCGGACTTGAGACTAACATCCTGTTCGTCCTGCCTTACGCGGACTTGATACAAAGCTCGTCCTGCCTGTGTGCAGACTCAAGACTAACTTACTGTTCGTCTCGCTCTATGCGGACTTGAGATGATGCTCGTCCTGCTTTATGCAGACTCGAGGCAAAACACAGCTCGACTTGCTTTATGCAGACTTGAGTCTTCTGGACTGCTCGTCCTGCTTTTCGCGGACTGGAGATATCGCTTCCCAGTTCTGGCTTGTGCGGTAGCTTTCGAGGTGATGGAAGGAAATTTATCGAAGGTGATTTTGGTCGGAAACCCGGTCTGAGCTTATTATTCTTATTTTCCTTTGCTAATACCAATGTCATCAATGATTTCCCAGCCACCTTTCAAGCTCACTAACATTTGCCCAGCATTACTTGGACTAACCCTTTCAGTTTCCCAAGCAGCTGTGAGAATGGACGTCCTCATTATCATGGTCCAGACAGTGACTTTCGAGGCTTGCTAACGCCAATACTTGCTTCCATACTCATGGTCATATCTGCCATCTCTAATCCCCACTATGGCCGTTGCATCTCTGGATCAGTTTTCTCGTACTACGATCCTACGACGCACCATCTATTTTTCGGCGCGATTGGGGTGCTGATTTTCGACGGATAGCAGAAGGGAACTGACGAACGGCCTCGAGACCCAAGCCCGACTTGTCCAAGGTTCAACCAGTTATTGCTGGCGTCGAGTCTCGCCACTCATGGTGTTGTGGATGTGGGACACTGAATGGGCGCGTAATCTCGGTAGTTTCCCGGAATCGACCAGAAAGCTTGCTAGCTTCAAGAAACGCTGAGAACAAGGGATACGCCTTTGATGATGGCAGCACCACCTCCTTTGTAGGACTGTGGCGGCATAGACATCATTGAACACGCACGGTGCTCTCACTTCGACAGGACGGAGCAAAGCATTGTAGTCATACAGGGTACCATTCTGATACGCATAAGCGGTGTCATGCGTGACTGGGCTCGTTGAAGGAAGTAAGTGAGTGTGAAGACCCACTCAGCACGTGACCTGCCTTCCGTTGCCCTTTAATACCTTTGTTGTTGCCTCCCACAACACCCTTTTCAAACAACACAAAAAGCCATTTCTGAGGTCATTGCTCACAATGCAGCCTCGGAACTCTGGTTCTTTGAGACAGTTTGCGGGCGCTTCTCGCCAAAACCAGACTCAAGAATCTGCTGGCGCTTCTCACCAAACTGAACAATATGACTATCATGCCCCGCCCACTGGGCATTCTGACGTCGGCGCACCTTCTCGCCAAGGACATAACAGAGTATGAAGATGTGTGAACTCGCAAATACAAAGGTTTGGCACGACGAAAACCCACAGCCTAGTCATGGACAATTGATGGAATTCCGTGTCTTTTCGGCATTGAATTTATTTGGAGAGAACAATC
>Ga0181470_100345_pt1 | contig 12191 bp, 10 predicted proteins | sample InSIn5SAF170_FD_119082 | JGI IMG/M metagenome (GOLD analysis project Ga0181470, IMG submission 119082) | Clean room microbial communities from NASA Spacecraft Assembly Facility at Jet Propulsion Laboratory, Pasadena, California, USA -... ...
GGCGGAGGCAGAGGCAGAGGCAGATGGAGGGACAGGGGGAGTCACACAGAGATAGTCCCAAGGACGTGTGTCGCAGCTGATATGTATTTTAGGTCTCGCTGGGTGTCCCCCATCATTTTGCGCATGACCTGTCCTAAGGAAATTCACTTTTGCTGCCGCTCAAACGCCAAAGATAATGCCATCATTTTACTGTATGTGCTGTCGACCAAGCTGTGTAGCATGAAGTGACGGTCGTGGCTCGAGTCACGGTACTGCGGACCACTATTCCACAGGTGTCGATGTGCCTCTGGATTTAGACATGCTGTACGGAGCCTGTAAATCGGTCAGTGACTGTAAGCATTAGACGCAGAACTTCGACATACCAACGCCTTCTGAGCCTCCCATATCCGCCACGCCAAATTCTCCACCTTTCCATCGGCCTTAACGACTTGAGGCGCGAATTCGATACCGAACATATGCTGAATCGCATAAACCGCTCTGCGTGCGAACTTGCCGTCTCTTTCGACCATCCCGCCGAATGTCTCCTGCGCGGTCGTGGGCGCGATGTTAGAGTCCCTTTCGAAACAGTCGTAAATGACTGGCAATAGTGCTTTTTCAATGGCTTTGCGGATGAGGTCCTCGTTGTGTATCGCGGACAGGCTTTGGCCTGAGGACTCGACGAGTTCGAGGTCGTCTTCGCTGAATCTGGAGATTCGAATCTCGAATGGTTGGGAGATGGCCATGACGTTGTGTTTGCCATTGTGGTGGTAGCGGAATTCAAAGACTGCTTGTTCCCAGAACAGTTTATCGCCGGCGAAAAGCATTTCGCCAGATAGAAGTTCTGCTTTCTCACCGGATGGACTGGTCTTTGTGAGCTTCACGTCGGAGGTGAGTAGGCCTTGTTCGGAGGCGAGCACGTCGTACTCGCCTGGGTTTGTGGCGATCCACCTTCCTTGGGATGAAACTTGGGTGATCTCTTTGGAGTTGTTTCGTGACACCATGTACAGACCGATCCAGTCGAGCTTGCCGTGGTTGGGTGGTGCAGTCCATTTGACTTTGATGGGACTACCATAGTCGATGCGAAGCATGTTGCTTTCGTCGGCTGATTTGGAATTGGTTTGCGATAATTCTCCTTCAATATCAATGGCATAATCAATCGGGTCGAGCCCCGAAAGACCGGAATCTAGTCTCGAGGATGCCATGCGCGCAGGGTACTGTGATAGGAGTTGCTTGGTAGGCTCGACGACGTTATTGATGCTTGCACCAAGCTGAGGTCTTGCTGCGTCCAGGAATTGCTCGACACTATCGAGCGCTTCGCCTATCATCTTGTCCAGGCCATCCTGCCAGTGTCTTAGGGGAGGAGGCAAAGATCGCTTGATGCTCCGTACCAGTCCAGAGTCCTGTCGTAGGTGCCGACCATACAGCTTCTGCATGTGAGGGCGCTCCACGAATTGAATGAACAGCAGGCTTAGCGTGTGACTCAGCAAAGCAAGACAGAACATTGACTTGCTGTTCGCGATCAGTGCAACGCCCCAAACTCCTGCCAGACCCAGGACTCGCTCAGGATTGTTGAGGAATCGGTAGATCCCACCATAAGTCAGTTTTGGCGAGTGATCGAAAAAGAAATCTCCGAAGAACCAGCCAAATTCTCCCAATTGCTCGTAGATACTGACTGCTACCCACATCTGTAACGCGACTAGCGATAGTCCGATTGTGTGTTTGAGAACCACAAGACTATCATCCCAGGCTGCAGGGGGCATGTACATCTTCCACGCAGCGGCCGCGAAGCTTGCGTAGCACATTATCATGCTCATGTGGTATGTACCTTTCCATTGTCTCCATGCTTCACCAGTACTCTCGCCGTGCTTGAGGAAGTGTCTTGTCCATTTTTTCTTGGACGACTGTCGATTAAGCATGTAGCCAATGCCAATTGAATACCACACTCGGCAAACCACGGCGCTAGTGAAGAACACTGCTCGGTAGAAGGTGGTTTTTGGCGTGACTATTGTAAGCAACAGCACCAGCACCTGTATGAGAATGGTCGAGGTGTCAGTAACGCGATAAAAATCAAGATTTTGAGGGCCGAGCAGATTGTGTGTCGCAGGCGGCTTGTTGCTTCCAGCGTTGGGCCATGAGGCTGCTGTGTCTGATCTTGGTGTTCTGGGCCTCTCCCCCGCGTTCTGAGGTGGTTCATGCAGTTGCTGTCGGGGTGGCGGAGAATTGTACGTTTTCTCGATGTGCGGGTTCTCGACGAGAACAAGGAATGCAAACTGAGCAGCATGTGCAAAGATGGAGATGAACATGACTTTGTGACTTGCTGCCATGAGCGAAATACCATAATATCCGATATAACCAATCGAATACATGGGATGAGGAGCCATCTCGAATACTCCATCGAACGTCAGCTCTTGATCTACCAAGAAGAAGAAATCTCCCCAGTACCAAGCATAATCCTTAACGACGCGATGTGCGTCGAGTTTGACCCATACGTTGAAGAGGAGGAGCGCGAGGCCGATTGTCCATCTTGCCAAAGTAGTAAGGAGATACTCACCCTCTGGCTTCCCGGCGCAAGCTATGGCAAAGAGCATGTACGAAACGAAGTCGCACATAAGGATCAGATCGACGATGCGACGGAATACGAGCCACGTGTTGTATTCGAGAGGTGCATCATCAAAGGCATAGTCTCGGGCGACTTTCTTCTCAAGCTCGCTTTTGATGAAAGCGCGGAGCTTGGGGTGGTCAGTGTCTTCCAGCTTTCCAAAAAGCTTTGATTTTCTTGCCCATCTCACAAGCGTCATTTGCTTCGATTGTTTCTGTAACAGCCAGCCAATGCCGACGTTGTAGCTAGCACGCCAAAACACAAATATAGCCCCGAAGACTGGTATTCGGGCTGTGCTTGGTAAGGTCCATAATAGCGATATCATGCAAGCGAGGATCGCTAACACAAGAAGATCAGACACGTTTTTGGGCTCTGATGGTGACAGTAGCTGAGACACCATGTCCTGTGTCTCGGGCACGGTGAAGACTGTGAAGGTCAGTAAGACGTATACCAAAGCACAGCATTCATCACGCAGCTATGGCATCTTACCTGTTCCATCTGGAGTTCTTCCGAAAGTCTTCTTGTCGGCGTCATCTTTGCCAGTCGATTCCTCGAGAGCATTTAGCTGTAGCACTGTCTGCCGGGCTTCTTCGCTCGAGTTGGCTTGAACAGGCACATTGCGTTGTCGGAGACCTTCGGTCTGGATGGGGTTTTCGTCAACCATATTGTTCTGACATTAGCTGAAGTCTACCGAGGCGCGGTCGTAGTAGTCTGTATACGTATGCAGCATTTCAAGACTTGAAGACGAGGACTTCGAAAGAAGGTGGGGATCAAAGTGAAAGCACGTGTTTGGCGTTGCCCGGGACAGTGGGATACGTTAGTATGAACACATAAAAGTAAAATATCGTGAACTATTCTGGACGGTTGACTCGGTAGATGCTTCTGCACGAGCACGCACTTGGCGGGAGACAGCTGCTGGCTTTCATTTGTGAGAATCCTGAGGAGCGGATCGCTTGCTGCGCTTTTCCTGCGGATGACGCCATCCAGCCATTCACAGAATGCAGGCCACCTCTTTATGGTCTCTGAGACGCGGGATATTTAGTGAATGACTTGCGAGAGAAGAAGACGTCTGGCGAGGAAGGTGAAGATGGACTAAGTGAAACGACAGAACATTTGCAGCAGCAGCGATAACTCGTTGCCCCGACCATGCGAGGGCATCTTATCAGGATGTCGCAGGCAATCAGCCCATGCACAAGGGCGATGACCTCATGCATAGCTGCACAATTCTAGCGCCGGACGACCGTGTGGAAGGCCGTAGGGTGGCAGATACTTACCAATCCAGCCCACCAGTTCGCCGCATCTGGCTATCGACTGCGGACCAGCATTACTGCGATGAAAGAGCACAATTATCACCACACCATCGGCCTCTGCCATCGCCTCGAGCTTGTCAATACGTAGCCATGGCGCCGTATCTCGACGACCGGGCTCTTGAGCCTGTCGACGAGGCACTCGAAACTCCTCTTAAAGCAAAACCACAACTTGTTGCGCCCGAGCCAGGCAAGTCGAATGTGGTAACATGTAGAAGCCTCCACTGACAACAAGCAGAGCATTGTCCCGGACCCGAATCTGAGCAGGCTGGTCGTGGTGACGCCTGCGCAGGATGTCCGAACCAACAAATATGCGAATCTGCCCCGAAAGGCCCTGATCCAGATATTCCTATTATTACCGAACGTCTCGCGGGGATCAAGCACAAAATATTGGTATTATCAGGGAAGGGCGGAGTTGGCAAGTCGACTTTCTCGGCCCTCTTATCCCACGCCTTCGCTGCCAATCCCGATTCAACTGTGGGAATTATGGATACTGATATCTGTGGGCCTTCGATACCGAAGATGATGGGCGTCGAAAGCGAGACCATACACGTTAGCAACGCAGGCTGGAGCCCTGTGTGGGTTACGGACAACCTTGGTGTCATGAGCGTGCAGTTCATGCTACCGAATCGAGACGACGCTGTCATTTGGAGAGGGCCAAAGAAGAATGGCCTGATTAAACAGTTTTTAAAAGATGTCGAGTGGGGAGAGCTCGACTATCTGATTGTGGACACACCACCAGGCACATCGGATGAGCACTTGTCGGTCAATTCGTTCCTGAAAGAGTCAGGCGTGGACGGCGCTGTTGTGGTAACCACGCCGCAAGAGGTCTCGCTCCTCGATGTGCGGAAAGAGATCGACTTCTGCAAAAAGGCGGGCATTAAAGTGCTCGGTCTGGTCGAGAATATGTCTGGGTTTGTCTGCCCAAAGTGCACGCATGAATCCCAGATCTTCAAGGCCACAACAGGTGGTGGACAGCAGTTGTGCAAGGACATGAAAATTCCCTTTTTGGGCGCTGTGCCACTCGACCCGCGAATCGGCATGGCATGTGACTACGGCGAGAGCTTCATGGACAACTTTCCTGATAGCCCAGCATGCAAGGCCCTACGACAGGTGGTCCGGACTGTTGGCAAGCTCGTTGGCGAAGATTCTGATACTGTGTTACCTGAACAATCGGCTTGAGGAGCCTACAACCCAAGCAATATTGCATCCGTTGAGTCACACATATTGAGCAATTGACCACACCGCCCGGTACAAACAGTTGTGCGCAGCCTGCATCGCAATAGCATCAGGCCAGCAAGATTGCGTTCGTCGATTAGGATCTCAGAGACGGGAGGCTCATAGAGTCGTCTTATGTGGTACAGTGCCCGTTTGCAGGCGAGGACAGGGTTCATCCCCTCGGCATTGGCGTCCCATCCGAGGACGGGCTTGTTAGGTCTCAAAAAAGCATGTCATGGCTTCTTCGTCTATTAGGCGATGTGTGCGCCACGCTTGGCAATGTTCGGGTTGCTATTATGTGCACGCCACGGTCATATTCTCAGAACTGCACTGGGAAATCTATGGTTGCAAGCAGCAAGTGCATGAAGTACAAATACAGAGGTATGAAAATTGGGGAAGCAGAACAGTGCTGTGTGGACGAATGGCTGGATCTGATCTGAAGGCTCAGGGGGCATTTTAGCGCATCGGGGCCGGATTTTGGTGGAGTATGAGGCTTGCTTAGGCCCGCAGCATCGCAACGTTGAAACTTTAGGTTTTCTCGCTTTTGTTTCAAACTTCTTCCAAGTCAACCATTCATTCGTTCGTCACCAATCGACTTTTTGGGCCTTTTCTGAACTCCTGTTCTTTGCGTGGCCCTCACTCCACCATGTCGGCGCTCTCGCTGCAAATCCTCGCTTCTGTTCCCTCTGTGGTCGCTGCTAGACCTGAAACAGTCATCCCATGACCCCTCCGCATATCTGGAGCTTCAGCTTGCAGCAGAAAATGTCAGAGACCTACGACGACAGCCGCTTGCCTCTCCTCGCTTCATGAGGCCGTCACCGTGCCCGTCTGCCCTGAGACGCCGAGACTTTCGACAGTTTTGGTACCAAGCATCATGCATCCAATTCGGAACTCCAGATCTCGAAGGCTCAGCCGCCTTTCTTTCGTATAACCTCTTTAGCATTCCTTTTCACTTCTGCCCTTCAACGCGTTCCTCCCGTTTTGTTTGCTTCGTTCTCACTCACGACACTGGGTGTCTGTGTCTTCCGTTCTCTGCTTCCCTCTTGCTTCTTTTGGACATTCCTGGTTGAAAGTCCCTCACCATCTTTCTCTAAATCGTCGTCTGGAAACGCTCATTTGAAGACCATACGACCATCAACATGGCAAGAAGCATCATTACGATCATTTTAACGCTCCTTATTGCATCAGTCCTGGCGACCCCAATAACAAAGAGATCTGTGCAGAAACGATCCTTCAAAGTCCCACGTGTTGCTGTCAAGAACTACGTACCCAATGGCCCAAAGGCGTTGAAAAGGGCTTACGCCAAGTTCGGCATCAATGAGCCCTCGCCTGGGCCAATGAAACTGAAGAAGCGAGATCTCACGTTCGGATTTGGGGACATAAGCATTGTCCCGAGCGGTGATGTCGCGGAGCACATCCAATCGGCAGCAGCGAACTCTACTGCAGAATCCGAGAATGGTGAAACCACCGCGACTGGCACTCAGAATGACGCTCAATTCCTCTCACCTATTAGTGTTGGTGGACAGGAGCTGATCGTAAATTTCGACAGCGGCTCGTCTGATACGTAAGTGAACAATCGGCGGGCGATATCGAAACATGGAAGCTAACTTCTGTAGTTGGGTCTTCAACACCGGCCTTCCAGCGAACGCTCAACAAGGTCATACCGTCTTCGATCCTGCTAAGTCCTCCACTTTTAAACTCCTCGAAGGAGAGACCTTCAACATCTCCTACGGCGATAGTTCTAGTGCCTCGGGTCCTGTCGGTACAGACGTATTCGACGTTGGTGGTTCGACCGTAGAAGTACAGGCCATTGGACTGCCAGACGAGGTCTCGGAATCCTTCATAACCGACAGCGCCTCCAACGGGCTGGTCGGACTTGCATTCACAAAACTCAACACCATGGAGCCCACTCAACAGAAGACATTCTTCGACAACGTTGTATCCGAGCTTTCGCAGCCTGTGTTCACTGCGCAGCTAAAGGGCGATTCTGCAGGTTCTTATGAGTTTGGCAACATCGATACAAGCTCATTCACTGGTGAGCTCAATGTTGTCCCCGTCGACTCATCGCAAGGCTTCTGGGAATTCGACTCGTCAACTGCTACCATCAACAATCAACAAGTGCAGATTCAGAATGGCAGAGCTATTGCGGATACAGGCACTTCCCTCATGCTTGTTTCGGATGACTTGTTGGCTGCATACTGGGACAATGTGGAAGGTGCTACACTCAATGAACAGGTTGGCGGCGTCATCTTCCCATGCAGCGCTCAACTGCCAGATCTCAACATTGCCGTTGGTGACAAGATGGCGACGGTGGCGGGTGAAAACTTCAACTTTGCAACAATCGGTACAGATACAACATCAGGTGAATCCTGTAAGTGCAATCTTGTTGGTTTTATGGCAATTGCTAACACGCCTCAGTCTGCTTTGGTGGTATGCAATCCACTGGAGGCATTCCCTTCTCCATCTATGGTGATGTCTTCTTCAAGTCGAACTTTGTCGTTTTCGAGGCCACTACGCCATCCCTTGGTTTTGCACCTCACTCGTAGCAGCTCATCATTGTTAGCATAGCGTTGGCGTCCGATGTTGCAATAGGGAAAGGCTCTGAGCATCGAGCATAAAACTACCACATAGACTACCGGGCAGGCTCCAGTATTACCTGACCTGAGAATGAGGAATTATCATTCCAATACCTTGCGTAAGCGTGATTCATCTCTTCAAGTTTAAACGCTTGATGGAACATCGTCTGTGGCTGCCTCGATCAACGTCGCACCTTTGTCCTCCCCCGGCATTTTCGACGACAACGATTCTTCCTTCCTTGTATACTTCAATGTATCTCGACAAACCGCTTCTTCGCTCATTTCATCATGTCTCTACCTTCTATGCCATACAATATTCGTTCTATCTGCTATACATCACAAGTTCGTCCACATTTTTCACACAGTATCAGTAATCTAGCTTGTCATTCTTTTACCAAACGTCCAGAGAGACGCGTCGCAATGTATCAAACACCATGTTTGCATCGGCGGAGAGCCTGTCGATCTTTATGCTTGGATGCATTCGAGACGAAAAATGATTCTCCAAGCTCCAAATCTCGTTTCGATTCTGAAGAGTTTCATCTGCTTGCCGAAGTGAAACGGCCCGAATTGGAAGCTATCTCAAGCAAGCTGGCACGACTCCATCCGGCTGACAGGCCAAACCAAACGGAATCTCTCGCTTGGGCCAGACGACGGCAATGCAGGACGGAAGATCTACCAAGCTGCTCATCTGCTACACGGAGTCGAGCTGATCGTCCTCAATTTGCTGTCCGAGCTGACAGTTCAGCGTCGAACAAGGCTCCTTCTGCTCGTCCTAAATGGGAAGGTGAACCGTCTTTCGGAGCAGCCACCGGTGACGCACAAGCGTCACATTTGTATGCGGAAAGATCGACAAATCTTTGCTGCACAAATCAGCCCCACCATGTACCTGAAAAGAAACACGAGACCAAAGTCCTGCAAGATACTCTGACTCAGGCGAAACACCCAGCTCAAGCAGAGTGGGAAAAGCTTTGGTACCATAGCACTATTGCTGCATATCAGAGAATAGCACATCATTTCCACAACCTTTATTCAGCTAGTCCAGACTCTGCCGTTGGCCAAAGCGTCTCGGAACCGACCTTAGACATCTCGAGTCTCAAGAAAGAAGACCAAGCTATATTCAAGAACGAAGAAGGTCTATCACGCGAGTCTTTTGCACCGAATTCTGAGCACGATCGAGTGCAACGCCAACAGCGCGCAGCCCAAGCGAGTAGCGAACCACAAAGACTAGCGCTGTTGTTAGGTCTTCCTACATTCCAAGAGTACACCGAGCAGAAGCATCAAGCACGAGTGCAATCTTGCCGAGATAGCTTAGAACCTTCGAAACGGCAGCTCAAACGGCAAGCAAGGTTTGCTGAAAAGGTTGAGAAGAGACGCGCAGTGAAAGTGCAGCAGTCTGTCACGAAAGTTCACTGGGACGAAGGCTATCTCTCCGCCGAAGAGATCAAGAATACTCGCCATTACCGGTCCATGACTCACGAGAAGTCGCAGGCAGCACCCAAGACATCTTCACCTGTCGGTGGTGCAGAACATAGACCTCTTGTCGTTGGTCTTACGAAACCTCAATCTAGCCGATCAGCCTCCACGATGGCTTCCACGCCCGAGGCTTCTGCCTTGAACAAGGAGATATCAGATAATGTCAAAGAGAACACCACAGAGGCTGCTCCATCCGCAGAGAACCCTATTGCACCAGCAGCACAGAAACCAAAGAAAGAAAAGGCTCCCAAACAACCGAAACCACAAAAAGCTGCCGCTCCTGCCGCTCCAACTTCTCCAGCACTCATTGATCTGCGAGTCGGCCACATCCTTCGAGCGATAGCACATCCAAATGCAGACTCTCTGTACGTCTCGACCATTGCCATGGGTGACGCTGAAGGCACAGATCACACACAAGTAGACGAAGAGACCGGGAAGGTCGTCCGAACTGTCTGTTCAGGACTGAATGGTCTTGTACCACTCGAAGAGATACAGAATCGAAAAGTCATCGTTGTCGCCAACCTGAAACCAGTCAACATGAGAAGCATCAAGTCTGCCGCTATGGTCCTTGCAGCCTCGCCGAAGCAGTCAGAGGGTGCCGATCCTCACGCTGCAGATAGAGTCGTTGAGCTTGTTTCTCCGCCCGAAGGTGCTGAGGCTGGTGACAAGGTCTACTTCGAAGGATGGGTTTATGGTGAAGGTAAGGGTCCCGAGAAGACGCTCAACCCGAAGAAGAAGCAGTGGGAGGCCATTCAACCTGGATTCTACACCAGCGACGATCTTGTTGTTGGGTTCGATGCCAGTCAGTGTGAGGAAGTTGAAGGGGCCGAGAAGGGCAACCTCGTGGTTGAAGGCAAGGGTGTCTGCAAGGTCAAGACACTGAAGGGTGCTGTCGTTCGGTAAAAGGTCCTTTGCATATCCACAAAAGTCGTTCATGCATCTATGGTCTACGGCTGAGCGTTCAGCATTCGAATTACTGCTTCGAAATATTCAAGGTTGTATGGCACCGCATTAGATCCATGCTCTGGAGATGCCCTTGACAGTAAATGATCAAGAAACTTCCGTAATATCATGAGCTGTTGTCCCTTTGCGTCGTGATATCAACTCCCAATACTCTTTCATTCATTCATGTCGTCGTCGGATTTGTCATAGCTTTACACGTTCCTGGCTACTCCCACCGCTAAGCCTCCTCAGCGTTGGTCTAGTAGCACTAAACATAGGGCTTGTAGCCGCACTGCTCGGCCCACTCGCAATCGCAGCTGCCGCCTGAGAGACCGTCGACCAAGCAGAACTCATGTTCCTATCCGCCGAGGGTCTTTGCGTACCTGCAGACGCAGCTGAGCTTGCACCTGTAGTAGAAGCGCCACCACTTCCTCCCGCACTACCGCTCCCTTGTGTCTGCCCCTGACCAGTGTTACTCCCTGTCCCCGCACTCGGCGCCCCAACCCGTCCCCTTCCGATATCTCGCATCGCATCGCGTTGGCCCAGCATCCTCTCTCGATTCAGCAGCCACTGCACCTGTGCGCGTGTACTGTACATCGCCCCGTTGATGTGTGCGAGTTCCTCGCGGATCCGAAGTGTTTCGTTCATTAGGGCCATGCTGCTTCGGGCGTCGAGGTCTGTGAGGTGGGATTCGAGGGTTGAGGTTTGCGATTCGAGGGCGAGCAGGCGGGGGTGGAGGGCTTGATAGGCTGTTGTGTAGGCGTGGCTGGATGTCACAGTGGAAGGGAAGTGGGTGCCGTGTGGAGAGTGATCGAGGTCACGGTTATGAGTTTGGAGGAGGTCGAGGTCGTTTCGCTCAATTTCTTCAATGTCGCTGGTTTGGTCTGCGTCTATGGCATTGCTCAGGCGGCTCAACTTTGGTTCGATGGTGGTGCTGATTAGGGAGGAGAGGCGATCGAAGCCGGTTTCTAAGGCGTCGTTGCGGAGTTTAGTCATTTTGAGTTGTTCGGAGAGGGACTGGAGGAGCTGGGATTGCTTCTTGAGGGCTGGTGCTAGGCCGGCTAGCGGGCAGGAATTGATGTGGTCTTCGGTATCAGTGGGGGATATCTTGTCGGTGCAGCCAAAGTCTGCGCCGGGACACCTGGAAAGTGGCACTTCATCGTGGCCATCATCCGTTGTCTGGAGGTTAGCCGGAGACGCTGGATTTGTGTTTGGGCATTCCGAGTCTTTGTGTTTAATCCATTCGCCACGGCCGAGCCGGATGCTGGCACCACAATCACACTCGATGTGAGAGCTGTGTATGCATTGTTCTGGAACGAAGTTCTTGCGCTTAGTCTTCCTCGAGCATGTCTGGTCCGGACACGGCATCTCTTGCTCAGGACATTCTCGCGAGACGTGCTGCTCGATGTAACCTCTCGCTGCGACGGCTTTACAGTCATTGTTCGGACATCGCACCTGGATTTCGTTGCACATATTCCTGATCAGCCTGGATGCCTTCCGCGACCCACCTAGGTGATACGACCGACAAGCGGGACATTTGGACCTTTCCGTGCTTGGTCCGCCATTTCTATATTCCTCGAAGCAGTCCTCACAGAAGGTATGATCACAATCGAGAACGACAGGGTCGATGAAGGGAACGTGGCATATGGGGCACATCAGGTTCGAATCGTACTCGGACACATGATCGAGGACCCGGAGGTCGATCGTTGCCTCCACGCGCATGAGTGAGCTCTCCTCCCTTGAATTAGAGCGGGCTACACGGCGAGTAGGCGTGCGAGGCGGCGAGAGTCTTGGATGGCTCCTCGCAAACTCGGTCCAAAGCGATTCGAAAGGGCTCGATGCCGTGTCTTCATCTGAGGGAAACGGAGGATGGACATCTGCTAAAGACAGAAATTCGTGCTCGTGGGATTCGGTCATTGCGGCGCGCAGCTCCTAGCCCTCAAAGCTGTTATTCCGCATGTAAGCAATGTGAAGATTCGTTGGGCAGAAGGAGGAAAAGCAGGTGCGGGAACTTGGGGAATCATTTTTCGTCTCGAATGCATCCAAGCATAAAGATCGACAGGCTCTCCGCCGATGCAAACATGGTGTTTGATACAT
>Ga0181470_100271_pt2 | contig 12126 bp, 10 predicted proteins | sample InSIn5SAF170_FD_119082 | JGI IMG/M metagenome (GOLD analysis project Ga0181470, IMG submission 119082) | Clean room microbial communities from NASA Spacecraft Assembly Facility at Jet Propulsion Laboratory, Pasadena, California, USA -... ...
GGAGGAAGATGAAGATAGTGCTGGTGCAGCCACACCTGACCGAACCACAGACGATGAGACCGATGATGACGACGGGCCACCAGCACCATCCGCATCGCAACCTAGGGGCAAGTCATCTGAAACAGGTCTTAGCGGTACAGCTGTCGCAGAGTCCTCGAAAGATGCCCCAATGGAGCCCCCACCAAAACGCGAACTTCCTTTCGGTAGGCCGGCTACTCGCAACAAGTCTGCCAAAAAGCAACTATCACCGTCACCAGTCGAGGACGACGACGAAACAGATGACGAGGAGCTATGATGCACTCGTCGTTCAATTGAGCTTTCCTGTATTTGAGAAACTAACGTCCTTGACAGCTAAAATCACGAGCAACCGTCTAGCTGCGCTTTGCGACAGGAAAATTAGCATCAGGTTTATTTCAATATCTGGTGTGCTTGCCCAGAGTCAAAGTGTCACATCTAGCAAGGCTTTGGTTGCGCAGATGAAGGATACCTGAAAGGTTTAAGAAATTTAAGTACACACGGGCTAGAGACCGAGAGATATAAATATATATCAAACTGTATTGGCATTAGCTTGTCACAAGCTCAAGCAACCATACCAAGCTTCTATAGTTCCTATGCATCTTAAAACTGTCATGAGGCTAGACGTAGAGTAGAAACAGGCAATCTCCAGCAACAAGGACAATAACATTTGAGGCAGGAATTTAACAGAAACGCAAGAGTAACATCGCAAGTCTATTAGTACATTCCTAACAGTTTGAATGTTAGAAATTGGTGGTTATCCCAGGAATTCCGTTGTATGCTGTCAAATTTCACGTTGTACCGTGCACTATCGTCATCGAGGATGAGCGCAGGCGCCAGGGTCCTTCGCGTAAAGATGCAGATGCAGATCAGCGTTGCATTACAAGGGCGGCAGCGGAAGAGAAACGAAATCAAACGCACAGCAGAAGGAGAGTGAGTCGCTTAAGTGTTTGCAATACGCAATGACCAGAAGTTTGAAGAGAAAGCGGTCTGCAATTCTAGCGCTGGCAAGTCGAACAGACGCTGGTGCTGCTCCGATTCGCGATAGTCATGCGCACCAATGAGAGACCGGGTCGGAGACGAACTTCAGGTCAACCTTATGCCAAGAATTGACCTCACAGCAGAGACCCGACAACGCGAACCGCTCCGCTGCTCACCATCACGCCCGCCCGTTTACTGTCCTTCCGCAACGACCGCAGCCGCCCTTGACGCCTAAGATCGATTCCCGCCGTGTCCGCGGTCCTGGACTTGGTCGGAATGGTCCCCTTCGGCGGCCTCAGCATATCCGTGAACCAAAGGCTGCGGTAGTAACGTCGCTCCCTTCACCATTCACTCGGTGAGGACCCCCGGCGCGACACGCTTGCAAGCTGTCAACCTCATCTTCTCCTTATACTTATTGATATTGTTCACAGCTCAATTGCGCACCTTACACTTCGCCCGCACCGGCGTGAGCAAGCCGCTCCGATTCTTCTTCACCCGCGAATCGCGCTTCACCCTCCCCCGCGTTCAAGAAATTTCACCTGCTCCTCCCATTTAAGATTCATGTCCGCTCACACTCTCGGAACGCTCTATTTCCCATCTCATCGACGTCGACCACTCTTCGACTACTAGAGAACTCATCGCACCAGGTGGTCTCGGCGGAGAGCACCACCATGTCAACTCCCAAACCCGCGCCCAAATCTAAGGCGCCTGATCCAAAGAAAAAGTCGAGAAATCTATCCGCCGAAGACAAGGAAGAGCTTGATAAGCTTGACAACATCTTCAAACGAATCAAAGGAGCCGTTCCTGCGGCGCCTTACGTGCTCTCAACGCCATCCCTACATCCTTACCAACATTGGTCGCACCAGGAAAGTCGCGCCTGGATTGTAGGCCATCTATTTACGTCAAACGAAGAACACCTTCAGTACAGAACCTTCTTATACCGAGAACCTTACCAAGACTGCTTCACACTGCAACCCGGAGAGGAGGATATTCCTGAAGAGCAACCAAGATCTCAGGCCTCGAACACTACAAGCCAAGTTCCTAAGAAGAAGATCAGCCTCTCGGCATACAAATCAAAGCAAGCCAACGGCGTAATCACCCCAGGCTCCAAGAAACAGTCTCCAGATCTCCCCGCGATGAAGTCTATCCCCACCCAAGCCAATGGTTTTACCAAAACCGAGAAGGAGTCGGATGATATCCTTAAGAAAGAAGCTTCCCAATCGCAGAAACGGTATGCCATTCCTAGCGTTTTGATTTGCACTTGTACTAATATGAAGCAGACCCGTACCCGAGCCCACAATTCCAGAGAGGCCGCAGAAGCGACCGCGAGATGATCGCTCACCTGCAGAGCTACCTCTCAAAGCCGAGTCGCCAAACCCCAAACCGCTTGTGGATCGGTCAGGACCATCCAATGCTACACCGCATGGGTTACCGCCTCTAATGTCGCCCGTTCCGCAATCACTCGGGAACCCCTATGACCTCCCTCCGATCTTATCCCCAACCCTGCCTTCCAACATCCAGACTGAGCTAGATCGCCTGGAGACTCAACGCAAACGCGCAGAATCAAGTGCATCTACATCATCGTCCGATAGGAAGAGCCAGTTACTCCCCGTTCCAGAAACCAACCCTCAGAAGCGCGACGAAACTGCCAAGAGTGGTTCAAGAGTGCGGTCTGTATCGGTGAATGGGAGATCACCTGGCAGTGTAGCGTCCGTACGAAGTAATGTTCCAGGAGTATCACTTGTTGTCAAGCTTAAGTACGGAAAACACAGGGCAGCTACCGTTTCAAAGCTTCTGCGTTTGCCACCAAGTCGGAAGGTAAATGCTATCGCCGAAAAGAAAGACCGTCAGGATACACCAAAAGAGGCAAAGGACGATGACGCCCCTGTGCCGCCCAAAAAACCAATTCCGAAGGTTGCTGCTCGAAGGCCAGACACCTCTACGCCAAACACTAAATCAACCAACCCCAGCAAGACTGCTGAGAAACGTCCACGAAGTGAAGAGGATGGCTTATTAGAGGTGCCAGTTAAACGACAAAGGGCATCCACCCTTGATCGCCCAAGCACACCTTCAGAACAGATCCTTTCCTCTCCCGCACTGTCGAACAAATCAAGCGCTCAGAAGAGTCAAGGCATATATAATACTCCTCGCAAGGATCTCAAGGCTATTAACATGATCCGCGCTAACTCGGCAGAAGGATATGACTCCACACCAGGGCGTTCTGGCATCACTCCGTCGGGCTCGAAGCACCTAGACGTCAAGCCTCCCACTTCAGCGCCTCTCAATGATAAAAAGCAAGCCGAGTTCCAGACTCTGTCACAGAATTCTCAGAAACGCAATGCTATGGGCCGATCACTCAAGCATGAAGCACAGAAGATTCTTACAGAGAAAGGCAAACACCTTAGTAAAAGCGACCAGAAACGGGTTGCTGTTACCAGTATTGAATGCATTCTTTCGTACATAGCTGCGTACCATGTCCAGGATCAGTCTCTCAACCTTCGCGGACGTCCATGCGAGGTCGAGGCTACGTGGAAGACACTATTTCCATTATGCATGTCATTTGTCGGCCGCACCAAAGATCTGCCCGCACTCGATGGCTTGCGACTATATCTTGGCTCAGTCATCTCTGCGGCTATATGCACACACCTGGCGCACCGTGCTCGTACTAGTGCCAAGGCTCACGACTCGCCGCAAGATCTTTCTCAAGCTCCTCAGGCTTCGCAACCCGATCCTGCGGCTGCCAACCTCAAGCTTTTTGCTGAGAACTTCATGAATGTGCAGCGACTGCAACAGGATGCGAGGATAATGCTTCCTATTGATGATATACAGAAGATGTATCCAAAGACGTGGGCTGCCAGAGAAACGAGCATGAAGCTAATTAAAGAACCTGAGAAGGTCAGTGGCGGCAATCTTTCAGGACCTTACTTCCTTCCCATTCAGAGCGATAGTACCCCTATTCAAGCGGTTCGATTTGGACGCAGGCTTCTGAGCGAGTTCTGTGAGAAAGAGCGGCTGGACTATACTCTTCGGTTCAGCCTCGAGAAGCCTGAGTGAGCTTCTTATCTCTCTCCCCTTCATCTCCACACTTTCGGCATAGCGGACGGTTTCCTTCTTCGGCCTTGGTGTTTCTGGTTTTACCCTGCGATATATTACGGCCTGGTCCTCTTTCTTTTCTGACATCGATATGAACACACGTATACCATTTGCGACAGGCGTTTTCGGCTATGTTTACCACGGCGGATCGGACTCTTATCGGTAGGGTGATACCCAACGAGGCGGACTGGCTCTTTATGACAGGCCTCGTATTCTTTTTATTTATTTGCGAATACTTTCTATCGGATGATTCTAGTTTACATGAGTACTAGATCTCCTCTGAGAGCCATAGGAAATATTAGGGATATTCTAGTGCTGCATATTGCGCACATTTCTATGTAATTACGCCTGCTAGACGCATGCTGGTTCTGGGATGAATACTAAGATCTTTAGCAGCTTTGTAGCTTGCGAAAGAAAAGTTCATAAATATCCTCCTGATTGATTGTTGCTCTGTGAAGTGCATGCTCTTTCTCCTCCCCATTCCACTCTTCTTGACAATTCGTACAGTATCACTCCCAGGGAGTCTACAAAAGCTTCTAGTGAACTAAGCATCGGTTGGCTCCCCTCGGCTTATCAGAGCTAAGTCAGAGCCCTAGCCTTGGTTCAAATCCCCTCTTTATAGATACCTATGGTTCGAAAGGCGTGGCTATACGTGATGACGGTTCTAAAAAAGCGTGTAGGAAGACGAGAAAAGCGTATGTGGAATTGGCATGCGAGCTGGGCTGGGAGCAGCGCAGTGTTCGTTTCCTACTCTAGTCAGTATCTCTACTCCTGAACGCATCACTCCCATATCTAGATGTATAGTTACAAACATGCGGTTTTTGTCTTACTTCATCTCCCAAATCGCAATACGGCTGTCTGAAGGACTAAAATGCACTGAATTCGGCAGTCGTGGAAGGAGTCTTTAAAACTAAAATAACTTCGATGCGGTAATAGGGAGGATCTTGGGCTTGCTTAGGGCTAGAACACGATCAAAGGGAGACGTGCTACACTTCCGAAGACAGAAGGAGATACGAAATGGGGAAAGGGGGTTCAGCTCCTTCTCCGACCCGGAGAACTCCAAACCCCACGGGGACCAGTAGTATGAAAGCGCTGTCTGAGCATGGCCAGATCGTCTTTGAGCAACGTGCAACACCCAGCAATCCCAGCGCCAAAAAAGACTTCAACAATCATAAGGTCCAGTATCGGAAACAATAACTGCCATAATTGAGGAGTCTTTGGGCCTCAATATACCTTAGCAGAAGCATGGAGTTCGTCTTCAGGGGTCCAAAAGTTTGAGCGATGGACCGAATACTTATGCTCATCCTGCTTCCGTCCAAATTGGCTTCATCACATAGACAGATAAACTCAGAAGGGTCCGCTAGAGAGAAGGTAGATACAGTACAGACATGGAGGGGTTCCCGGAGAAGGTATATGGACGACTGTTCCTTGAGGCACCCCCATCGGTATCAAACGGAATCTGCCCATAGAGAAGCCAGAAATATGTTCTTGGCCTTCCTTCATAACCGCCTCGTTTTCTGAAGAGCTGATGGGATGGGGCATGGCTGCAGACATGTTCGATCGCATTTCAAAACCAGTGTCGGACACAACATCATGATGCGCAAAACCCCGGGCGTGGATTCCTACCCGGCCGCGGGCCATGACAGGTAGCTGTTGAATAAGTGAGGCGGTGTTGGAACGCCCTATTGTCATAACGCATGCTATTGTCGGCCGCGGATGGCGATGGCGATGTTGTTACAATAATGTTGCTATACTAAGCATCGGCTTCGAGAGGAGTGGCGATATTTGTGTACATATTGTAATCCTACGGCAAAAGTTCCTAGCTACACTTTTTTGGCAGTAGCAACAGCTTCGCAAATGTTCCGAAAGACTTGAACTTTCTGAAAGGCTCTCTTGTCCACAGTGTGATTTTGTCACCTTCGAGGAAATTTGCCCCGAGAAGGTCAGCTAAGGAGTTTGAAAGGGGCTGTTGTTACGAACAAGTCCTAACCGTATGACATTGTTAAGTCGTTTGCATAATTATAGCCGGTGAAATAGAATATCTCACTCCTAGGATCTCGAATTCTTTGACAATAGCGCTTTGTGCCCTATTCAGGTGGTTCGAATAGTTTGCTGTGAGACCAGCTCGAGAGTGTCAAGTTGCTTCCAAAGCTAGCAACAACGAGGTACTATGCATGTCAGCACTCCGAAGGAAGTAGACAGAGATGATCAATATAAACCTCCTCTTAAACCTATTACTCCTGATCCTCCTTCTATGGTAAGCCTCGCCATTGGTGTGCATCCTGAAGCCACTTCCTATAACGGGTAATTTGTAATCGTACGACATGTGACATAAGCCTTCCGCCGTTTAGCTTAGCTTCCAAACCTAGAAAATCGCGAACCTTTCGAGTAGCGAACTGCGTGCCGAATATTCTTTCGTGTTAGCTCCAAGTGAATATCATACGATACACGTCTGATACTTTGGCGGAACAATTCGGAAGGAGAGAGGAGCACCTAGATTGGAGAATAGCTGGTACTCTGTACACCGGGACGTCTCTTAAGCGGAGACAGTAAAACATAATTTGCGCAATCTTCAAGTAAATGGAAAAGATTCAAAATGCCTCTAAGATTTCTGTACACGGGCGGAGGACTAATGTGACAATGGCCAACTAAGCAGCGTCTTGCTACCATCTCAGCACTGAACCCATCCTTTCTTATACATCTCACACAAACAATGCCAAAAGGAAAAGGTTGACCCAAGGAGATCGGAATAGGTTTGATAATTGGTGGTGTTTGCGTGCTAGGGTACTTTTGTGTAGCTGGGGATTACTCGTCGTCTTCGCTGGCGGCGTCGGGACCTCCTGGCTTGCTCTGGACCATCATGCCCTTGTACCCGGTGATAGGCTCTGATCCTTGTGCCTGAAGTGATGTTAGTCTGATGCCTAAAACATGCGAGAGTGCTGCTATCGCTAGGTTCAAACGCACCTTCAAATACTCCTCTGTTGCTTCTTGCCACTCCTTCGTCATAGTGCGCGGTCGATGTGGGCTCGCGAACATGCGAGTGATGGAGAACACCAAAATGGCAGCGCCAATAACGGAGGCGGAGAGGAAGAAGACCTTGCGGCCCTCATCCGGAGGCGGGGGTCGTCGTGGGCCATGCGGGCCGAAGGCAATGTAGTATGCTGTAGGAGAGAAGCAATGTTAGCTTGATGAAATCGTAAATGGAATTCAGACGAGCTGTAGATAAGTCGTGTAGCTATCTCGCAACAAAGTGCGTCATAACTCATCCACGACCTTCTTCCTCGAGTGGGCGCTGAAAGCACCCAATGGCAAATATGGAAGCTCTACGCACAAGCCTTCTTCTCTTGCATGGTCATTTCTTTCCAGTCGGTCTTCATGCGATCCCTAAGTGACATCCACAGATCGGCCTGCTCCTGAGGAGGCATGTCTTCCCATCGCTTCTCGATGTTGGCCAACGTCGGGTTGGAGATGGCATGTGCCTGGCGGATTTGTTGCTGCTGGAGGCACGCTGCAGGCGCGGCTTGCGGCGTGCGGACAGCTTGACGTGTCGCGGACGATGGGATGAGGGAAGCCGAGCTCCTCGTGGCCCGGATAACGGAGGAGCGCAGCATGGCGATGAGTTGAGTGGAGAGAGTCGTAAAATACGAAAAGGGAAGGAAAAGAGACCCCGTCGAGGGAGCAGGCGGTGCCAATGGGTGATGGTGATGGAGACTTGAGGTGGGTCTACAGGAGGTCTTCGAGGTGTGGTGTGAGGTTCGACAGAAGTTTCGCTTAGTCACTCTGGAGCTGCCCCAGGCTGCAGCCAATCAGTCCCGGCGTATTAAGCTTCATTATCGCGCAGCAAGCTGCACACTTTTCTCGCCATAGCAATTGTAGCAGTAAAGCTGCAGCGCGAGTATGTGAATGGTTTCGGTGAGAACACGCCCTCTCCCTTTGCACCATCTCAACGCGCACCTGCTTGCTCCCGTGGAGAGCTCATTCCCCCAACCTGAGCTGTCTCGGGCCGAAGCGGTTCCAGCCATGGCATCATACCTCCAGAGGTGGCAGGATGGGAGCTTGAGCTGCCCTCAGCCCTACGGGGCTCATCAGATCACCGACGGCCATCTCTATATATCACTACCGATTGCCCCTCATCTTAATGCAGGTACCTCGAACTCCTCAGACGCCGCAGTGGCACAAAGAATGTCATGGGATGGACGCGCTCAAAGCTATTATTCAGATGGTCTCGCCCTACTCCCGGCCGCGGACCCGCCTATCCCAACATCAACATCTGCCAAAGCAGAGCGTTTGTGATGCAGTGAGCGTGTCGCTGGTTACACACACACTCGCCTCCCCGCGCAGCAGTCCGGGTCTGCTGCATAATAACGCATGGTCATCTTATCGAATCACCAATCCTTTACACTACCAGCCCTCGACGACCTACACCGCCAATATCGCTGAGATGTTCTTTTGTCAACAAATATTTCTCATCCCACGTAGTTCAAGGATCTAAAGGATCATGAGATGAGCGAAAATCCTCTCTCGTAAGCGGCTCTGGGAAGAAAAACTCGTATTGCAGGGCGTGCTTTTCTTCGAAGGCCTGGACGACTTAGCAGGAGCCAAGTGTAGCCATCTGCATCACTGCACCTGCAGGGTTAGCCGCAAATGGATAGATTGCGAGCATCGGCGTCGAGAGGGAGGTGAGGACGATGAAGTTCAAGATGTCAATAATGTTTTCCGGAGGTGGAACCTGCTCGTGTTTTGAATGCCAGAGCAAATCCGCTCTGCGTGTCTATAGTCCGGGCAAACCCGGGCTCCCGGCCTTCAATGGGGGGCACAGCGTCCGAGGTAGCAGTGCTGTTACCAGGTCATGAAGTGATGTACCGGCCGGGAGTGAGGGAGGCCAAAACAGTATATAATTGGGCAGGGCCGGCTGGTCTTGAGATGATAGCGAAAAAAGTATTGCCTGGTGACGTCTCTGCTTCTGCGCATATAACAAGAGGGGTCTTAGCTTTGAACCCCACCATTCAACAAACCACCGCTCCTCAGCCCACCACAAATCTTTCTTCAAACACCTCACCCGTACTCAAACCCAATTCTTTCCAGTAGTGAGTCTAATTCAATCGCAAAAACCAGCAGTGTCTGACCAACGTTAGAAACACTTTTATATACCCCGCCATCATGGTCGTCAAGGTATGCCTGCCCCTCCCTGCTTGAAAGGGATTGCAGCCATTGACCAGCTTAATACAGGTCGGAATCAACGGCTTCGGTCGTATTGGCAGGATCGTCTTCCGTAACGCGTATGTTTTCCCCTGCACCCAGAGTAGCTTCTACAGCCCGTGTTCAAGCAGCTAACCACACGTCACAGCATCGAGCACGACGATGTCGAGATTGTCGCTGTCAACGACCCCTTCATTGAGCCACACTACGCTGTAAGATCTCCTTCTCCTAGGTTTACAATGGCGGGCGTGGGCATTGCCGGCAGATGATACTGCCAAGCGGAGACACTTTACTGGGCGCGGCGCTGACAACTGGCTAGCAATACATGCTGAAGTATGATTCCACACACGGCCAGTTCAAGGGCGACATCAAAGTCGATGGCAACGATCTCACTGTCAACGGCAAGAAGATCCGCTTCTACATGGAGAAGGACCCAGCGAACATCCCATGGAGTGAGACTGGCGCCTACTATGTCGTTGAGTCGACTGGTGTCTTCACCACGACCGATAAGGCCAAGGCCCATTTGAAGGGCGGCGCCAAGAAGGTCGTTATCTCTGCTCCTTCTGCTGATGCTCCCATGTTTGTCATGGGCGTGAACGAGAAGACCTACAAGTCGGACATTGAGGTGCTCTCTAACGCCTCCTGCACCACCAACTGCTTGGCTCCTCTTGCCAAGGTTATCCACGACAAGTTCACCATTATCGAGGGTCTGATGACCACTGTACACTCTTATACCGCTACTCAGAAGGTTGTCGACGGCCCATCTGCTAAGGACTGGCGTGGTGGCCGTACCGCGGCCCAGAATATCATTCCCAGCAGCACCGGTGCCGCCAAGGCTGTCGGAAAGGTCATTCCAGACTTGAACGGCAAACTCACTGGCATGTCGATGCGTATCCCCACCGCGAACGTTTCCGTTGTCGACTTGACTGTCCGCATCGAGAAGGGTGCTTCCTACGATGAGATCAAGGGCGCCGTTAAGGCTGCTTCCGAGGGCGAACTTAAGGGTATATTTTACTCTGTAGAACTGTATTGACTATGGCTAACATTTTCAGGCATTCTCGGATATACTGAGGACGACGTTGTCTCTACTGACATGCTCGGTGACAACCGCTCCTCTATCTTTGATGCGAAGGCCGGTATTTCACTGAACAAGAACTTCGTCAAGCTCGTCTCCTGGTACGACAACGAGTGGGGTTATTCCCGCCGTGTGCTCGACCTTTTGGTCTACATTGCCAAGGTCGACGGCAACGCTTAGGAATCAGGACAGAGCTACGTAACACCGAGACTGTAGATCTTTGCGAAGGGGCATGTGAGCTGAAATAGACACACTGTCCCCTTGATGATTGAACGCTTTTCTTGATGGCACAGAGATAGGGTGGGAAAATGGGGAACATGCATTTTGGGAATGTGGTAAACAGACGATCAGCTCAATGAATGATTGCTATACCTAGTCTTACTGTTCATTTGCTCATGTTCTCGAAATGTTTGACAATTTTGAAAGTTTCCTAGTAAAACTACCCCTGTCATTGTTACCTAGCGCCTATGTGCCAATTAGCTCCCGAGGTAAGTCATACGAGGGTATGGACTTCCGGTACCCCGGTTTGTCTTCACACGTTAGTTTCCGGGGATGAGGCTTAAATGAGCGACCATTGTGTGGTCTCGTGAGCCTCTGGAACGGAATACGGGAGGATCCGGAAAAGGGTGTATGTGAGGTGGATATATCAGAAGGTAGGCTTTGATGTCGTTGCGTTTACAGCCTTTCTTCACACGCGAGTGAACATGCCATACTACTGAGCCTGGAGATATATTAAAGCTGCAGCGTAACCGTGGACACAACCATTTTCTTGATTGTGCAGCACTCTTGTAATGCTTTTTTAGAGTGAGTGAATAAAGTCCGTAGGACGACAACTACCTAGGACTCAAGAAGATTTGCCTAATGTCTTCGCTATTTTACTGTATGCTGTTCGCGGAAGCCTCTCTATGTTCCGAATACAGGAGTCGTTCCTGGAGGCATCTTTATATGAAGGTGTTTTCCAACATGCTATTGAGCCTTACTAAGATTAAGACGAAAAATAACAGTAAGGTTAGGACGGTTAGACAGTCATCGAGTGAACAAGCAACGCAACGCAAGACAGGATGAATATCAAAGAAGACGACTTTACTTAAAGTGAAGGAGAGAAAATAGTTCTGATTCTTCATATGATGCCCTGATAGCCTCTTTGACAGATATATATAAACGATCGCAGTAACGTTTGGAGGCTTAATCAAAGGGTCTGCCTAGTAAAATATTGGTCTAGCCCCTGCTTACCTAATTCGCGTTGCAACACCATCCTTGGAAGCAGCGCATCAACCGCTATCCCTACTTTCTCCCATTCTGTCGAGCCCGAACACCACCTATTTTAGCGTTCAGCGTCTGATACCCATCTGTACCTGCGTACTCACCTATCCGCAGGATTGCGCTTCATCCGAAGACTTTCTTCCTCAAGAAAAGGTACGTGATTGTCGATGCTGCGTTTGGGGTTCCTTGAGCCTCACGAACTCAATCAACGTGAACTGCGCTGATAACACAACCTTTACTTGAAATAGTGCGGAGATCTTTACCCTACTTTACATACACAACGTGTCTACTGTGCAGAGTGAAGACAGCATAATCGACAATCTTTCAATTTCATATGCAACAAATCGAGTCGACATTTCCAATTCAGTTACCAGAGAACCCGTGACTGAGAGACCTTTCGCCAAACCCCCATTAATTATTAGCCCGACTATGCTGAAGCGTTAATAGCGTAAGTATAGGGTTTCCTTCACTGTATTTTCTGCTTTCTTTGAACATATTTC
>Ga0181470_100235_pt2 | contig 12110 bp, 12 predicted proteins | sample InSIn5SAF170_FD_119082 | JGI IMG/M metagenome (GOLD analysis project Ga0181470, IMG submission 119082) | Clean room microbial communities from NASA Spacecraft Assembly Facility at Jet Propulsion Laboratory, Pasadena, California, USA -... ...
TGCTGTGCAGGACAGTATCTCTCGGGCTAGCTTCTGTGTCCTGCTGCTCTCGCGTCCAATTGTCCAAGGACGCCACATACCACGCTCCGATGACGGTTTGCCATCATCCGATTCTTGTCATTGTCGCTGTGATCGTTGTCCTTGTTATCGTTGTTGCAGGAACATGGTTGGTAGCTGCCCACCCACGCAGAGAAACACAATGATTGTATGACCCAGACCAGCTTGAGAAACGATTCCCAGCACACGCGTTCAACATCACAAGTACATTGAAACTCATGCGTTTCCCTCTCGCGAATCGTTCCACATTCACTCGAATGGCGCGATAGATCTGTTCCGCGATCATCCTCGTGAGATCGGACATGTGATCACAGATGCAGCCCCTCCCCCGCAGCGCCTAGGGTCAATCAGCTCACATTCATAGCAGCTTCCCTCAGGTTACCTATATACATTATCCGCAGTTCGCGACTGCCCGAAGTCACGAGGGAGACACTCCTCCCAAACAAGGAAGAAGGAAGCGTAGACTCCACTTCCGTCGGGAAAGGAGACGCCATATCTCAAAGATAATCGTGAATCAGGTTTGATGAAGATTGAGTTGAATTAGTTAACTAGGGTATCATCAGACGATTTGTTGATCTAGAACCACCACCCTTCCTGTCCCAAAATACACATAAAACTGTCAATGCCAAAATACCATTCCCATGCAATTCGTTCGACCAAAAACATGACAAACTTCTGGATGCTCAATCGCCGCCGTAACCTGTTATTCACGTGTTTGTGCGTGTGTCGTGCACACCGGCTAGGCGTATGTGGTTTTTTTCTCTTCCACATTGCCAAATCCATATGGCATCATGCACAGCGATGCTGCTGCTGTCCTGCATGCTCCTCAATTGACCCTTTCGAATATGCGAGCAAGTTTCGCCTGATGGCTACTCGGCTACAAAATTGTTTGCAGTCTGTGCTGGACAAAGGCCGAGTGCATCCTCGGAGATGTCGCGTCTGTCTTGTGCAGCACCTCGATTGCGGCTGTTGCTATGGTCTATTTCACGTGAAATCTCGTTGGCCATGATGGGCGGCTCATCTCGTCCATTCTCCCATATATTAGGTCCACGGATCCACTTCAGGAAGCCATATACGCGCAGTATCGAGCTGTCTCAAGATACTGGTCGCTAGGGAAGTAGCACGGACTCCATCAAAGAAGGCGAGTCGCTTCGAACCAGAGGCGTGCACATTCGCGCCCCATGATTGGCCAGCCGCGGAGCTCCACTTCATCCCACGATGGTGAGATAGCAGCCTCTTATCGCGCAAGGAACAACGTTTTCCAAGACGCTGAGAAAAGTGATCCACAACTAAATCTAGCGGTTCGTTTGCGTCGTTGTGGTCGTGGTCGTAGTCGTGGCTGTCTCGGCCACCTGCTCCAATTCATAATTGTCGTTCCGCTCCACCAGATTCCTGTAGTAATCCACGAGTATGTCTGCCGGCGGGACAATCTTCCAGTCCATCTTCTCCAGGAAGTCGAGTTCGAGCAGGGTGAGTTCGCGCACGGAGATGCCGCCTACTTTCGCATACGTGCTGTTTGTCCAAAAACTGTCGCTCAAGCCCTTGGCGGCAACGGTAGCAACGGTGATGAGATAGCGATGTACGGTAAGCGAGCTGATGTTGAAGATCGGGTAGAGAGCAGAGAGCTTGTCGATGTAGTAGACAAGGGCGAGCAGGATGGGTGGGGAGAGCGTGGCGTGCACGATGAGGCGGTGGAGGTAGTCGTGGACGGAGATGCCGGGCGGGGCTCTGTACTGCGTTTAGCATATATATACATTAATAAGATCTTCACATACCGTGAATGGTACCGCGTCAACTGCGAGTTTTTGACTGGCAGCGGATCATTGATGCGAATCAGCTCCAGCAGCATATCCGCAATCACAATCCCCAAGTCTCTAATGTCGCACTTCATGTAGTCTAGCGGCATGACCTTCCGTGCAGTCTCGCCCCTCGTTCGTTTTGTTGGCGAGTCAAGCACGCTCGAGGTCTCTGAGACGGCACTCACGGGCGCAGAGCCGCTCGACGTGGCCGTGACCGTGGGTGTGTAAGGCTGCGGGTCCTGCCTTAACGACGGCTCGGGCGGGGTGCGCGTGTCCGTCCTCTCCAATGCAGCCTCGTCATCGCCCGTGTAATTGTTCGCGGGCGCAGCAGCAGCCTCATGCGACAGCGTCAGCGACGGAGTCATGGGGCGCTTGGCGGTCGGAGGCAGTCCCGGCGGCGTGTACTGGGTGCCCACATCCACGGCGCGGTGCCTGGGCCGGACGTCGTCGCCGTCGTCGTCGTCGTTGTCGTTGTCTACGGCTGGCCGCTTGGGCGCGCTGGTTGGCGTGAGCTGGAGAGTCGAACTGTGGATCGAGGTGGCGGGACTGGACGCATGGCTGGAGAAGACCTGCGACGAAGACGGCGAGAGCCGATAGCTGCTGCTACGGTGGGAGCCGGACCGGCGCAGAGAAGACGCGTACGAGGGGATGGACGGGCGGTCGTGCGAGTGCGAGTGTGAGTGTGGGAGCGCACTGTGAGTGTGAGTGTGAGTGCGAGTACGAGGATGCGCTGATACTAGGCGAGAGCGTGGGCGAGGGCGAACTCAACACGCTCATAGCAGCAACGGCTCATGCGGCCTATGCAGGCTGTTCCCCCCAAAATCTCTCCAGAACCAGAGCCAGAGCCAGAGAGTGCGGCGGTGAGCTGCTACCACTCACTCTATTCACCGTTCACAGTATAAGTTGCGTTCCGGCAGGTGGTGGGCGTGACCGTCAAAACTCGCGCTGCCCACCTCCGAATGCGGCCTCCAACCGGTCTTGATGCCTGACGCTTAACACGCTCGACGCTCTCGACACGCTTGCAGGTGTGAAGCAAACGCGGCAGAATTGCGACAATGAGTGGTGATGACAGGATGAGGGCGAAGGCGAAGACGACGAGAAATGCACCAAAGCTGCAAATCTGGGGATTGAAGGGCAAACTGCGATTGCGTAAGGGCGATTAGCGGGTGTGTCTCTGTTGGGTAGTGAGTGGATGCTGCAGCTGCTAGGTCTGGCTGAGCTGTCTCCGGTGGATCAGTCCAGCAAGTCATGCACGGGGCAGAACTGAAAAAACGTGCCCACGGGATTCTCCAGTTAAACAGATGCCAAAGCCAGAACGTGAGTACTGTACATGAGAAAGGGAAAATCGCATACATACTGTACTGTGTTCGCGCGTGGAAATTTGAGGCTGCTACTAGGCCCGAGCTACCGAACAGCCTCTCCGTCTTTGTCGAAATCGGGTCCGCCGCCGCCGTGCGCTCCCACTCCGTTACACTTTTCTTTTTGACACTCGATAGTGGTTATCAAATCTTTTTTTCAACGGGCAGAGAATTCAGTAGCTGCACCGAGTTTTTGTGATTCTACCTCCTCCCCCTGGTACCCGCAATTTCATTCGCCGAACCCTGCCCTTGGCCTGAATGGTGAGCGCGTGGTCGGTCTTGCACGAGGCATTGGCTGCTTGCGGCTGCCCCCTCTAGTCATCATGTTACGACATGTTTTCGAACGTGTTATCGGACGTTGCTCCGACGTCTTCTGTACGCACAAGCATTGCTCACTATGGCTAGACTTTGCCGATCACGAACTTGTGAAAACGGCTGCGGAAAGTTTCTTGCAACTTCCTGTCCAAGACAACGGCAAGAATCCTACACGTGGTGTGGCGGAATTACGTACTGCTCCACTGCTCGACCTGTAAATCGATGGAACAAGTGCAAAAGTCTGACATTCCCATGCTGCCTGGGAGGGCTAGGGAAGTCGTGCATCGATGATCTGATATGCCATTTGCCCTGACATGGGCGCCTTCAGGAACAAGTAGTTGATGACCATTGACCATCGCATCCTTGAGGTAAAGCACGTGGCTTGACGTTAACAGTGGTCACGATATTTGCAATGCGTAACAGCGACCAAAGAATCACCCATTTGAGGCAATGGAAGCCTAGCCTCAAGTCCCACCGAAGTACATCCGCAATGAATGGACTTTTCATCGAGTGACCTATTCGTAGCCAATTGAGTCTTTCATGGGAGAGTCTAACCGTACTCTCGCTTCAAGGACGACCGCTGTTGTGATAATAAGCCAGAGCAACTACTGGATAACCTGTGGATCGCGTTTCATCCTCCAAATTGGCCCCTTACGCATCTCCAGCATCATCAGTGGCAACTGCAGTGCACATATGCTTCCAAGCAGCACATATGCCCACCCAAACCCTAACGTCTCTGTGATGCGATTGATAACTGAGATAAGGATGGCACCAAGGGAGCATCGAACCAAGTTCGTCTGGTAATACTCTGTTAGTTCGGGACGACTCACGAATGCGGGCTTGATGTTGACTTACGCATGCTGTAGCCCCCGAGCTTCGAGATTGCAATATGTCGATGTTCAGTGTCATGGTTGTGTTAAGAATCGCGATGGACGTCCAACCCACTGGTATTAGATCAGTAAGTGCAAGACCAAAACCTTGAGTAGTCCACTCACAAAGAAACTGCAAAACCAGTGGAACAGCGATAGATACGCGCGACTCGAGGGCCCAACCCCACCCCAGCGTGAGTGCAACGAACAAGCCCAGATGCGCAGGCATAGTCCTTAGCCTTGCGCGCTCAATGCAAAACACCACGTCGCCTCTCACTTGCTTTCTAGCACGCCTATACTCCCAGTCCAACAATTTCCCCGTGAATGTGCTGCCTAGGATCATTCCTCCACCTGTAGAAAGATAACATAATCCCAGCGCTGTTTCCGAGAGGAAAGGGTACACCACTGCGAAGGAAGAAGATATCGTCGCTGTAATGGAGTAGTTGACTGCATATATTATCCCGGTGAAGGTGAGAAGAACCACAAAATCCGGATACGCGAACAATGTCCAAGGATTCACGGATTCTTTCTTCGCTGGTAAGCATGGACTGGTGTCTAAACCTTTGGAAGGTGAACGCCCCACGATAGGGATGAGCTCCTTGCTGATGCCTTTGGCCGGGATACTGCCATTGCCCACAAGGGTGCGCAGCGTCTCAGGCAAGAAGAGCGCAACAACGACCAAGCAGCACGACGCCATGATGAACAGGAACCAGAAGATGGAACGCCAGCCCAGTCCCTCAGCCAATGCACCGCCTACCACAGGTCCAATACAAGGCGCTAACTGTGGTCCTAAATTGAAGAAACCAAAGTACCCACCCCTCTCCTTGGGCTCTGCAATATCGCCTATCACCCCTGCTCCTAGTGCGATAGCAGACGCCCCACCTCCGGATTGAAAACACCGCAGTAAGAGCAGTAGCCAAAAAGCATTGGTGGGACACAGTGCCAGTCCGACCGAGCTCCCTATCAGAACGCTAAGGCACATCAGGAACACGACTCTCCTCCCGTATCTATCAGACAATGGACCCCAAAGCATGGGTGATACTCCCTGGAGGACGAGGTATACTGTGACGGTCTGGTTCATGGTATCGATTGACTTGTGGAAGCGTTGGGCGAGGAGCGGGATGGCGGGGAAGTAGATGTTGGCTGGGAGTGGGGAGAAGAACCCAGCGAGAGCGACCATGGAGACGAGAATCCATTTCTCAGGGCATGTGTAGATGGAGTAGGGTATAACTGGTCCGGCCGGGCTTTGGGCTTCTGGATCGTCTCCCAATATTGCGCCTTCGGGATCAGTTTGTTTTTGTGCGGCGCTGTTGGAATCTCCTACTGGCTTCGGTGTGTGTTCATCTCTGGGCTACATGATCGTCAGTGTGGTTGTTCTGAATCATGGAGCAAATGGGTAAGTGAACTACTGCATCTGTTGAACAAGGTCACAGAGCTCGCCAGGTTGGTTACGAAGTGTCCAGCCTTGTTCGAGTGTATTCATTGATCTCATTCATGACCATGTCAATCTATGCAGTACTTCAAAGCACCCTTCTAAGACGTTCCAAACGCACTTGAATCAGTTCATGGGCTCGAGCTCCGGGTAAGTCCTTATCATGTGACATATTCGCAATTGGATCCCTATCTTTCGATTTCCAAGGGACGCATAAGAACTAAGCTCTCCCCCAAGAAGTCCAGTGCAACCCTTTTGTCTCAAACCTCAATGCCATGATTGCCATCGCCGCTGAAGAAAAGTTTCGTTATCGCGGCTGTCTGTTCCGCACGTACACAGGACCCACATCTGACAGGTTCTTCAAATCTATTTGTTTGCATCCTTCCAAGGTCATCTTCATAACATTGTCATCTTCCATGATGCTCAATCAGTTCGAGCACAACTTGTCTGGCGCGTAGCTCACACATGTTTCCCATCACGGTAGCACGAAGTAGACCCGGATGCGGCTCGCTTGTCAACGGATGCTCCTCGAGCTAGTTTGCATGGCAAAAAGATTTCGCCCAGGGTCTTATTCTAGATTTTGACATTTCGTACTGTAGCGAAGCCGGAACAACTCCGCCCAGAAACATCAGTCATCGCTTTCGGGCAAATCTCGTTATCTTTTTTTTCCATAGTTACCCTGTGATTGCTGCAACTCTGTGCAGTCGCTTTTCCGTATCCTTGCTGCTTCTGTTTCGAAGTCATTCGCTTTTGCATTGTTATTGAACTGTCAGAGGCAAACGTCTTTCTGATCTGTGCAAGCAGTACTAGCAAAATTTGATCAAGAATTTCTTTGCAGGTCCTTGTTTACTGGGAGATTGAGTCATGGCATCCCCAGGTTTGTCTGATGGACACGATGTGGAGAAGAACCCGGTTGAGCATACCCAACCAACTTCTGTTGCACCGGAGAAGAAGTCAGCATGGCATCGAGTGTCCAAACTTGGAGTTGAGCTACGCGGTGTGCAACCAGTCTCTCTGGACGAACGCCATGATAATCACCCAATCAATCTCCTCTCCTTCTGGAGCACGGTGGGTGTGACGTTGCTCGCGTATGTAACCTTTGGTGGTGGGCCTCTTCAGGACGACAATGACTGACATGAGCCAGACCTACTACCGGTGCCGTTGGAACGTTGTACATGGGCCTCAGTCTCATGTCCGCAAGTCTGGTCATCCTATTTTTCACCCTCTTGGCCGCCATCCCACCAGCTGCATTCAGCATCCTAGGACCATTGACGGGCATGCGGCAGATTGTGCAAGCACGCTACAGCTTCGGAAGATATGCTGTCATGCTCGTAGCACTACTCAATGTTGCCACTGCCACGGGATGGTCCATCGTATCAACTATCCTAGCAGGTCAAACACTATCTGCTGTGAGTGGGGGAGGTCTGAGCTGGAACTTGGGGATCGTAATTATGGCACTCATTGGACTGTTCATCTCATTCATGGGCTACAAGGTATTGCACCATTATGAACGATGGGCTTGGATACCATCCGTGATCGCCATCACTATCGCGACTGGGTGTGGCGGGAATCTTCTCAAGAACCAGGCGGAGACGGAACCGGCGACTGCGCGTGCGGTCTTGTCCTTCGCTTGTGTCGTCATCTCTTTCACGGTCACTTGGACAACAATGGCATCTGATTTCTGCGTGTACATGCAACCGGATATTCCAAAGTACGTTAACTCTCATGCATACTACTTTGCTATACCTCACTGACATTCCTTCAAGGTGGAAACCCTTTGCATACACCTACTTCGGCCTAACGGTACCAATCATCCCTCTTATGGTGCTCGGTGCAGCCATCGGCGGAGCCGTGCCTAGCATTCCAGAATGGTCGGCTGCTTTCGATGCCGGATTGACAGGCGGCGTGTTTTTGGAGATGATGAAGAACGTTGGCGGGTTTGGAAAGTTCATTACCGTCATCATCGCGTTCACGCCACTTGGTAACCTATCCGGAACCTTGTATTCCATCTCTATCCAGCTGCAAGTCCTAATACCGGCCTTCTACCGCATCCCACGCTACTTGTTCTCGGTGGTCATCACGGCTATCATCATCGCGGTTGCTATTCCAATTAGCAAGACGCTTATGGTGTCATTAGAGAACTTTCTAGGGTGCATTTCGTACTGGGCGGGTGTCTATGTTGGCATCATCACTGTGGAGCATTTGTACTTCCGGAAGGCGAGCGCTGCAAACTATGATCCCAAGATCTGGAATGATGGGCGAGCACTGCCGCTTGGCGTGGCAGCTGTCGCCGCTGCAGCACTGCCCTTTGCGCTGATTGTGCCTTGCATGTCACAGACTTGTGAGTCTTCCAAGCACATCCATAGATGCTATCATGCAACCTAGACTAATTTGTCGCAGGGTACACGGGACCAATTGCAAAGACCACGGGTGACATTGGTTTCGAGGTTGGCTTGCCATTGAGCATGATTTTCTACTTTGTGTTTAGGAAGATTGAACTGCACTACACGGGGCGTTGAGCATGTTCACTTATCGCATGGTTGAGACACTACTTAATGCTGTAAACTATTGCTTACAGCAACATCTCCAAGCTTTCCCCACTGTTTTCCTTCCCAAGGCTTTTGCACCAATGCAACGGATATGAACTAGACTTCTCTAGGAGACCTAGGAAACATCAGCAAAGTTCGATGTGTTACCGACATCCTACCTACCTTGCTTTCTACAGACTGTCCAACAGGCCCACTCATCTTGAAGACGATTTTATGCACCTTCCTCGCCTCGAAATCGCGATAGGCTTGGGGGGCATCTTCAAGGGACATAGTCCTACCACAGAGGAAAGCGACCTTCTTCTGTTCTTGGACGAGTAGCTTGAGAGCATCTTCGAAGATCGATCGCACCGGGCATCGCCCAAAAGCTAGCGTGGCATTCTTGCCGTACATGATCAAACCGTTAAGTTCCAGCTTCTCCGTATGGACCCCAAGACAACTGATCTTTCCGAATGGTCTGATCAGATCTACTCCTAGAAGCAGAGCATCTGCATGGCCGACGACCTCGATGACAACGTCGGCACCACGACCCTCGGTGACTGCCCTGATCTTCGAAACGGGGTCATCATTTAAGTCAATAGTCTTTGCCCCAATCTTCTCTGCCTCGGCCAACCGCTCGGGAATGGAATCTATGGCGTAGACTTTGTCGACCATTGTTAATGCGCAGGTGATTGCGCAGATACCGACTGGTCCGCATCCCACGACGACGACGGTATACTCCTTCCGATCACGCGCATTCAGGTCTTTCAGGAAGCGAGCCGCGCCAAAGTATCCAGTGGGGAAAATATCAGCCATAAGCACAAGCATTTCTTCTGGTATGCCAGTAGGCGTGTGTACGAATGTACTATCCGCAAGAGGACAACGGACATACTCGGCCTGCCCACCATCAATCGTGTTTGCAGGCACGCTGTTCCCGTACAATTCACCCTTTGCACACCTGGAGGCCTCTCCACGAACACAATAATAACATTCCCCGCATGCTGTGTAGAATGGAACAACAACTTGCTCGCCAATCTGGAATTTGTTTACCGCGTTGCCCACTTCCACGATTTCGCCCACAAATTCGTGGCCACAGATAAAGTTTGGAGGGCACTTCAGATGCCCGCGGTAGAAATGTAGATCTACAAATACGTCAGTATTCACAGCATTGGTTGTCGGTGTAAAGATTTACCGCTTCCACACAATGCTGTACTGCTAACTTTCAAAATGGCGTCTGTTGGATCTCGAATTTTGGGATATGGTCGATCCTCGACAGCGACCTAACGGTAGAACCACTTGTTAGAGTGATATGATGTCGCAGAAATATGACTGACTTCGTAGTCGCCCTTGAGTACGACAGCGCGCATCGTCGCTGGCGGCATGATGAATGGAACTTCTGCCTAGGATATTACAACCGTTGGATTGAGATCTGTCTCTTTGTTGACTAGCTTGAACTATATCTTCTAAAAAGCGATAGAGGCACAATGCGTTTTTGGATGGTCTCGTCTGTTTCCTAGAGTTGCGTATGTTCGGAGTGGGGTTTTGGGTCCCTTTCATGCGTCCGCTCAAGATCGGCGACTAGCATTACAGACCATCATACTAGAAGTGTTCCCACCCAGATTAATGGCAACATCGCGAATGGTACATAATACAAATACCCTGTCTACCGTCGTCCGTCGGTCATACTTCCCCTCACAATGCTCTATCGCCGGACAGAACTATCTAAACCTTACTCAGAAGATACTAGTGGTTCGGGAATACAGTCTCGTACGAACGGAAGTTATTGTTCAATATTTTATCAAAGTCCAATAACGTATGAAGATGCGTGTTGCTTTCCAACCTGCTCCTCTTCATAAATTTGAAACTACTCAACCAGTAGTCAAACTCAAGCTGAACACGAAATCACGCTTGCAATAATATGGCGGGTATACAAGAGCAGATCAATAATGGTGCTATTCCTGCCCATGTCTCGAATGTATGTCCCGAAGGTACGAAGCTTTGGCTGCTAGAAGTCGGATGGCTGGAGTGTGATGAAGCTTTTGTGGTACGCGGTGGCAACATTAGTCTGAGAAGCACAGAAAACAAGTCCTTCGTAAACAAAAGAAGACAGTTGCCAATGTATTGTATCCTAATCAGTCACCCGTACGAAGGGTTGATTCTTTGGGAAACCGGCTCTGGAAAGGACTACCCAGAAGTATGGGGACCTGTCGTCTCCGATGCTTTCTCGAGGATCCGCTATGAGCCAAAGCACGAGCTCCGAGCAGCTATCGAGGCAACAGGAAACAGAATTGAGGATATAAGAAAGATGTGAGTACTTCCGTGTTTGCCACACTTGAGCTAACACTGATATGCCGAAAGAGTCATAGGCCATCTGCATATCGACCATGCCGGCGGGTTGGATGCCTTCAAAGACCGCAAGGATATTGAGATTTGGGTCCACGATCGAGAGCTCAGGGCTGCATTCTGGTCCGTCGCAACGAAGGCTGATATTGGCGTATACTTGGGGCACTATCTCAATCTTGACAACAATTGGAAGACGTTTGATGACCGAACCATAGACTTCTGCCAGGGAATCTCTCTCCACCATACCCCAGGGCATACAGATGGTACGCAAAGTCTACTCGTTAGAGATCATAGTGGGCTAATGAGATGGTCTCCGCAGGTCTGATCGGCATGCAGATTAATCTTCGAGATAATGGCACTTTCTACTTCATGAGTGACCATTGCCATGTCATCGAGAATGTTGGTGTCTCCTGTTTTCCGCACTCCAATAGTCGACTGACAGCTTTCTTAGTGGCGCGATGGCATCCCACAGGGCTGGCTTGCTCGAGATCATGCGGCCTGGTTCAATAGTACTCAACGACTCAAGCGCCTTGAAGCTACGACAAAATGTCGCATGATACCAGGGCATGATGAGGAAACATTTCTGAAGCTACAAGGCGAGATAAAAGCCAAAGGCGGCTACCTGACTTGACGAAGTAGGTGTAGATAGATATGTAGTCCTTATGGCTTGAATGGGCTAAGATTATGACCCCAGCGGTGATCCGGAAGCGCATTTCTATGCTAAAAACAACAATGGAGCAGACTTATATCGCCACTGCGCGCCCCTAGCTTCGTCCTTCAAGTCGTAAGAACTGCCGCTGATTGAACCCCACAATTGAAATCGAGGTGCATTTCAAGCTTAAAGACCATTGAAGACCGCAAGGATCCCTCCGATGCCTGCAAAACTCGTGCAAGAGCATTGGGATCTCGTGACTCAAGACCGAAGTCCTCATGCGTCATGACTGACGACGGAAAACTAATTCACGGACTAACCCCTTGGGGTTAGCGTCCTCGAAGAACCACCCCCCACCAGGCGTCGTCCAAGAGATCCAAGACTTTCTGTGACCATTTCAGTCTGTCATGATGCACACAAGCTTCTAGGATTAAAATGTCAATTGGCTGGTCGGGCCTGCCACGACAGTCTTGTGTCCTTGTTGTTGTGGCAGTATGGCGATATTGACCAGGCGCAGCACTAATCCTGCTTTACCTATGACGCTCTTTGAAGATCTGGCTTCTGGGCATAGGAGTGGTGATTTACATAAATAAAGTATTCTGTATCATCGACTAATCCTTATGTTGTGTGCTTGTTGCAGTGACTTTCAACTGTTCGAATCCATCAACAAAACGTCTTTCATCTCATCTCATTAACATGAATACTTTGCAATCAACAATCCTGCTGTCGCTTGCTGCATCAGTAGCGGCACAAACACGCA
>Ga0181470_100351_pt1 | contig 12091 bp, 14 predicted proteins | sample InSIn5SAF170_FD_119082 | JGI IMG/M metagenome (GOLD analysis project Ga0181470, IMG submission 119082) | Clean room microbial communities from NASA Spacecraft Assembly Facility at Jet Propulsion Laboratory, Pasadena, California, USA -... ...
GGATCCACCAAAAGCTTCCGGTCCGTCAATTCTTTTACGATGCGATCGGTAAGTTGTTTTTTTTGTTAAACCCACCACTTTCATTGTTCCTAAAACAGGAAACTGTATAGAACCTTGCTCGCTTACAAGGTAGCCCATCAATGAAGTAGATGCAGTAGTTACTGAACCGGAATTTATAGGAAGATTTGGTGTATTGAAAATTGCCGTTGCTTCAGGATTCAAGCTACTTACCGAAATACTAAGCACATCATTTGGATGAATAATTGGCTGAATATCTTCAAGCGAGCCTCGAAAAGTAGTATCCTGCACATTGTTAAAATATATGGCTTTCCTGGCATCTACACACGATAATAAAAACAAAAGCGAAATCAATGTAGATACGACAAAGGTTTTACTCCTCCAACACATGAACATACAATATATTTATGAAGTTATATAGATAGAAATTATAAGTGCAGCTTTGCTGTCTTACTCACACAAGAGAAAGAAAAAGTAAAAAATGACAAATTGTATCGTTGAAATATGATGTTCATCAAACCGCACCTTCACTTTTTGGGACGTAAATATAAAGCTTATCGGGAATAGCACCCATAAGTCAGGGATAGTAACAAGGATGATTGGGACAAACGCACATTGAGAATTAATAGATGAAATTACAGAAGGTCGGATTATAATAGACTTAAGAGTGCTGTTGGATAATCTGTTGTGATCATATCAATGTCTTCCTTAATCAACCACGCCATGTCCTCCTTGTCATTAACCGTCCAACTGTTAATAACAACGTTTAGTAATTTCGCTTCCTTTATCCAATCGGGATTTGATTTATAAACTTTATAATTGTAGCTCATAGAGTAGTATATACCAGCGAGTTTCGCAGGACTGGCATTTCCCGAAATATATTGGACCGCTGCATCAGGGCTGGAACGTCTTACTTTTTTCAAAATATCCATATCAAAACTCGCATAGGCAACCCATTGCTGTGCGTTCATTCTGTTAACTAAACTAACAACGCTATCCGCAAGTTCAAGCCCTCTCTTCTTACTTATAACCGAAGGTTTTGCTTCAATTATAACCTTTGTGTCGCTTTGTTGCATCAACCCCTTTAAATACTGGGCGAGTGTAGGTATACTTTCGCCGTTTTTCAGCTTTACCTGCAAAAGCTGCTGGTAAGTAACCTTTTCAACTTCCATGTTCGCAACCGAAGGGTCGTGGAATACAACCAACACTTTGTCAGAAGTCAACTGCACGTCGAGTTCAGAAGCACCGCATCCCAGCTCAATCGACTTCTTTAAAGCTGCTAAAGAATTGACCGGTAAACCAAACTCTTTCCATGCACCTCCGTGTGCAACCACCTTGTTACGTAAAGTAAAGCTGACAGAAGGACGGTATGCATTTCGAGGAGAAGCAACTGAACCTTCCGATTTTGTACAAGCTGCTGTGAACAAACCTGTTACCAGAAAAATAATGTAAATGCTAAATCTATACACCTGCCTCAACTGAATTTAGATCTTTCTAATCACCCCTCCACAATCATCCCCGCTGCCACCGTCTCGTTAGTACTTTCGTCCACCAGAATAAGCGAGCCCGTTACCCTATTGCGGCGGTAGGAGTCAAATAAAACCGGTTTGGTTGTCCGTAACCTTACACGGGCAATGTCATTCATTTTAACGGAATGATCGCCTTCCATCCTGTCCAGGGTATTGATGTCCATTTTGTACATCGTTTCTTTTATGATCGCACGCACTTCGTTTGTTGTATGGCGCAGGTAATACTTTGCACCAGGACGAGGCAATTTTCAATACACCAAATCTTCCTATAAATTCCGGTTCAGTAACTACTGCATCTACTTCATTGATGGGCTACCTTGTAAGCGAGCAAGGTTCTATACAGTTTCCTGTTTTAGGAACAATGAAAGTGGTGGGTTTAACAAAAAAACAACTTACCGATCGCATCGTAAAAGAATTGACGGACCGGAAGCTTTTGGTGGATCCGATAGTGAACATCCGGTTTTTAAATTTTAAAGTGACTGTTTTAGGGGAGGTAGGAAGACCGACAGTAATCTCTGTTGCCAATGAAAAAATATCTATTCTGGAAGCGATAGGGATTGCCGGAGACCTCACTATTTATGCTAAGAGAGACAATGTGTTGCTAATACGGGAAGAAAATGGAAATAAGGTGGTGAAGAGGCTAAATCTAAATCAAACCGACATTTTCACTTCTCCGTATTATTACTTGCAAACAAACGATATTGTTTATGCTGAACCGAACAATGCGAGGCTGACCGCCTCGAGTAACGTACGACAAATATTGCCTCTTATTCTAAGCGGGCTATCCTTTGTCGCAATCATTTTAACCCGGGTACTGTAGAATTAAAAAAATAAAATAATCAATGAGCAACGATTTGGATAAAGAGGACGATTTTCAAATTTCTGAGATCCTCTTTAAATATGTGCCGTGGTGGCCGTTATTTGTGTTATTACTTATAGTATCGTTAAGCTGTGCATTCGTTTATCTCAGATACACAGTTCCTGTATATGAAATATCAGCCAATATCTTGATTAAAGATGAAAGAAAAGGACTTGATGAGTCCTCGCTATTGGAGTCGTTGGATATGTTTGGTTCTAAAAAGATCGTTGAGAATGAGATAGAAGTATTGAAGTCGCGTTCTTTAGTGAGACAGGTAGTGAATAATCTCATGTTATATGCTCCAATCTACGAGCAAGGACGGGTAACAGATGTGTCGGCGTATAGACGTTCTCCGGTTAAATTAGAGTTGAAGCATCCTGAAGATGTAAACGAAATCGAAAAGGTGAATTTTACGTATGATAGTACTAATGCCAGGGTTATCATAAACAAACACGCATTTCCGCTTAATGAATGGGGCAGTTTTAATGGGGATACGGTTCGGTTCATATCAAACCCTTATTACAGTCCACCAGACGAAAAGAAGCCGCTCTTTTTTTCACTGATCAATTTGAAGAAGTCGGTAGGAGGATTAACGGAGAAGATTGAAATAGCAGCAGTAAGCAAGCAGGCAACTGTTATTAGTTTGAAAATTAAAGATGAAATTCAAGTAAGAGGGGAAAATATTTTAAACGAGCTTATTCGCGCCTATAACCGGGCGGCAATTGAAGATAAAAATCTCCTTGCAAGTAATACACTAGCTTTCGTTGAAGAAAGATTGCGGGGTGTAACAGAAGAGTTGGGAGAGGTTGAAAGTAGTGTCGAAAAATTTAAAACTACTAAGGGCATCGTTGATATAAGTAGACAAGGGCAAATTTTTCTGGAAAGTGTTGAGGAAAGCGACCGGAAGGTTTCGGAAATAAATATGCAGATCGCAGTACTGGACCAGGTAGAAAAATCAGTATTGTCGAAAACGGATAATTCCGGTATCGTGCCATCAACCGTTGGAGTGAACGATCCTTTATTAAACCAGTTGCTGGAAACATTGTATCAGTTGCAGTTGCAGTATGAAAGATTGCGGAAGACTACTGCTGAAAACAATCCAATTTTAGTGTCTGTTCAGGATCAGATACAGATCATAAAACCCCGAATCCTCGAGAATATCCGGAATAATCGAAATAGTCTCGTCGCTGGAAGAAACAACCTAAACACCAATAGTAACAGGTACTCCTCGCTTTTACGTAATATTCCTCAAAATGAACGTGAGCTTTTAGACATCAGCCGTCAACAAGGCATAAAAAATAATATATACACTTTTCTGTTACAGAAAAGGGAAGAGACTGCTTTGTCGTTTGCGTCGACCGTAGCGGATAGCCGGATCGTTGATCCGGCAGAGGCATCTCTGTTGCCTACCAGCCCTAAAAGAGGATTGGTTTATTTAGTTGCTATAGTAGCTGCTTTTGGTCTTGGTATGGCGATAGTATATGCAAAGGAACTCCTTAACCAAAACATTCTTTTCAGAAGCGAGATAGAGAAAAGTGTGAAGTGGCCTATAATAGGAGAGATCGCGTATACTGATACAAGCGAGAAAATTGTGGTAACGGAAGGCAAAAGAAATGTGATAGCGGAACAGTTTAGGCAGTTACGGACATCTCTTGATTATTTAGGTATTAACGAAACTAAAAAGAAGATTCTTTTTACTTCCTCAATTTCCGGGGAAGGAAAGAGTTTTATAGCCGCTAATATGGCTATGAGTTTATGCCTGACGGGCAAGAAAGTAATGTTAATTGAGCTAGACTTACGGAAGCCGAAATTGAGCCCGCTGTTTAACGTTAAACCAGGCGTAACAGGTATTACGAATTTTTTGATTGGAAAAGTAGGCGTATCGGATATAATTCAAACAACTAAAGTAAACCCTAACTTAGATTTTATTCCTTCCGGTCCCATACCTCCCAACCCTTCGGAGTTGATCCTAAGCGATAGAATGAAGGAACTGCTGCAATACCTTCAGGGGGCGTATGATTATGTATTGATTGATACAGCACCCGTGGCTCCGGTTACTGATGCCCATATCTTGTCGAAATTCTGCGATGCAACTTTATACATTGTCAGGCACGGGTACACACCTAAAATTCATGTAAAACGTCTTGAGGAAAATAATAAAATCAGAGGTTTAAAAAACGTGGCAATCATTTTCAATGGCTTAAAAGGGCGTGGCTTTGGTAAGTATGGTTATGGCTATGGCTACGGTTACGGATATGGCTACGGCTATGGAAGCGAGAGTTAGGTTTGCGTTTTTCGTACCAATTGATGAAGTTGGCAATTTTATAGTGGATAATTTTAATCTTTAACTGTAGTCATAATGGAAATATTTGTTATAGATGTCCCAAAGCCTTAAAGCAAAAAGTGCCAAAGGCTTCGCTTGGAATTTTGCAGGTACCTTACTTCAACAAGGCAGTACTTTTATTGTATCTATTTTTCTGGCACGTATCCTAAGTCCAGCTGAGTTCGGCTTAGTGGGCATGGCAATGGTTTTTATCACTGTCAGCCAGGTTTTTATCGATGTGGGCTTTGCCTCAGCTTTAATCCAACGACAGGATAATACAAGTCTAACATATAGCTCCGTTTTTTTACTTAAATTTATTTTTTGGCTTACTGTTGACGCTTATATTTTATTTTAGTGCGCCTTTTATTGCCGAGTTTTATCAAAATCCAGAAATTACCAGCTTAATTCGCTGCCTATCACTCATTTTCGTATTTAGTTCTTTGGACATTGTTCAAATGACTATTTTAAAGAAGGAATTAAATTTTAAGAGCTTGACTGTACGAACGTTCCTATCAAGCTTAATTGGAGGAATTGTTGGTATAATTGCGGCTTTTTCGGGGTTAGGTGTATATAGCCTTGTTATAAAGAGCATAGTTTCTGCCTTATTGGGAACTGCCCTTTTGTGGGGCGCCACAAAATGGAGACCTGATTTTAAATTTTCATTGCCAGAGATCAAGAAGCTTACAGGTTTCAGTTCATATGTCTTTTTTGATCGAGCGCTAACTCGTTTTTTTCAACAATTAGATGTACTAATTGTTGGTAAGGTCTTTAGTCCTAATATGCTCGGCTATTACTCTCGGGCCATCAGCTTGCGCGACTTAGTAACAACTTACTCATCCTCTAGTTTAACTGCCGTTTTTTATCCGGTGTTATCTTCTTTGCAAAATGATGACGAAGAATACAGCAAGGTATATTTCAAAGTGATTTCCGTAATTGCTTTTATCAGTTATGGCCTTACAGGTGTGATGTGTATTTTGGGACGTGATATTATATTCCTATTTTTTGGACCTAAGTGGGAGCCATCTGTCGTTATATTTCAGGTTATTATATTGATGGCTTGCAATATCCCGCTAAATAGCATGATTGCTAACGCCTTCTTCAGTAAAGGAAAATCTAAAGAAAATTTTCGGATTGGCGTTTTAATAAAGATATTAAGGCTACCGCTACTTTTGGTTATGTACTATTTGGGAATGTTTGCTTTTACGGTCTCCTATGTAATTTTAAATTACGTACTGACGACCATAAATATATTTTTCCTTAAGAAATATACAGGTCTTTCTTACAAATCACACTTCATTAAGGTTTTTGAAGGTATGCTTCCGTTGGGGATTGTTTTGGGAGCTTTTTTTTACTTTAATGTTCAGACGACTTTCATGAGAGTTGTTTGGGCAGCCGGATTTTCTTTGACTTATTTGGTTTTTTGTAAAATTAACGGTTCGGAAGGATTAGAATTTCTGTTGAAGAATTTCGATTTAATAAAAAAGAAAATCTTCAAACCCAAAGATGGCAGCCAAAAGTCTTCTTCGAATGCGTAAATGATCTAAACACCGGTCTTGCAATTAAAACTACAAATGATAGATAAAATAAAACGGGTTATTAGAAATCCTTTCATTTTAATATCCTTTTTGATTTGCAAATTGCGTTCCTTGTACTTCAGCCGATTTATTGATGAAGGATCAGGTAAGATAGTAATTACCAGCCCCTTCATTGATTTCAAGATAGTAAAGGGAAGAAATGCTAAAATTATAGTTAATGGTCTACTCAAAATTTCTCCTCATTTGGAGGGTACTGCACCCGTTAGAATCATATTACGTAAAAATTCCACGTTAAAAATTGACGGCGATTTTATAATAGGTCACGGCGTGAAGCTTTATGTCGGTAAAAACGGGCTTTTATCTATTGGAGGCAGGAAGTTAGAGACCCGGTCCGGTATAACGTCAGATTCTATGATAATGGTAAAAAAGAAGATCGTTATTGGAGTAGACTTTCTTTGCTCTTGGGGTGTGTTTATCAGCGACTCGGACTGGCATCAGATTGTAAATCAGAAACCTCAAGCTGACGTATTGATTGGAGATCATGTTTGGGTGGCAAGCAACTCTAGCATCCTTAAAGGCACTATAATCGGACATGACTGCATCATAGCTAGTCAATCCAAGTTGTTGGGCAAAGAATATCCTTCGCACTCATTGATCGGAGGTTTACCAGCTAAATTAGTTAAGTCCGGCGTGTCTTGGTCTCGCGATATTAAAATGACCGATTAAATGCTGCAAATAGGTAGTTTAAATTAAAAATTGAATCAGAAATGAAAAACAGTTTATTAGTATATAAAGCCAACGGTAGAAAAAAGAATATGGGCGATTATATACAAAGTCTTGCTGCCGAGCAGTTTACTGGGCGAGACGTGGTATATATCGAGCGGGAACATCTTCACGTTTACACAGGAGAGCAGGTGAAAATGATAATGAACGGTTGGTTTATGCATTTTCCTGAAAATTGGCCTCCCACGCCAAATATTACTCCGTTATTTGTTTCTTTTCATGTAAACCCCAAGAAGGCAGACGCTTTATTTACCGAAGAGGCGATCGCGTACTTTAAAAAACATGCTCCTATTGGTTGCAGAGATAGGGGGACAGAAAAGCTGTTTCTTTCCAAAGGAATTCCAGCTTATTTTACAGGGTGTTTAACCCTTACACTCGGGTTGACTTATAAAAACAGTCCTAAAAATGAGGACGTGTGTTTTGTGGATCCTCATTTCGAAACATCCAAAAATCCATTTTCTTTACTAACCTACCTATTTACACTGTTGGCCAATTTCAAAACAATTTCTCAAATTTCTGCTAAGCTAAATGGAGCTACAACAATTAAGCAATTATTAAGGACCGCTTCATTCTTCCAGACATATTCGAAATGCTTCGATACAGCCGTGTTAAGAGATGGACACTATGTAAAACACATGGTGGTCGAGTCTACTCTGGGTGATGAAGAAGCGAAGCTTAATTATTCGAGAAACTTGTTGCAGAAATATTCCGAGGCGAAGCTGGTCGTCACAAGCAGGATCCATGCTGCTTTACCTTGCCTTGCAATGGATACACCGGTATTGTTTATCACAAGTGATTATTTGAATTCTTCAAGAAAGCCAATTAGTCAAGGGCGCTTTGACGGTTTAATCGAGTTGTTCAATGTGATGGAGTACTCGAAATTTAAGTTGAAGCCTATCCTCGGATTTCAACTAAAGCAGAAGGTGAAATTTGGCGATTTAATTCCAAACAAGCAGCAACACCTTTCAATCGTGGAAGATTTGAAACAGCGTTGCTCTTCGTTTATCTCTAATTAACAGTATTATATACAAAATGAACATTGCAGTAATATTTGCGGGTGGGGTAGGCACACGAATGAATTCGCAGGACAAGCCAAAACAGTTCCTTGAACTTTACGGTAAACCAATCATTATTCATACCATTGAACTTTTTGATAAGCATCCGGAGATCGATGGCATAGTCATATCCTGCGTGGCGGAATGGATCGGGTATCTTAAAGAAATTCTTACACGATTCCATATTAAAAAGGTGAGGAATATTGTACCAGGGGGAGAAACAGGGCAACTTTCCATTTTTAACGGGTTGGAAGCCGCGGAAAAACATTTCCCGGCAGACTCGGTTGTGTTAATTCACGATGGAGTTCGACCTTTAATAAACGAAAAAACTATAACAGATAATATACAACAGGTTAACAAGTGTAGGAGTGCTATTACTACAGCCCCCACCGTTGAAACGTTTGTTGTAGTCGACGACAATCTTTCTGTAGTAGAAATCCCGAAAAGATCTTCATCTAAATTAGCCAAGGCCCCTCAAAGTTTTATTTTATCCGACATATTAGAGGTACATCGGCAAGCGCAAAAAGACAATATTTTTTCTTCTATTGACTCTTGCACGCTTATGAATTTATATAATAAGCCGTTGACACTTATTGAAGGACCAGTAGAAAATATAAAAATTACAACTCCTACTGATTTTTATATTTTTCGTGCAATTTTTGAAGCAAGAGAAAACAAGCAGATCGCGGGCATATAATAGTGGAATAATGATAAATTATCAGCATCGTATTGTTCAGGAAGATATGACAGCCTTAAACTCTTCCTCTATTGACTGGAGTTTCCTTAAAAATAAAAGTGTCCTTATCACCGGCGCAACAGGAATGCTTGCATCCTATTTTGCGTTTGCGTTGATATATCTAAACAGGCATTATGGATTTAATATACAGGTAATCTTATTGGCACGATCAAAGGGAAATGTGGAGCGGGTTTTTGGTGGTTTTTTAAAAGGAATAGATGTGATTATTCAGGATGTGAGTGTGGAGCTTCAATACGAGGGACACGTTGATTATATATTACATGCAGCAGGTGCTGCTAGTCCCTATTATATTATTAATGATCCGGTAGGTATTATAAAAGCAAATACGCTGGGAACTTTTAATGTTCTCGAGTTGGCAAGTAGATCCAACACACAAAAGGTAATTTTTGCTTCCACGCGCGAAGTCTATGGTAAAGTGGAAAATAAAGAAGTAATTGTTGAGTCTGATATGGGAGTGATTGATCCTCTCGAGCCTCGTTCCTGTTACCCGGAAAGTAAAAGAATATCAGAAACCATTCTTAAGAGTTATTCTCTTCAGCATAAGGTTCCCTTTAACACACTACGGATTGCACATACGTATGGCCCGGGAATGCAGATTAAGAACGATGGAAGAGTGATGGCAGACTTTATTAATAGCGCAGTTGAAAATCAGGATACCCAACTTAACAGTTCAGGTACTGATGAAAGGGCTTTTTGTTATATCACTGATGCTATTGAAGCGATGTTTAGAGTTCTGCAATCCGGAATAGACGGTGAAGCATACAATATTGCAAATGAAACAGAACCCATAAAAATCGTGGAACTGGCAGAACTTGTACACGAAGTTGCTGAAAGTGGGAAGAAAGTTTTTGCAGGTAAAAATAATGGTCCTTTGGCTGGATATACTAATTACAAAAGGGTTAGGTTAAGTACTTCAAAAATTGAAGCATTAGGTTGGAAACCAAAAGTTTCTTTAAAAGAAGGTTTGGTTAAAACACTAAGCGCAATTGAAAAATGATATGACGGAGGATTTTGCAAAATACAACGGAGAAGGAACAATGCTGAGGAAGGCTCAGCTACGGTTACTGGAAATAATGGTTGAGTTTGACCGCATTTGTAAAGAGCACAACATACCTTACTTTTTAAGTGGCGGAACATGTTTGGGCGCTATTCGTCATGGCGGGTTTATTCCCTGGGACGATGATGTTGACATAGATGTACTAAACAAAGATTATAAAAGGTTACTGGACATTTTAAAAAAGGAACTTCCCGCGAAATATTTTTTGCAAAACGCGGAAACGGATAAAGGCTTTTACCAGGTTTTTACCAGAATTGTTGATAAAAACTCTCGTGTCACTTTTCCCAATGGCGATAAGATCAGGAAGCGAATGGAGTATAAAGGACTGTTTCTCGATATTTTTCCCATTGAAAAGACTCTTTCATATAGGTTAAAAAAAACCATCGATTACTACTATTTATATGTTTTCAGAGCGAAGAGGGGAATAAAAGGGTCTTTTTTAACCCGGGTTATTGCTTATATGGTATGGCCTTTTTTACAAGTAGTTGTAGCCATTGCCAAAAGCCTTTCGGTGTTTAGCAGTAATGAAAAGCTATGTCACGTGTATGGCACCAAAATCACTCCTAAGTTAAGGTACTCAAATATTTTTCCTGTTAAGCCGATGTTATTCGAAGGAATGTATTTTTCCGGACCTGCAAAACCGCACGAATATCTTACGGATTTATATGGCAAGTACGCTGCTATTCCACCCGCAGACAAACGCAAAGTGCATACTGAAAAAATAGAAGTATATACTTAATACGTTGCCAGTCGCAGCAAGTTATTGAAGCCCATTTGAATGGTAATTTAGATACCGGCTTTTGTTGTCCTGGCATCATCCTTGCGTCGCAATCCTTTCATCTCCATATCTTTTAGCGGCGTTACTCCTCATCTGATTTTACTGTTTAATGATAATTAGCGCACTTATCTTTTAGGCAAGGCATGTCATCGGAAACAGCAACGAGTCTCGCCATAGAATTATTATCAATTATCGATTTTTCTGAAAGGCAGTTTTACTACGAATTTTGTCAAAAATCAGTTCACACTTTAAAATTTAAACCTGACGACGCCATGAAAAGCTACTGATGAACGGAGCGTCGCAAGCAAAGTCGCCATAAAAAACTGCTGCTGGTAACCAGAAAAACCACCTTTAGACAGCTTCCAGGAACACTGAAATTTTAAGTTATTGAATTTATATAGCCGAACCAACGAGTTCGCAGAGTGGACTGAAAATAAATAAAAAATGTTTAAAAACGTTTATGTGATTGGTGTGTTTGATTTGTTCCATAGGGGACATGTTGAATTCTTAAAAACGGCTCGTTCGCTCGGTCAGAGACTCATTGTAGCGGTAAATGGTGATGATATGGTATCATCTTATAAGAGAAAACCTTTCTACTCTGAGGATGACAGATTGGAAATTATTAAAGCTTGTAAATATGTTGATGAGGCTTTTATAATAACCGGTTACGATAATAAAGAGTATATCGAAAAATTTGATATAGATGCGATAGTACACGGAAATGATTGGGAAATGAATAGTTATCTTCAGCAGATCCGCGTGACTGAGGAATATTTGAAAAATAGAAATACTCAAATGATTTTGGTTCCGTATACAAGTGGCATTAGTACTTCTCAGTTGATCAAACGGATAAAAGACCAATAGTTTGTATAACAATTCTGTCCCTTTACCTACCATTTTTCAAGTAAATGAGAATATAATAGATAAAATCCCTTTTTTCCTGAAAAGGAATAATATCTCTGTTAACAATATTTTGGTGGTTTCAGGAACGAGCAGTTCTTTTCAGCATGCAGAAATAATCCTTAACTCGGTTTCATCTAAAAGTTACAAAATAGAGAGGAACGACGAAGGAGCCGTGGAAGAGCTGACAGAGTTCTGCTTCCTACATGGAATAGACCTGTTAATAGGGGAGGGGGTGGATCAGTATTAGACGTTGTGAAAAGGGTGAGTTTATTAACTAAAATAAATAACCTGTTAGTTCCAACAATCATTTCTAACGACGGTTTAGTATCGCCGATAGCAGTTATTAAAAATAAGGATGGACAAACCTTAAGTTTGCCGGGCAGAACACCTTTTGGAATTGTGGTGGACGTGGAGATTATACGTAAGGCACCTATTAAATTTCTTCAGGCGGCAGCAGGCGATATCTTATCAAATATCTCCGCCACAAACGATTG
>Ga0181470_100352_pt1 | contig 12089 bp, 11 predicted proteins | sample InSIn5SAF170_FD_119082 | JGI IMG/M metagenome (GOLD analysis project Ga0181470, IMG submission 119082) | Clean room microbial communities from NASA Spacecraft Assembly Facility at Jet Propulsion Laboratory, Pasadena, California, USA -... ...
TGGGAGTATCGTCTACAGATGACGAACAACTCTGATACGGCGACCTCCAAACAATATTGCTTTGCAGGTCACTAGCGTGTACCTTGAGGGCAATATGGAAATACGGCTTGGACATCCTCAGCCTATCTTCGCTCGCCGAAGTTTTGGCTCATGTGAAACGCTGATATCGCGTTGCGCCGTTGTCGCAGAGTTAATGGATATCGAACTCCAGCCGCGGGAGGCCTCGGAACCTTTGCGGCGGGTATTGAAGCGTGGTTTAGACGTCGCCAATCCGTGGAAGAGGCAATGGCGAAGTGATTCGGAGCAGAGAATCTCATCCATAAAGATGACACTGGCATGTTGGTAGCGGATGTTTGACTGTGATGCAGACGTCATTGATCTGCGGAAAAGGCGATTGTGACCCAGAAGCTTGGTATTAATATAAAGAGCTTCTCAGCTATCCGAGTGTGAAGATCGTGGAGCTGTTTGTACTGCTGCTATAGAGAAGCAAGGTCTTGGGCCGGCCTCTTACTTGCACTAGCGGCTGCGCTATATGCGTTAAAGGCGTCATCATGATAGATTCTAGAGCCCTTCTCTAAGAGTAAGCGCGGTAGTTGTTCTGGCGGTGGCGGCGCCTAGTAGCGAGCCTTCTCATCCAGGGAGGCGTATTCACTAGCGAGATCCGCCTCATCTTTCGCAAGGCGTACTAGAAGGTTCTGAAATGACTCGAAACAGCGTGTTTCTTTCGTAGATCTGGCTTTGACATATTGGTGGAGAGTGTCGAATTATAACTCCGACCATGACAATAGGTGGGAACGGCGATGGCGAAGGGATCTCGAACAGCGAATTTCTCCTGCAAACTGGTTTTGGCATCTTGGCGGCTTTGTACCTCAGGTCAGCAGTGTACACTGAGAGTATCACAAGTAGTGAAGTAGGTGTACCTTTTTGATGCATGGAGTGAGATGTTGATGTGGGTATCACATTCGCAAGCTAATTACTCGCCCTGCCAAGGGCCTCAGGTCCCTACTGGCTCGACGTCGCCTTCTTCTTGATCCCAAGCGCCGCGCCAAAATCCTTCTTCTTCTTAACGACGCGCCGAAAGTCAGGCGGCGGCGGTGCCGGATTCTCCTCCATGGCTTCCTCGCTTAATCTCCGCCCGGCGCTGCCACGCAGAAAAGCTCTCTGCGCAATTTCTGCATCTTCCTTTTCTTCCTGCATCCGGTCCGACGGCTCGTCACGCGCCAAGATGCTTTCTACATTGCCCGTTCGTTCGAGCCGCGCGTTCCGCGTGCGTATGGAATCAAGTGCATCGGCCACCTGCATCTCCGCCTTCGCGTCTAGCGTCTTACTCTCGAGCTCCTGCATCTTGTCCCGCTCCGACTCCTCCTTTTCCAGGCGATCCAACCTCTCCTCCTCAGTTTCTTCGGCAAGTTTCGCTTCTCGCCATGGCTCGAAATTGCGCCGCGCGTTGCGCTCGCACTCGTAGTCCATGTTCTTCGGATCCGTCTTGCTGCACGAAGAATTAGCCACGAAAAATCCTCAAAGCCAGCCAAGGTTCAGCGGCGGCAAGGAAGTTGAACACTTACAAGGTGATCTCGGCACTGCATCTCGTGCAACGGATGTAGAAGCGGTAGATGGTGATGGCGTAGTACTTCTCGTCGGTGGTTTCTTTGCGCGCGTTGAACTTTCGGCCCTTGTAGATGTATTCGCCGCAAGACAGGCACTTCATGCTGAACGGCGCCATGAGTCGTACTTGCTGCACCTTGGGACCCGCTTGCTTGTCGCTCTTGGTGCGTGAAATCCTGCTTGGATCGAAGTCGGGAGGGTAGTACTTCTGGAGGACTTTGCGTTCAGACATGGCGAACGGGCAGGTATGGAGGTTGTAGAGAGTCGGAGTAGATGCGATTTGAGGTCTGAGGGAGCTTCAGCTGTTTGTTGAGGAGGTTCGTGGTGAAGAGGATCGTGGTGCTGGATGATGTGAAGGAGTGAGGTCGAGAGCTGGGCGAAGAGGTTCCTTAAGTGCCCCGCCATGTCAGCAAGGCTTCGCTTAGCAAACAAACTAGCGGTGAAAAGAGCCGTAATGATTGGTTGGGATCTTGATTAGCGTCCTCACTTGCAGTCAAGCTTCCGCCAGGCTGTAGCGGGAGCGGGATGGCGTAGTTAGGGCTTGGATTCTGCAGTGGGCTCCCACGGTCCTTCGCCAAGCCGTTGTTTGCTTCGCGTCGCGGTGAATGAATGCAGTCGCGACCCGTCGCTCCAGCGCTGGCGACTGGTGATGTTTCCTCTGATATGACTCTCACCGCACCGGCCGACTACCTGCCAGCCCATCGACATGGAGAAGTTTCTGAGAGACTGGCGGCAGGATGCGCTGAACAAGCATCAGTACGAGTCGGCCATTTTCATCGGCGACAAGCTACTGGCTTTGACCAGTGGGTACGCGTTGACCGCTCTTCTGCAAACGCTCGCTGATTGCTAGTCTGCAGACAGTGACAAGGATGCCTTCTGGCTTGCCCAGGTGCACTTCTCCACCGGCGCCTACACGCGAGCGCAAACGTACCTGAAGCGAGACGGCCTAGTCGAGAACAACCCGGCGTGCAAGTACCTCCTAGCGCACTGCCATGTCAAGCAGGCCAATTTCGACCAGGCCTTGGTTGTGCTTGGTGACAAGAATCCAGTCTACCTGATCGCGGCACCTGGCAGCGCGCGGCAAAAGCTCAGGCATGTTGACGGAAGGGCCACCAACGGCGCCTCGAAGAAGCTTGCGCACCGCAGTGACAGAGTTGACAGGAGTGAGGACCGGGAGCGCGAAGACATCAACAACATCCGCTTCGAGGCCGCCATGTGCTATCTGCGAGGGGTGTGCTATGCCAAACAGAACGCCTTCGACCGGGCGAAGGAATGCTACAAGGACGCCGTTCGCATTGACGTGCAGTGCTTTGAAGCCTTCGACCAGCTGATGAAGAACTCACTCATGACGCCGGACGAAGAGTGGTCCTTCCTCGCCTCCTTAGACTTCGACACCATCACCGTCTCCTCAGACTCGCCCTCGGCCAGCCAAGAAGCTGCGCAGTTCACAAAGATGCTCTACACGACCCGTCTCTCCAAGTACAGCCACCCCAAAGAGCTCGCCACCGCGACCGAAACTCTCAGCACGCACTACAACCTCTCCGCCAACCCCGACATCCTCCTCTCGCGCGCTGAATCCCTCTTCACGACCTGCCGCTTCCGCGACGCCCTCGCCCTGACAACCACGATCCTCCAGACCTCCCCTGACAACCTCGCCCCCCTCCCCATCCACCTCGCCTGTCTGCACGAGCTGAACGAGAAAAATGCCCTCTTCCTGCTCTCCCACTCCCTCGCCCAGTCCCACCCCGACTCCCCCGTCGCCTGGCTCGCCGTGGGGGTCTACTACCTAACCATCAACCGCATCGCCGAAGCACGGCGTTTCTTCAGCAAATCCAGCATGATGGACCCGCACTTCGGCCCCGCCTGGATCGGCTTCGCGCACACCTTCGCCGCAGAAGGCGAGCACGACCAGGCCATCTCGGCCTACTCGACCGCGGCAAGGCTGTTCAGCGGCTCGCATCTCCCGTCGCTGTTCCTGGGGATGCAGAACTTGCAGCTGCATAACATAGCCCTTGCGCACGAGTATCTGGGCGCAGCATACGCCATGTGTCGGACCGATCCGCTGCTGCTGAACGAGCTGGCCACGGTGTTTTACCACGAAGACCACCTCGACGAGTCGATACGGCTGTTTGCGCACGCGCTCGAGCTTGCTGCTTCCCTAGGGGCCGAACCAGCCGCGACGGTCGCGACACGCACGAACCTGGGCCATGCGCTCAGACGCGCGGGCCGCTTCGAGGAGGCCCTCGCGCAGTTCGAGGACGTGCTGCGCTCGACGGCGAACAAGGACCCCGCTGTCTGCACCGCGAAGGGGCTCGTGCTGCTCGAGATGGGCGAGGCGTGGTTGGCGGTTGTGGCGTTGCATGAGGCGCTTGCGGGGGCGCCGCAGGATCCGATCGCGACGGAGTTGTTGGGGAAGGCGTTGGAGGTGCTCGAGGGGGTTAGTGTGATGGGTGAGGAGGAGGAAGAGGAGTTTGAGAGGAGGTTGGAGGGGAGTAGGGTTGAGGTTATGAGGAGGCAGGCGGGGAGGCAGAGGAGGGCACAGAGGCGGAGGTATGTTTCTGATGGTGCGGGCGTGGGGCATGGCGAGGGCGGAGGGAGAATGGGGAGGGGGGAGGAGAGTATGTTGGTTGATTCGGAAGAGGAGGAGGAGGAGGAGGAGTGAGCGGGTCCTTACTGGGGGCATTGGATATGGCATTTGGACAGCATTGCAAGGTGCATGGTGGAGCGTTGGAACACATGGGATTTGGTTAGGATTAACAGAGTTTTTGGATACCTTGAGCTGCGCTTCATCGTCTCGTCCCCTTACGTGTGTCTTCGCTGGAATCTTGGAGCCCTGTTCATCTCGACAGTGATCCGAATATCTGGCCGGTTGAAGCAGCAGCAGCAGCAGCAGCTCACTCATCGAGGCATTTACAGCCCATGGCAGCCTACACCACATTAAGCCGGGTCAGCATCACCGGCCCCCGCAACCGCCCAAACGCATCATCCCGTCCGACTCATCGCGGCAGCACCCATCCCGCCAACACGTTGCCTGCAGACCGCTCCTCCAACCCACCCTCCTCTCTGCCATCTTTCGGCCCTCACCGACGCGATTAGCGCGATGCATCTTCCCAGCACAAGGACCGTAGGCAACAGCACGCGAAGCCAGACACCAACGGAACAAGGACGCGCGATCAGCGTGACTATCGCAGGCGTCGATTGACCCTCATATCCTGGATACACAGGCGGGCAGCGTTTGCCTGCTTTGCTAACGACGCGACTGCCCGCACACGCAGACGGGCGAGACTTCGTCCGCTCGGGTGAGCATGTTGTTGGTTGGGATGGCAGAGGGCTCGGAGCGCTGGATCCTCGATCGTGGGATGGGCGAGGCGGTACGCATACGACACGGACGGCCCCTGAAGCGTACGGAGCGTGGTCTGCTTGAGATGAAGCCGGCATTGTGGTGCCGGCGGAGGCTTTGTCTTGGGCTGGCTTTGGTCGATGGTAGCGTGACGGAAGAAGTTCGACGTGTGAGTAAGCTACGTCGCTGGAAGTCGTAGTCGCGAAACTGAGCGATATAATACGTACAGCAAAGGTGGTTCTACTGCTCCATACTTGTCAACGCATCGATAAAGCCGGCCACCACCAGTTCGCTAAAGCGCCACTTGGTATACTATTCGGGGCCGATACCGCGGCGCTCCGGGAGATGCTGGCAAGCTTGACCGAGATCTCCCGCAGAGGCTTTGATCAGGGGTTCGAGGCACCGACATCCAGATTCCTCATTAAGTACATTGGTGATTGGGAGAGTGAAACCCGAACATCGGACGATAGGCCATCGGTTTCAAACGCCTGCGTTCAGCGCGTTCGTGGAGTTCAGCCAGATCGGAGAGATTTTCGGCCAGACTGCTTGGCGAGCGAAGCGATTGAGCTGGTGAAGAAGCCGTGTGGATATAGATGAGATACGGCTAGGTCGTATCAGCGACCTTGCCGATAGGTGCAGAGTGCAGAATGCTGGCTGAGTGAGTAAGGGTAGGAGGAGCGTTCAGTAGAAAGTCTCTTGAACGTGATTTGAGAAGACTACTTTTATCAAAGGGCGCTCGCGTACGCCAATCCAGCCTGTAATGACGTTGTCAGTAATCTAGTAGTTGGTTCAGTAGCGAGCGAGCTTACTGGAAACGCTATGGCGACGAAGGGGTTGTCTCTTATACCGCCGCTGCGTTGTACGTATATGCTGACCTTGTGATGAACGAATGGTAATAAGTATACACTGAGAGCCATCGCCGCCGCCGCGCTGAGGAGCTCGAAAGCCAGGATTAGGGTGCCGGTGAATGCCTCATGCAGTGCTTCTTTCGACCGATAGTGGCGTAAAGGGAGGACGCGGGAAAGCCAGTCCGCCGGAAGTTGTCTATCACACGATCGAGCGAAACCTGGAATCTCCCCTTAAGGCATCTTTTTCATTCTTCTAAAGGCCTCAATCCCTTGCAAGCCTCGGCGTTCCAGCCGCACTAGCATCCTCTTCATCAGTCTCGGTAACCGACTCCATATCCTCCTCCTCTTCCTTCTTATAAAGGAAATACTGAACAAACACAAACCCATCCAAAAATAGCGTCCCCAGACTCCCGATCAACCAGCTCAAATTCACCGCAATATACCTCCCATACACCTTCCCGCCCTCCCCGGGCCTACACCCCCTAACCCATCCCCTCCCATCCGTACAAACCGGCTCATACGCCAGAATCGAAAGCACATACGTGGCATTCCCCACGCACGCAAACAAGAAAAACAACATGCTGATCCCCTCCGTGCTTTTCCTCCGCCAATTCAGCAACAGCTGCGGCACGCGCGACCCCAGATACAACGCCGCGCAAATATAGCCAAACACCTGGCCCGCAATGTTGAACCTTAGCGTATCCGCCTCCCTGGCCGCCGGCTCCTGTGCACCATCGCCATCGTCGTACCCAGGCCCTCCCTGCGACATCCGCGACGTCCGCGCGCTCAGCCACCAGCCCAGGAAGCCGGCCACGCAGACGAGGAGGATGGAGACGAGGTTGAAGAGCGCCGCGCGCACGAGTGACGGCTTCGGTTTCGGTGCGCGCGCCGGAGTCTGCGTACCGGACTTGGCGGGGTCGGTGATGAGTGGAGTGACGGGAGAGAGGTGCTCACCGCCGACGGAGAGGAGGCGCTCGCGGAAGGAGCCGTGAGAAGGGCGGCGCTCCCTGTCTGAGGCGGAGACGTGGGCGGGGGCCTCTGCGTGGCCGTTTGTGGGACCGTTGGGTGGAGACAGCAGGGGAGTGCGCTCGGAGGAGGGGACATCACTGGCGCCTTCTGTGGAGGTGTCGGGGCGCTTCTTGATCTTGTCGCGGAGCGTGAAGCCTTCGTAGTAGAAGTATTGCGCGAGGAGGACAATGTCGGCGAGGGTGTAGTAGAGCGCGAGGATGATCTGGGGGTGTTATCAGCACTTGTGCTTCCATTTACGTCTTCGGTGCTTTGTAGTACCATTGTGGGCAGTACACCCTGAAGTACCGCTCCCAGTATATTGAACACATCCCCTGCGAGCCATATTACGATGAAAACGACTGACAGCCCGTCGGCAGAGCCGCGCCGAAAGTTTTCGATGATCTGCGGGGAGAAGACGACGACCCAGCAGGCAATCGAGATGGAGCCGCAGATGCCGCTTAGGGCGTCGATGTCAAGGTTCAACCCTTGCGAGGGTGGATACATAGTGGCTATGGGTGAGACGAGGAGCGGTGACGGCAGGCAGGTGGCTTGAATCTGGAACTTCGGAGATTAGCACTCTCAGAAGGCAAACTCAGGGTGGTAAGAATCATGAGGCGCTGATCAACGATCAATGATGGCAAGAAGGAACATTGTTTACCTTTTGGAGCGGTGGTATACAGAGCACACGAGCGCTCGAGGTTGTTGGAGGTCGCGAGTACACAAAGCTCTCGTCTACGGAGTATTGATTCCGTCTATCTCTAGGTATATAATTATGAGAGGTGATTGAGAGCGCTACGCAGCAATTGGACACTAGAGTGTTCTTCTACGCGCCGCATGCAGCAGCAATTATTCGCAGATATCAGAGTTTTGTATTACGTCGTTCCTGAGGCTTGAGATGAAAATCTGGGGTAGACATAACCTAAGCCGTTTTAGGACGTCCTATCCGAATATCCCCAGGTTTCTGCAGCTGCCCAGACATCTGGAAGATCCACTCCCGAGCACGATAGATAGTAGAATAATGCACGCAAGCTGTCGTAGTCACAGATAACAGCTTAGACATACAGCGTGTATAGCTCAATCTCGTGGTGTCTTATCATTGATGAAGCGGTGAATGTTTCACCCTAACATTTGATCTACATTCAGAAGCCCGTAATATCTGTTGTACCTGATGTTAGATTTACTCAGGTACATTGAATGCGGAAACAACCTGCTGATCCGAAGCGAATTTCTACGCTGCGGACCATGCAGAAGTTCAGCCGATGTCTGAAATCCGACTCCACATGCAGAAGGAGAAGCGGGAGTTGTTTGCGGCCATACACTTGCCCACACCATACCATCTCGAGTAAAGGACCACTATGTTCTCGAGGAAACTGCCAATTCCATGCCCAAAGTGACAAAACCAGCACCAAGTCTGGGTGTCTTCCATACTACAAAAAACTGGAAATCCGAAAGGGAGTAGCCCTTGGCAACCCAACCCATCTTGCCCTGATCGTGGAGCTTATCAAAAGCCTCGTCGACCACTTGGCCATCTTTTGGACAGAGCAGGTAGGGTCTGTTCGGCATTTTGTGAGCCCCTCAGCCCTCGATGAGTGGTATAGTGAGCTGTTCGGATCGTGGGACCTTCACGGTGGTGTTTTCTCTGCATACAGGTGTGGTAATTGTCGACCACCTCCGCAAGCCGCGCAGCGGTTTTGGTGGACCCTAGGTTGTTAACTTGTGAGGCGTTCTGGTCTCCGTGTCTAGATCGATGTGGCTGGTCCGATGGGCCCGGAGGGTGTGATGCTCCGTGTTGAAGTAACAGGCTCCCTCGATATCGCAGCGACAGGACCTCTTAGCGAGATTTTGCGTTGGATCACGATCGGGATCATGATGATGATCCAGCCCGGAAGGATGAGTTAGAGGGAATATCCCACGTTGACCGACGATCATGAGAAGAAGCTGTTGGAAGCAGGGGTGGTTTGTACTGGGTAGCGATTGTCGGAAGGGATGTATGGTTGGCGCAAATACTTGATGACTGCGAGGCGGTTGAGGTGGAGTTCGCTACTCGAGATATTTAGCGTGAGGAATAGAGCATTGGTAGGATTTTCTCAGTATGTACATTAATGCATGAACAGACGAACACCTAGAGTTTTGAATGGTGATTTGAACGGAAGCGAGGTATCCGGAATGCTTCTACAACTTGTGACTTGCAAGGGGCACTCTGTGGACCAAAAGCGGTTTCATAACTGCCATTTTATAGCAATGATGGACCAGAACATCTGCTACTCATAGCGTAGGGTAGAGAAGAGATATTGAGTAGGCGTTAACAGCCGCAGACTGAGGAATCACATGAGGCAACCACTGTCTAGTGGGTTGAGAAGTAGGTGAGATGAAGTTTGATGGTCGAAGACGTTGATAATCGTCCTAAAGGTCTTACACCGACAATAACCCAAGAACAAAACGCCAGATATCCCAAAGCCTGACACCATGCTAAAGCGCTGACACGCCCGCAATGCATCGAAGAGCTGAGCCATAAAACCAGACGCCGCAAACCGCTCCGTTTAGCCTGTAGTCCGTACATAGACCTTATGATACAGAGAAATGCCCGATGGATCGCTAACTGAAGCTGCGGCGGAGTAGCAGCTGAGTGTGCAGATGTTGTACGGCGAAGAAATTACGAATCGCTAGAGCTGACGGAGCCGCGGCTTCCCTCGGCGGGGAGGCTAGGCGTGGTGGGCTGCGACCTTCGCCGTGCGGAGTTGGTGGCGATGTTCAGCTGTTCCTTGGTGTGTTGGTGCATGATGCTGTATTAGAATCAGCAGCTGCGTTGACAGTCAAAACTCCGAAGAAACATACCGTTTGTATACCGACATCGCCTCTTGCGGATCGTCGAAGGAGTATTGGTTTGAGAAATTGTGCTGAGCGCTCATCGGCTCGGAGAAGCCGCCGTGAACGTAGACGCCAGAGTGCTGCGCGGCCATCATTTTGAGTAGTAATTTGTGTCGAAGGTGTAGTTGATGTGATTGTTCGGATGTTTTGGTTTGGAGGTTCCGAATAGTTGGAGCGGGTCGCAACTCGTTTGAGGACTGGACGGTGGACTAGAATGTGTATCGATGACAGGCCGTTGAAGGTCAGCAGCTGGTATATATACGTGCGGTTGTCCACTGGAGTAACTTCCGCGCCTCACAAAAAGCCTAACGTTTGGTACAGACCAAGATCAGCAGTTGTTGATAGCTGAGGGTGGCACAAGCATGCAGAAGCAGCCTGGCGGAGTGCTTAGCGGCGGTGCTAGGCAGGCCCCGATTCTAGGATGCGCTCCTTCAGAAACATGGATCCGTGGATCGCTAAGCAGTCAGTGAATCACTGTTCTCATTCTCCTCAGCTGCATTGCATCAGTGACGCTCTTTGGATGTGGAGCAACCGGCGCTATGCAGTCTCCGGCAAGACCCTGCAGAGCTCGATGATGTCGAGGGGTTAGGTTACAGGCAAACGGCCCAGGGTTCCGGACGGGAGGCGCGCATTTCTTAGCCTCCCCACCGGGAAGGGCGCCGACGGCTTGCAGGGTTGCGCCTCTGTTCTGGCGCGTGTAATACGAAAGCCCCCCAGGTAACCTGTGACGAAGCTGCGAAGCCGCTGACAGGTTGATCGGCAGTGCGCCGCGACGTTGTGCTCTTATTGGCGGACGCGCGCCTAGGAAATGGCTCCGTCTCTGACGGTTTTCTGGACGGGGAGCCGCCGTTGTGATGCAGCTCCAGAGCGCGGTCGTCATTTGGTTTATGTGAAGCCACTCGGCGTGCTTCCAACGCGAGCGATGATGCCATGGGACATCCGAGGTTGCGAGGCTTCAGTGTGCGATCCTCAATGGAAATAGTTTCGAGAGTAGTACGGGCTCCGTTTGTCGCTTGTTATCAGCTCAATACGGGTATTTCCTATGTATGTAGCACTAAACTCTTCACGATACACGCCGTTTGTGGGTCGGGCCAACTCCGAAGTGGAATTTTTCGCGATGCAGGAAATGTTGCAGTGGGGCTGGAGGCTGGGACCCCTATCTGCATGATGTCAGACCCTGCGTCACTAGTGCGCCAAGAACAAGAATAAGAAACAATCGGACCCTGATGACATCTTTTGCATTTTGAGAATCTCAACCGTCCGCTGCGACTATCCTACGGGGTACCCAGGTAAAGGAATGCGAACGGCGAGGCACAGCATACTCTACTGGTGCGAGTGCATCCGTCCCACGGGACACGGATACTCGGAGAGCAGATTAGGAACGAATCCAGCGACATCACGCCAGAGGATTCTCAGGCCAGCAGTGATCCCCTAGCTCACCTTCCGCGAACACATGAGTTCAGGGCATTGTCGCACAGAGCTTGATCTCGTCGTGCTCTTGGCCCCTTGTCCGACTCCCCGGCGCTGATTACTTCAGCCTCGGCTCCGCACTCTCCAGCGCCTGAACTGCCTGAGCTGCTGGCCGCACGACGGGAGGCAAAACCCTGATGCCGCTTTTCCGCTCGAGGTTAGGCTGACGAATCTGGTCTTGAGCGGGAAACCGTGGTCTTCAGCCGCACCCGTCAAGCCATGACCTAAACCCTAGTTCCGGAGTCTATTCCACCAACGTTGCCGCACGGGATCATGAAGCCCCCAGGAGACCAGAATAACCGAACTCCAGTCATGTTTCAGCTTTGCTATTCCGAGACGTCTCACGTCAGTCACCGACTCTGACGCAGTCAAACGTCGGGATATCCCGGCGCGGTGACGAAAGACTTGCCACTGGCATACCTCGCCCTGAGATCGGCGTTGGAGATATCCCTCGCTCAGGTTCACAAGTGTGGAGAACCCGGTTGCTTGGAGCAGTAGGGGTCCAGGACACAACTTTGGCCAGCTTCAGGGCCTTCTCACGCCGGGTGGGAAAAAGGGTGGACAGATTCGCTAGGAAAATCTCCATGAATGGTCCACCCTCTTATTTGCGCCACGTGCCTCTCTCATGTCCTCAACATCTCATATGGGAGCACGAGAACGCCGAATACGACGCCAGCAGGTACCCAGTGGGCTGCTTCAACAAAGTCCAGCGTTCAAACCTCGTGCTGCACGAAGCACATCGTCATACCTGACTGTCAAAGCGTCACACTTTTCTCAATCGTTCAAGAGCGTTTGCAGCAAGGTTGAGCTATCGAGATTACGGATTACGCTGTCGTCATGTCGCTGTAACAAACGTGCTCCACGCTTCAGACACGTCCTCTTTGTCGCTCGGACTCGCAGATCCTCGAGTCGCGAACTCCACCTCAACCGCCTCGCAGTCATCAAGTATT
>Ga0181470_100353_pt1 | contig 12059 bp, 15 predicted proteins | sample InSIn5SAF170_FD_119082 | JGI IMG/M metagenome (GOLD analysis project Ga0181470, IMG submission 119082) | Clean room microbial communities from NASA Spacecraft Assembly Facility at Jet Propulsion Laboratory, Pasadena, California, USA -... ...
CACGAACCTGACGATTTGCTGTGCTGCTGCCGCGCCAGGGCTGAAATCCCTATCGTTCCGAGTTGCGCGGTGCCGCGATGAAGTCAGGCACGGCACGTGGCTTCGAGATCCATATTGGCGATGGCGTCTACATCGGTGCCAACACCGTTATTCAACCTGAAGAGAGTGAATGTGATATGGGTGGCAAACTAGTTATCGGCCATCGGGCATACATAAAGCCTGGCTCGATCGTCCACAAAGTATATTGAAACTATCTATTGCAATGAAACCACTGCTAACTTAATTCCTTGTCAGGATGTGCCAGATGGAGTGATTTATGGTCCAAGGTACTCCGGGGACGTTGTTTCGACGCTTCCTCAAATGCTACCGGAGGATGAGAATCTTCTTCAGAATCGCTAAGTTGGGACTAAAATAGACTCGAAATCCTGTTATCATCCCCCACTCAAAGCTATACCCCATGTACGATCCTTCACTATGATTTCTTCTTCAAGACTGTGTAGTAATGCTGATAAACTCCACTTTGACTCCTCCCAGGGAACTGGAGACCTATCCAACGCCATGACATTCCTTCCCGTACATACGCGAGCAGCTTCGCCTCCTCTTTCCGACGCCACCGACGGACTGTACCTACCGACCGCTTCCGCATACTATTTCGAAAGGTACGCATATGGGTACGATCATGAACGCTGTCATTAGTGGTGTCGCTGTCGCTTGTCCTGCTGCTATCCAAGTCGAGAACACGTGCGGTGCGTGCAAAAATGCGATGCCGTTTCTGTTTACATATTGAGCTTGTGTGCACATACCCCACATCCGAGTCGCTTCCTTCGCCTGCGGACATGTCGCTGGAAGGATGATTCAATGCCGACTGGATTGTCTCTGTTCTTCGTCCGGCTAGAGACGGTGGCAGTGGGTGGTGTTCTGATACAAAATGGGTTGGGCTGGTGTCGCAGTGGCCGCGTGCGGAGCGTGCTGGCAATACACAGCGAGCGGTCGCTGTCACGAGGACCATATTTGATCCGAGCGGCTGGCAGGCGATGTCCTCGAGCTCTTCGGCATTACCCATCGTCTCCATCAGCAAGCGTCGCACAATCTGAGCCCCGCCATCTTGGGGTAGGTGGGTAATATTCCGAAGGATGGCAGTCAGGAATTTCAGCCCTGGCGCGGCAGCAGCACAGCAAATCGTCAGGTTCGTGATGGTCAGAGTGCTAAGACTGTTGGTTTCCAGGCCGTCTTTTTCAGCTGAAGCTGGTCTGTCCGCGTGGTTGGGATCTCCATATGATGTTTCCACGTCCGAAACATCGATTGGAGAACAGGCTGAGTCGAGCTCTTCTGAAGACTGCCATTGTTCCCGCCTCCCCGCCACTTGTCCCATTATGTTGTCTTCACTCCTGGAGACAGCGGCATTTACAATTGACAACGGCGGTAACGGAGGCGCGGCAACAGCTGATGTGGAGCTCGGATTGCACTGTCTTAGACTTCCGCTTTCACTATCGCTTAAACTCACAGTATGAGCTGCTCTTGGATCGCGGCGGCTGGACACTGCCAACCCTTCACATTCATCGTCCTCGTCCTCGTCCGCCGCACTTCTACCACAACGGTATCGACAATCCGGCCCTGCACTTTAAGTTAGAACCCTGAAGTGAGAACAAGTGTGATACTCTATTGAGACTGGAGGCTATGCAACTACTTATAATCACTACTCCTCCTCATCTACCTAATGCTACTATAGTCAGGGGGCTCATATCACGTGACCTGGGATCCAAGTCTTTTATAGTTACTCTATACAGGCAAAAGCCGCCGTGCATGGCAATCCTCCACAGGTAACATCGCGTCGGTACCGCAGACGTCTCCTTGCGCACTCAATCTTTGAATTGAATGCCAACCCTTGCTCTATCCTTTCTGTCCTCCTCCTTGAGTATCACAAGCAGCAGATTCCATGGATCGAGCCAGCCACTAGTACAAGAGATCATTTAATCAGTCTCAACACGATATATCCTCAAGGTACTGTTCGATTGAATACCATAACTTTTGGACGGCAACAGTACGTGCGTTCTGCTCTCGTTCAGCTGATAGTGTTGTTGTAATCAATACCTAGTTCCCTAATGCCTAGACCATAGGCCGCATACTGATCCCAATTCTCACTACCGTCCAAGCCATTGACAGCAGCTCCGTTAACACGTACGAGCGTCGATGTTGTAAGTTCAGTTATGTAGAGGCTCTCTTTGTGGAACGCCATGCGATGAGTCCATCTCCTTTGCGTGGGCAGCATGATAGTGTTTTGAACCGCGATCCTCGGCTTTGCGGTGCTACCACTCGAATGATCCTCAATCTTCACTGTAAAAACAGCGTTGATACAGGTGGCACATACGGTAGATGATCCGAGGAGCCAGAACTTCGAAGGATCCTGTCCAAACGCCATATGGATGAGTGGTGCAGTGCTGCCAATAGGAGTTGACAAGGTGAACCAGTCTATTGACGCATCTTTGTTGATGCGTCCAAAAGTCCCGGTACCTGCGGTCGAGTTGCCTAAGAGAGCAACCCAGACATTGCCATCCGGACCAGCAACTGTGCCAACTGGTGTGGTCCCCTTTTCTGGTGGAATTGCAACCTCCTCGCCAGCCCCTCCGTCATTTTTGTAATGCCAAATCTTGCTGCTAGTGTCCAATCCAGCGAAGACGTCACCACTTGTAGGATGAATGGCGACAAAGATAGGACGGCCGCTCACTGCCCAGACTTGATGATCGTCTGGGTTGTTGATGTTAAATCTCACCACATGGGAGCTGTCTTTGCATGCTATCCACAAATCGCCATTGTGTTCAAGCACGCCATGCGGCCCAAATGCAGGAGCCGGTATGGGGATGATTTTGACAACGCGTGGTTGTGCGTTGATATCATTACCATTTGGATCAATTTGCAGAACAGCATTATCAAATTGAACCGTTGCCCAGACCGTAGTAGCAGATGTGTTTCCTCCGGACCCAGAGTGAAGTGCTAACCCATGAAGGCCGGACCAAGGATTTGTGGCAGTGTACTTGCGAGAACCGGTAGGTTGCCCATTGTTGTCGAGGGCTACCTTGACGAAACTTCCATCGGTTTGTTGGGTGATGAGGAGAAGGTTTTCGCTCACGGCGAGAATTTCGTGGGTTTGACCAGAGGCTGGTAAAGGATATTCAACAACACTTTTAGCAGGCAAAGACAGACCGGCCCCCGCTCCGCCACACCATTGACTGAGTAGCAAGAGCTGCCACTGGAATATGGCACAAAAAACCGGGGAATCGCATTGAGATTGCGTCGTGCCGTCCTAAATGGAAGGCTTTGCGATGATAGTATCAGAAGCCGTCTTGTGTCGGGAACTTAGAAAGAAACATCCAGAAGACCTAATCATCTTATGAATTTTCAAAGATGATCGTCCTCAATCGCATTTGGAAAGGAGGCTGCACCGTGCATTGCCGATCTCCTTTAGAGCAACACGAATCTCAGCCACCACATCTGCTTGCATTGGCAATCTGCATCTCTAAACTGAAAGGATCAGAGTCCAACGCCATCTTTTGGCCATCCAGCAAGAGTAGGGCCCATAGCGCGTGCACGACAAGATGACGATGCTGAGAGAGTAGCGTGCGAATGCATCGACGACCAACACGACGTGTGGAGCAAACGTTAACGAACTCCAAGAGCGCGACCTTGTTTAATTCAACGAACTTGATTTAATGTCGAGCACATTTGCTGTTCCACAATCGCACCAAGCAGGAATCAGGCGAGGAGGTATGTGACGAGTATGAAGGACTGAGGTGAGACTGCACTCTAGAAAACGCCGGATTGAAGTAATGAGGTAATAACGCATGATTCGGCATCGAAAGGTAAGGCATATAGTTCAATGGCTCGGCATCTGATGTCCCAAGCATCCGGGCCACATTACATGGAGTCACCGCGACGTCAGAGCAGCCGACGCTCGTCTTGGAGATACAGTTGAAGAATGGAGCCTAAGCCCCATCATGGCGGATGCATCAACGTTGAAATTGGCTGATGCAAGCAGCTATTAAGACTAGTTGCTGGCAGATCTGTCTCTGGTAGATTGGTCAGTTGTCTAGTGGCGATGTTTCGGAGGATGTCACGAAACAGGCTAAAAGATCTACAGCGAGGCTCTGTGGATCTTGATTCAATCGTGCCAAGACCCCACTTTTGTTTAGATCGCCTACGGCATATGAATACTAAACAACCTCTAGGGTTAGCTGCATGCACAATCACGTAGATAGTGGGGCTGGCTAGCTCCGTGCTGTTGCATTGTGGACGCTCTTGTTGTGCATACAGCAAGCTGTGTTTGTGAATGTGACTCCAAGGAAGCTTAGAAGAAGAATCAAACGATCTCTACCTACCTCCTTCACAATGACTAGCATTATGACCGTTAGACGGTCATTCGCGAGTAAACCGAAGCCTATCTGGGCCTCACTAGACATCTTTCGTCTACCTGCAGAGCCTCATCATAATTAGTTGGACTTGTGGCTTTGCCGATCTTCGTTGTACACCTTATTTCCCACCATCATAATAGGTCTGATGAGATTGCCTCAGCTAGCCACCTCCGCACGGAATAACAATAAAGTCGTTATTCACTTTGCGACGAACCCTCAGACCTTCGAACTTGTAACTAGCATTGCCCTTAACGTAATGGGTTTTGAAGTCACACAATTAAAGCGGCTCAGTCTTGCAGATCCACTGGCCATGAATTGGCACACGAAGCGCGCCCTTTTGCAGATACACATTCTTTTCCTCGGCTTGTTTATCGGACCTTATTGCAATTGTCTAGTTGATCTTGGACAATTCCGGTTGGGCAGAACCTCGATCGAGCCGGGAGATCTGGAAACTCTAAAACAAGTCGAAGAGCAGTGCGTGCTGGCGGCACGACAATCTGCTCGTGTAGTATCGCTGCTTCAGGTAAACAATCTGATTCGGTCCCGCTGCTGGGTTTCTGTGTATGTTCAACCACGATTGACGCCACCTGATATGCTCTAACGAGGTATTGATCTCAGGTATACCAGCTTCACTGGCTGCACAATCCTTTTATTCAGTGCCTCACAGAAACTACTCGAGCTTTGCGGCGAAGATATTGGAGAGGACCTACTATATGTATCTTCACATTTAAACGTCCTCTCCCTATGTAGTTACGACAATGAGATGGCTAGAAAGCTTTATATGATCCTCCAAATCATCTATAATGATATTAGAGAAGTTGTGTTATCGCCGGCCTATTCTACTATGCGGGAGTTGCACCTGGTTGTTAAAGACCCAGCGGTTATGCCGTGCTCATACTATGACAAAGTCGAGGATGCTGCACAAGCTAGCAGCACGATCTTGGACTTAACAAAGCGAATTATGGACATACTTCGAGAAAGCCTTTGTGTCTAGATACGCGTTCTGAGGTCTAGACGAGCAAACGACGGCACCCTTGGAGCTAAAAGGCGCATGTTAATGAGGGCTGAGGAGGCAATACATGGATATGGATTGATTTCTGATGTTCGGAGATATCTAAATCTAAATCTTGAATGCATTCGTCATTCGGATGTCTCAACCAACCGGTGATGTCGAGATTATGCTACATCTCGAACTTCAGGTCTTCCGGTATAAGTTAAATGGTCCTATACTGCTGTTGGTTGCAATGACTGCCGCGTGATTGGCTTAATGATCCAGTAAACCAATTAAAGAATGCGTAGAGCTTACTCCGACGACGCTTATCTCTCGGTCAATTATGATTTTCTCTTCTTTTCCGCTTCTGACGGGCCTTGAGACCAAGGCTTCCAATTTCGACGTCGTAGAATATATAACTTATGCCTTGAGGAACGAAGAGACTGATTTCTGTTGTGTTGAATAGCGCCGGTGGCTCTCTGGTCATGTACCTGCTTGGTAAGGTCCATAGAGATGTTAGAGCCTTTCCATCTTGATGTCGTTACAGCTTTGAACGAGGGCGATGCAGAGAATATCGTAGTAGCATGGGTACGGAGTTTAGACATACGGCACGATCGATCTTGGGGGTGCTCGGTCCATGCAGCGCTACGTAGCTAAGCAGGTATTGTAACGGGTTTTTCGTCAGATGATCCATAATCAAAACGCTAGTCCTTGTCGGCTGGCAGCGCAATGTGGCGCAGGTCAACGGTTCTCGAATATTCCACAGTCTGCAATGCGCGTACGCTGCACCCTCCGCCCTGCAAAGCGCAAGTCGCTTTTAGCAACTTCATGTCCAATGAACTATACGCTCGGATTTGTGAGGTAGGAGAGGTGTTTACTGCATTCTTTCTACGGCATTCTGTATTGTCAAATGACAGCAAGGACCGTGGTGGGGTGATGGAAGTCTGTCACACTGATCGCCCGATCACATACAGCTTCGAAATTATTTCGAATCAGGCGGCCTCAGACGCACGAATGCACATTATTGTTTCGTTCCACAAGCGATCTTTGCGGGGTGCTCACAAAAAACGTTGCCAGGGTCGTGGCATTTAGATTCACAAGTGTGATTCGGCAGCCCCTGAGCCACAATAAAGGACACTTCAGTGTGTGACGTGGCTATATAGGTAACAGACAGTGTGTAAATAGTGGCCAAGATATTGTTTTTCGTGTGGCTTTCTTAGCTTTCAGCAGGTGGGATTGAGAATTGTTTTCTTTGATGTGTGTGAGAGTGCATATGTGTGCGTTACCTCCATTTGTACCTTATGGTCATAGTCTATATATACAAAGAATATCTAGATACGCAATTGACTTCTGTATTCGTATATGACTAATAACCTCATGTGCGATATGCTTGATCTTCCGGAATTGCGTCGGTGAAAACTAAATCGCTGACGCGAGTATCTAAGCTAGACTTAACTGGCAATAGCCTGTTAGAGTATTTCCAATGGGGTGCTCGGAAGCCTACCGAAAATCAGCACCTATGCATGTCTGCCTTTGACGTCACTTTTCAGCTGTTTAGATAAGCTGGGAGACGCTTACCCAACTGAGGCCAAATTACTGAAAGCGGTCAGAGAAATGAGCGGGGAAACAACAACAACATAGAGAGAACTCCAGAGTATGCGCAGCGGCATTAGCTTTTCTCGGAGCTAAACTGCCAGCTTGTGGTCTATAAAGAGCGAGCTGATCTATACTACACTCCTCATCTGAAAGTCGGCTTCACTATCATACTATCAAGCAATCCATATTGTTCCCCGCAATCAAAACACTTGTGTCCGTAAGAATTCGTCATACTCTCCGAATTCAAGCCTCCCAAACTGCTACAACCTCTATCAAACATAAAAAGACTACGCAATGGCCACCGGATTCGCCGCCGCTGATAAGACTAAACCCTACGTCGCGAACAACAGCGTCGCCGAGGATCGTGGTTACCACGATGGCAACGCAACAGCGACTTGTATGTGTGGTGCCGTCCAACTAGCCTTTGTGAGTGCATATCCTTTCCACTCCACCTATTCATGCTCTCTAACGATGCTCCTTAGCCAACCGAGGGCCCTGGGCTCGTCAACACTTTCGTGTGCAACTGTGTGGATTGCCGCAAACTTACTGCCAGCATGTTCGCATCAAACTTCGCAATCGATGATAAGTACCTGACGCACGTGCGCGGGCGGGACAACCTCAAGAGCTGGGCCAACAACGTCACCCCCATTCGACCAGACACCACCATGACCGACTACTTCTGCTCTACGTGCGGCACTCTCATGTACCGCATCAGCTCGGCATTTCCCAGCATTCCCATCCTGCGAATTGGTAGCGTGGATGATTTGAGTCTGCACGAGACGAAATTGAAGCCGCAGTGGGAGCAGTTTACGAAAGACCGCGTGTCCTGGTTCGATGGTGTCCATATTGAGGGTATTAAGCAGATAGAAGGGAATTCGAACACCTATCTAGTTGGAACTTGGTGAGAAGGTAGAAATAAAATTAGAAAATTGTCGCGCGATAACAGGAGAGTCATTTCTCTTTTCTTCGGTTTACATCGGTTCATTATGGCAGCGCCCAGGCATCACGACGTAATAGGCCAGACGCAGACGAAGTCCGTAACGCAAGAGAGGGAACTCGGGTTAAATTCAGCTGCTTTCGGATTTTCTTTGGTTACCGCTAGCCTAGCCACATTCCAATCGTACTCTTTCTCAAACCATAGAATATTGCAACAGAATGGGTTTGACGACTGGGAAACTGTTCTTCTAACAACAGAGCCCGATATGGTTGATCTTGGGATGACGCTTGGAGATCGTCGAAATTGCAGAGCGCGATAGCAATGTTCAGTCCTTCGGGCTCTGGCTCATCATCGTCAGCGAAGCGGCCAGAGCACAAGCAGGTCGGTTGAAGCGGAATTATTGGCGCCGTCCGCAACAGGATCCTGATGCTCCAATCAGACCAAAGACGGTTTATGTTTTGTTCGGCGAGAACATTCGCAGCGACTCTTGCGTTTCAAGTACTCGCATTCGCGGATCATGCTAAAGAGTTTGGCCGGCTATGGTCGAAGATGTCGCAAGCAGAGAGGCATGAAGTCTGGGAGAAACTGCCGCCGAGGCACTGCAGGGGTACAAGCGGGATTTGAAGGAGAATGAGGACACCCAGGAGTACGAGGATCATGAGGCTCATCTGATCAGATTTTATGCTTGACGGCCTCCTCCATCACAGCAGGAGCGGAGTAAAACACCTAAGACGTCTGAAGCAGAGGAATCCTCTATCAGCAAGATCCCAGGTACATCGGCATCGCAGTCGCAAGAATCTGCCCCAAAGGCGGAGCCCACCCATTTCGGGGACGAAGAGGAACAGTTTGATGCTCAGTCGCCAAACAGGTCGCACGCTAACTTCGAACCACCAGATGAAGCTAATGTCAACCCAATGCAGGCTGGCATAGAAGAGGTACAGCAGATCTTCACTGGCCTTGGCGTAGCGCGAGATTCTCTCGTATGAGGTCTTTTCCGCCAGAAAAACACACAAGCGTCGCAGTACAAGCATTTCTCAGCAACACCGGCCGACTGCTCTGCTTGTGAACTGAAAAAGAAGTAAACGATCTTTGCGAGGCCGTGTACTTCTCTGACCAAGGCCCGTCACCTCAAGATGCAGTTGATTGCTTTGCGATGGCGGCTGTCGGGAGTTACTGCGATGGAAATGCTCTGACGACAACTTACCAACGGACTTTCATGGACTGTTTCATCTTCCTGCTACAATCACAGACTCATCTGACGAACCTCCGTGCAATGCGACTTTTTGCATCTTTGGGGTTATGCCGCTTCACCAACAGCATTGTAAGCGCCAGGAAACTGATGTGTACGCCCTCTTCGACGTTGAGTGCTGTAATTGAGCTTACAACGCACAGATGCTGCCTTGCAAATCGGCAGAGAAGTCTTCGTATCACCGAATGCTATCTCAAAAGAGTTGAGGCAGACTATTGGTGGCAAATATACCGCTGCATCGTGTTCCTCGAATGGTATGTCCGTTTTCCCGCCAAGACCAATGTTTAAGAACCTTGTGGTCTGACTAACAGATATAAAGCTGGTTCGCTTACAACACCGGTCACGAGTCGCGAGTTACAGAACAAGACTTAACAGTATGGCAAACTTGAATCCAATGTGGACTTTATGTCTTGGGGCTTATCACCCTGAGTCTACCTACAAGGTCTCTGCTGACCTTCGCTTAGCTATACACTCCGACTTCGCCATCAGCAGAGCAGCTACAGTCGATTCTTGATTATGTTGGCGAGCTCGGTAGACTCGCAGCATATATTGCTTTGGATCTGAAGGACGCTCGGGTATCGAACGCACGCAATGCTCGCGGCTATCTCGAGACTCTTGACAATTGGCATCGCACTCTGCCGCCGTCAATGCGATTATCGAGGATAAATCTGGCTGAACCTAGAGCAGGAGGAGCAGCAGAAGGAGAAGGGTATACAAAACGCGCCCTGCTGCAGCTCCATACACTTTTCCTTGGTTTATTTGTTGAGCCTTTTCGAACATGTCTTGTAGAAATTGGCCAGGCTCGACTGGGCGACAACGTCATATCGCCTGAAGACATTGAGAATCTGAGTTTGCAGAAAGGCAGACGATTTTGGCTGCTCGACAGAGCGCTAGAGTTGCGTCTTTGTTGCAGAGTAATCAGCTCATCCGGGCTCACTGCTGGGTTGCCGTGTTAGTGCTCCTTTACCGCAAGCGTGATCTATTACTGAACACACGCCTTAGTTATACCAGCTTCACAGGATGCTCGGTACTTCTTTTTAGTGCGTCCTAAAAGATGCTGATGCATGCTGGCGAAGAAGTGGGCCACGATTTGGCTTACGCCACATCGCACCTTAATCTTCTGTCGCTATGCAGCTGTGATAGTGCACCCATCCGGACCCTGTACTTCTCGATGCAGGCGATATTTAACGACATTCGAGATATCATGGTCTCCGACAGCTATCGCCGCACACGTCATCCGGACCAAGTCTTGTGGCAGCATGCTGCGTCTGAGCAGTTCCGACAAGAGTTCCGTGAAGAGACGAATCAGACGAATGAGCGCATTCGGGACCTCAATAAGCGCGTCCTGGATGTACTCAACAAGCGCATGAGGAGTTAAGAGTGTCGTTCATTGGAGATATTGGTAATGGGATGCCAGAGTTGAGCTTTCAAGCGGTGCTCACGAAGCACACTCTGATGCCAGAAAACATGCATCGCAACGAGCAAGTCTGAGAGGACGTTGTCTGCGCACAAAACAAGACCAATTGTCCGAATGAGCATGTCATGATTTTGTATCGTTCCTCAGGGCTATGCTTAGCGACCCGCAAACGGTAATGGGAATGGGGCAATGCGCACTAGGGTGCGGAATGGAACTGTGCACTTTACGCTGAGAATCGTTGTAATGTGATTGATTCTTCTTAGCTAGCTTCCGACAGGCGGACATGCCTTGAGGAACGAAGAGACGAAAGGTCTCTAAGGCTTCGCGCGACCCTCAGAACTGCAGCCACACGAATTCGCCAGCCACAGGTCCGTGCCAAATCCCAGGCCGACTTCTCGGAAAAGAGCTTAGTGTACCTATTGCACCACTAAACTTGCGTCTTTCTATTTTTCACCTGTGTTATTTCTGTGTACACTGAAATAAATGCCATTCTGAGCGTCGGGTATATACAAAGCCACGAAATCTCATAAATTATACGCTTCTCTTCTCGCCTGTATCATGTGACCGTCGGATCTATGATATGGTTTGGATTTACCGCGCCCACACTCCATAGCTTCAGCTTGTTCACACCGCTTGATCTTTTGGGTCACAAGTATGAATACATCTGAATCGTCCAAGCTAATTGCAAAGATAAAACCATGTCGGGCGGGAATGACCGGTTGTGCTGCTGACGAGCTATACGTCGATGTAATTGGTTCGGCCATGGAGCCGGTCTAACCAATCACCATCATTCTTTTGGCACTCTGAACGTTCCCGCGCCCTACGTCACTAGTCCCTTCGCGTCCGGAGCTGTCCCCGCGTTTGTACATTGTCGGCTTTCATGGTCCATCTAGAGCACGACCGTCGAAAGAACTAACTCCCCAACTTCGTTTGGCTTACAATATCTCGTGATGGACTCATATGCCGAGCGCAGCCTCCAAGATCATCCTTACAAACTACTAGCGACGACCGATCGAGCTCGTCATCCTAATTCGTTCAAGCCTACTCATCGACCGTGAGTGCTCCTACTCTTGCTAGTCCTCTTGTAGTCTGGACCGTGAATGCTCCGTGGGATCTTGATTATCGAGTGAAAGCAAGCATGATTTGGCACGCGACTGCTGATGAAGGGTGTAGCAAAAGGAAAGTTATTTACAATGCTTGCGAGCACTGCCAAGCGAAAAAATTAAAGGTTAGTTTAACCACAGTCCTTAGAGCTAAAAGCTGATGGAGGAAACTTTAGTGTAGTGGCATGCCTCCCTGTAGTCGATGCACAATGGATGGCACACAATGCACCTTTCCTGGACGAGCTCGATCGGTCGTCGCTAGTAGTTTGTAAGGATGATCTTGGAGGCTGCGCTCGGCATATGAGTCCATCACGAGCTATTGTAAGCCAAACGAAGTTGGGGAGTTAGTTCTTTCGACGG
>Ga0181470_100354_pt1 | contig 12056 bp, 12 predicted proteins | sample InSIn5SAF170_FD_119082 | JGI IMG/M metagenome (GOLD analysis project Ga0181470, IMG submission 119082) | Clean room microbial communities from NASA Spacecraft Assembly Facility at Jet Propulsion Laboratory, Pasadena, California, USA -... ...
GGGCAGCACCCTGTTGTCGCCGCTCTGGACGGCTGGCGGCTGGACGCTACTGATCCTGTTCACTGCGATCATCCCGGTGATTTACCTGGCATTTGCCATTGCCGCAAGGAAACGGCTCGCAGCACGCGCATAATGCCCTATGAATACATACGAAAGCCATGCACCCTAAAAAACAGGTGCATGGCTTTTTCATTTCTTATTTGAGGAACTCCGGCAGCGTGTTCAGGTCAATGCCGAACACGGCCGGCAACAGGAACCAGATAAACAGCGGCACAAGGATGATGCCCATGATGTTGAGAGCGAGTCCCGCCTTCGCCATATCAGGGATCCTGAGATAACCGGAACCGAACACAACCGCGTTCGGCGGCGTCGCGACCGGCAGCATGAATGCGCAGGAGGCAGCAACGCCGGCAGCGACCATGAGAGCGAACGGATGGACGCCGAGGGCGATGGCGAGAGCGCCCATGATCGGGTACATCATCGCGGCCGTCGCCGTATTGGACGTGATCTCCGTCAGGAAAATGACGAGTGCCGTGACGACGATGATGACGACGATGAGCGGCACATTCTGCAGTGCCGTCAATTGGCTTCCGATCCACTCGGACAGTCCGGAGCCGACGAAGCCGGCTGCAATTGCAAGTCCGCCCCCGAAGAGAAGCAGGATGCCCCAAGGAAGTTTGGCCGCTGTCTCCCAATCAAGCAACCGGTCGCCTTTCACGTTCACAGCCGGTATGACGAACAGGACAATGGCGAAGAACATCGCGATGACGCCGTCACTGATACCCGGGAGGAAATTCTGCAGGAAGAACGAACGTGTGATCCAGGACAGCGCGGCTAGAATGAAGACGGTGAAAACAAGCTTCTCCTCGGTCGAGGCGCTGCCGAGTTTTTCTTTCTCGGCATGGATCATCCCGCGTCCGCCCGGCAATTCTTTGACCTTCTGAGGGAAAGCAATCTTCACAAGGTACAGCCAGATCAGGATAATGAACAGCCATGCGAACGGTGTTCCGAAGAGCATCCACTGGCCAAACGAAATTTCGATACCGTACATCTTTTCCATGGCCGCGGCAAGTGCTGTGTTCGGCGGTGTGCCGATGAGTGTCGCTATTCCGCCGACTGAAGCGGAGTAGGCGATTCCCAGCATTAGTGCCTTGCCGAAGCCGAAGTTCTCCTTGGATGTATCGACAGACTTGTCATCCTTGAGCGCGTCTGCGACCTGATACGTGATGGCAAGCCCGATCGGAACCATCATCATGGCAGTCGCGGTGTTGGAGATCCACATCGACAGGAAACCGGTCGCGACCATGAAGCCGAGGATGATTTTGTTCATGTTCGTGCCGATCGCCGAGATGATCGTGAGCGCGATGCGCCGGTGAAGGTTCCACTTTTCCATTGCGAGCGCGATCATGAAGCCGCCCATAAAGAGGAAGATGTTTTCATCTCCATACGCGGATGCGGTTGCCTTTACATCCAGCCCGCCCGCCAGCGGGAAGAGGACAAGCGGCAGGAGTGATGTCACCGGAATCGGAACCGCTTCGGTGATCCACCAGGCGGCCATCCAGACGGTCCCCGCCAAGATGGCGCGAGCTTCAGGCGAGAGCCCCTCGGGATTAAAGAAAAGCAGGATCAGGAAGAAGAGAAGCGGTCCTGCAATGAGGCCGATCATCTGTGCGGTGGTGTAGCTCCGCTCGTTCCGCTTGTTTTCCGGATCTTTTTCGGTATAGCCGAACGGTGCCCCCGAACCTTCGGCGTTCATCATGACCTGATTGGGCCGGATAAAGAAGGTAAAAAGGCGTTTGGCTTCATCGTGCCAATCCCACATGCGGGACCAGGCGTTTTGGAACATATGTAAGACCCCCCTTAAATAGATAGTCTGCTGTAACTTAACAGTCGTAATTATTATACGTTTGTTGCATCACAGAAAACAATCAGACTTTTAGTAGTGACCTGACTTTTATAACAATTGACCCATTTGCTTAATAGCTAACAAGACCTAATGGCATGTTTGTGTCATCTGTTGGTTTAGGGGGCGGGGGGGGGAGGGAATGGTCATGTAGAAGAATATGGGTGAAAAGCATGCAGTACCGGTATAAAACGGATAACCGGGAGGGCATGCTCGTTGTAGATTTCTCATATTCAGAGAACCCACAAAGGAGGAACAGACATGGCGGATGAAAAGAAAGACGTCTCCCGTCGCGATTTTCTCAAGACGGCAGGCGTGGCGACCGGTGCTCTGGTCGGAGGCGGCGTCATCGGCGGTCTTATCGGATACAACGCTAAGGACGGCGGCAACGCGACCAAAGATGGGGAACGGAGCGGGGGGCAGGGCCGACCAATCGGCAGGTTCACCGGGCGGCCGGATGTTCTTCACGAACGACCATGACTTCAATGTCCTCTCCGAGGCGACAGAGCGGATCTTCCCTGAGGATGATCTTGGACCGGGTGCGATCAAGCTTGGAGTCCCCTACTTTATCGACCATCAGCTGGCCGGCGCATATGGCAACAATGAAAAAGAATATATGCAGGGGCCGTTTTACGGTGGTGAGGTGACTCAGGGTTATCAGAGCCGTCTCCGGCGTAAGGAGATCTTCCTCCAGGGCATCAAAAAGATGGAACAGGAGGCAAAGAGCCGCTTCGACAAGAGCTTTACGGATCTCGAGGGCGATCAGATGGACGAAATCATCACCGCCTTCCAGAAAGACGAGGTTGAGATGGAAGGCGTCACTGCGGGCTTCTTCTTCCGGCTTCTTCGTTCAGCCGTGCTGGAAGGCGCATACTCCGATCCGATGTATGGCGGCAATGTCGGCATGGAAGGTTGGAAGATGAAAAACTTCCCGGGCCACCAGGCTTCGTACATCGACAAGATCGACAGCAAGGAATTCGTGGAAATCGATCCGCAGTCCCTTGGCGGACACCACTGATTGAGGAGGGAAATAAATGGCGAAAACATTGGATAAAGTAGATGTCGTGACAGTGGGAGCCGGCTGGACTGGCGGCATCGTGGCCGCGGAGGCGGCAAAAGCGGGTCTGAAAGTCGTAAGTATTGAAAGGGGCCGCGAGCGGGGGACAGAGGATTTTCTGCGCGTCCACGATGAATATAGGTACGCCTTCAGATACGAACTCATGCAGGACCTTTCAAAGGAAACGGTCACTTTCCGCAACCGTCGCGACCAACGTGCGCTTCCAATGCGGACGATGGGCTCGTTTTTGCTGGGTGAGGGACTGGGCGGTTCCGGAACTCACTGGAACGGCCACACGTGGAGGTTCCTTCCATATGACTTCGAGATCAAGACGATAACCGAGAAAAAGTACGGCAAGGACAAGCTTGGCCCGGAATACCAGCTCCAGGACTGGGGAATTACATACGACGAACTGGAGCCATACTTTGATAAATTTGAATACACCGCGGGAATTTCCGGTGATGATAAAAACCCATTCGCCGGAAAACGGTCCAACCCATACCCCACGGGGCCGATGAAAAAGACTCCAATTCTGGAAAAGTTCGAGAAGGCGACAAGCGATCTTGGCTATTCGCCGTTCATGCTTCCTTCGGCCAACTTGTCGGAAGCCTATACGAACCCTGATGGCCAGACAATCAATGCCTGCATGTACTGCGGGTTCTGCGAGCGTTTCGGCTGTGAATACGGGGCGAAGACTTCCCCAGAGATCACGGTCATTCCGGCTGCCAGAGAGACCGGAAACTATGAAGTCCGTTTTCACTCGAATGTAGTGGAAATTCTCCACGAAGGCGGCAAGGCAACGGGCGTCCGTTACATCAACTGGATGTCCGGAGAGGAATACATCCAGCCGGCGGAAGTTGTCGTGCTCAACAGTTATGTCATGAACAATGCCAAACTCCTCATGGTATCCGATATCGGTGAAAGGTATGATCCCGAAACAGGTCGTGGCACGCTCGGCAAGAATTACTGCTACCAGATCCTTCCCGGAGCGACGGGCTTCTTCGACGAGCAGTTTAACACGTTCATGGGAGCCGGCTCGCTCGGCATGACAATCGATGACTTTAATGGAGACAACTTCGACCACGGGGACCTGGACTTTATTCACGGCGGCAGCCTATCGATCACCCAGACAGGCGCGCGACCGATTGCAACCAACCCGGTTCCTCCTGATACGCCTGCATGGGGAGCCGAATTCAAGAAGGCATCGATTGAAAACTACACGAGAAGCCTCAGCATCGGTGCCCAGGGTGCCTCGATGCCTCACCGTGACAATTACCTGACTCTCGATCCGACGTACAAAGATGCCTACGGCGTTCCGCTTCTGCAGCTGACGTATAACTTCACTGACCAGGACAAGGCACTCCACAAGTACATTTCCGAGAAAGCGACTGAAATCATTGAAAAAATGGGTGCCAAGCAGTCGGTGGGCAGAGCACCGATTACCGACTACGACATTGTGCCTTACCAGACCACGCACAACACGGGCGGTACTGTCATGGGGGCCGACCCGGCAAACAGCGTTGTGAACACGTGGTTGCAGCACTGGGACATGGAGAACCTGTTCGTCGTCGGCGCAGGCAACTTCGCCCATAACGGCGGCTACAACCCGACAGGAACGGTTGGTGCTCTTGCCTACCGTGCGGCCGAAGGCATTATCAAATACAGCAAAGAAGGCGGCTCGCTAGTCTAAGTGCTGAAGGCGGCTGCCTAGCTCCGACAGGCATAAGACGGTCTGCGCAGCAAGGCCTGCCTTGCGGAGCGGAACGGCTTATGACCCGAGGAGCTGCCGCCAGAAGCCGGATAATCTAAGTGCTGAAGGCGCCGTTCAGGGGCGACAGGCATAAGGCATCCTGCGCAGCGAGGCCTGCCTCGCGGAGCGGGAAGACTTATGCCCCGAGCTCCTGGCGACAGAAGCCGGATAAGTCCAAGCAAGAATAACGGGAGGTTTACCTTTTCCTTCCGGGTGGAATTCTACAGTTAAAAGGAGGCGATCCGCATGGGTGGAATCGCAAGTATCGGTGTTCCGGGGCTGATCATCATCCTCGTCATCATCCTGATCCTGTTCGGTCCGAGGAAGCTCCCTGAAGTCGGTTCAGCCGTCGGCAAGACGCTATCCGAATTCAAGAAGTCGGCGAAAGACATCATGGACGACGACGATGACAAGCCAAGAAAAGATGAGTTGAAGGAAGAGCGTAAAGAAGCGTGACGGCAGGACCGGCCGGGCCGCCCGGCGGCTTGGACCCGGTCTGCCGTTTTTGGCGCTTCTCTGTGAATCATGAGGCGTTCAAAGACAGGAAGTGATCGATATGGATCCGTACGGAAATGATTATAATGCCACATTAAGCCCGGTTGACAAACGGAAAGCCGAGGCAAAAAAGGCTGAAATCGAGAAGCGGGAAAAGGTATCCGAAGAGGAGGCTGAGACGGAAGCAACTGCCGAAACACTTGTTCAGACGGCCCAGGAACAGGGCGCCGGAACGCCTCCGCCGAAAAAGCCGCCGCAGGAAAGGCCTGCGGACGGGGAGGGGGAAAACTACATCACCCATCTCTCCGACCTCAGGAAGTCACTGATCAAGGGTATCAGTGTTTTCCTGCTTGTATTCTTTGCGGTCTTTTCGACAATCAACCTGTGGTTTCCGTATGTCACAAAGGGGCATGACCTGGTTATCCTCGGTCCCCTTGAGGTCATAAAGTTTTACATGACCATGTCAGCGGCGATTGCCCTGGGGCTCTCTCTTCCGTTCCTTTGCCACTTTATCTGGCAGTTCGTGAAGCCGGGCCTGAATGAAAAAGAGTCAAAGTTCATCGGTCTATACTCACCGGTGATGCTGCTGCTCTTTCTCGGGGGCGTGTCATTTGGGTACTTTATCATCCACCCCCTGAGCTATGATTTCCTCCTCGGCTTCGGGGCGGCCAATTTCGATATCATGGTGTCTGCGCAGGAGTATATGCGTTTCCTGCTCATGACGACAATGCCGGTCGGCCTGCTGTTCGAATTGCCGATTGTGGCGCTTTTCCTCGGTTCCATCGGCCTGCTGACGGCAGATACGATGAAAAAGGTCCGCAGATGGTCTTATGTCGCGATTGCGGTCATCTCGGCCCTGATCACACCTCCGGATTTTATCAGCCAGCTGCTTGTCCTCATTCCGATGGCGATCCTATATGAAGCAAGCATCTGGCTGGTCCGGCGTGCAGAGCGCAGGCAGGAACAGGCTGTCGTGGCAGAATGAATAGCAGCGATTTAAAGGAGCGGTTCCCGATGGGGAGCCGCTTTTTTTCAGCTTTTCATGAGAGAAAGGAACCTGTTAAATAATTCTGATAGAAAATTCGACTAATATATTGCATTCTTCCTGAATCGATAGTAGGATATAAAGCATCCCCACAAAATCAATTTTCCGAATATTAAAAGACATCGTTAGAAAGGAATTTGCCATCATGAAAGAAAACTTGTCGTTTTCTAAGTTTATCGCTGTTGGAGTCATGCTTTTTGCTTTATTCTTCGGAGCAGGCAACCTAATTTTCCCCGCACAGCTCGGACAACTGGCCGGCGATAATTTCTGGCCTGCCATTATCGGATTCCTGATTACAGGCGTTGGCCTGCCGTTCCTCGGCGTCATCGCCATCGGCTATTCCGGAAGCAGCCACTTGCAAGATCTTGCAAGCAGGGTACACCCGGTTTATGCAGTAATTTTCACATCCGTTCTTTACCTGACAATCGGACCGTTCTTTGCAGCACCCCGTACAGGTACGGTCGCATTTGAGGTCGGCATCACTCCATATGCGAGCGGGCCTCTGGCTCTTCTGCTTTTCACGGCTATCTTCTTCGGTATCACATTGTGGCTGTCGCTCAACCCGGCGAAAATTGTCGACCGGGTCGGGAAAATCCTGGCACCCGGCATTGTCATCCTCCTGCTGGTCCTGATCGCGGCGTCCCTCTTGAATCCAATGGGCGCAATTCAGCCGGCGACTGAAGGGTACTTGGGGAATGCATTTGCCAAGGGCTTCACGGAAGGCTATAACACGATGGATGCCCTTGCAGCGCTCGTATTCGCCATCATTGTGATCAATGCCGTCAAGGCAATGGGACTGAAGACAAAACAGGGGATTATGAATGCGACCTTCAAGGCGGGAGTTGTCGCTGCATCACTTCTCGGCATCCTCTACGTCGGAATCGCCTATATCGGTGCGACAAGTGTCGAGCAATACGGCCTGTTTGATACGGGCGGTCCAGTCCTCAGCACTTCGGCCGAGCACTTCTTCGGGGCATTCGGTACGGCACTTCTTGCCATCATCATCACGCTGGCTTGCCTGACAACGGCAATCGGACTGATGATTGCGAATGCCGAGTATTTCCACTCGCTGTTCCCAAAAATCAGCTACAAAGTATTTGTCACGATCTTTACAACGTTCACGTTTGTGGTATCGAACTTCGGACTCGCAAACATCATCACCTACTCGGTGCCGGTTCTCATGCTTCTTTACCCGCTGGCCATCTCCCTGATTCTGATGGCATTCACTTCAAAGCTGTTCAACCATTCGCGCCTGGTTTATGTATCGGCAACAGTTGTCGCATTGGCGATCGGCATTGTGGATGGCCTGAAGACACTGGCGGGCACGCTCGGCACGGAGTTTGCATGGCTCCAACCGGTTGTGGACTTCTACACTGCTTACCTTCCGTTCTACACGGATGGCCTTGGCTGGCTGATCCCGGTTGTCGTCGTCATGATCCTTACAGGCGTCGTCGCACGGGTCATGGGGCCTGCTGCCAGCACGGCAGAAGCTTAAATCTATCAAAACGAACATCCGGCGGGTTTTGTCCGCCGGATTTTTTTTATTCCATAAAAAACCCCGGAGCGGAACCCCCGGGGATGGCGGCTGCCGATCAACTGAAGAAGTTGGTCAGCAGGCCGCCTTTTTTATTGTTATTCGCAGTTTGATGCTTGTTGCTGTTGTTCTTCGCCGTTCCGGAAAAGTCGTTGAACTGGCCTTTTAACTTGTCGCGTGATTCTTTGTTTCTCATCAGATAAGCGGCACCCAATCCGAGGGCAGTCATCATCATCTTGTTACGATTCATGTTGGTTTCCTCCTTATATGGTGCGTCTGTCCGTTATATTCCCGCATGACAAAATGCTAAACAGGTCCAAAACACACACACAGAAGAAAAGTCAGACATTGGATGTTGTCATTTTGCAGAAAATACAGTAGGATGAGAAACATTGGTTTGATAACCGACAAAAGTCAATACAATCTGACAAAGCAGCAAATATACAGACCAAACAGAAAGGATCTTGTCTTATGCAGGAAAAAATGTCTATATCTAACTATATTGCAGTAGGCTCCATGCTGTTCGCTTTGTTTTTTGGTGCGGGTAACCTGATCTTCCCGGCGCAATTAGGCCAGCAGGCGGGCGAAAACTTGTGGCCGGCGATGATCGGCTTCCTGGTTACAGGGGTGGGTCTGCCGTTTCTTGGTGTCATCGCCATCGGTTACTCCGGAAGCAACCATCTCCAAGAGCTTGCGAGCCGTGTTCACCCGCTTTACGGGGTGCTGTTCACATCGATCCTTTACCTGACGATCGGGCCTTTTTTTGCGGCTCCCCGTACAGGGACAGTCGCTTATGAAATCGGAATCACGCCTTATGTAGGAACGGATGCGGGAGGAACGCCGCTCTTCCTGTTCACATTGGTATTTTTTGCAGTTACACTCTGGCTTTCTTTGAATCCTGCCAAAATCGTTGACCGGGTAGGGAAAATCCTCGCACCCGGGATTGTAATCCTCCTTGCCATTCTGATCATCATGGCTGTCATCAAACCGTTGGGGGACATTCAGCCCGCGGCGGAGGCCTATGCAGATGGTGCTTTCACCAAAGGATTTACGGAAGGCTACAATACGATGGACGCGATTGCAGCGCTGGTGTTTGCCATCATTGTCGTCAATGCAGTTAAAGCCATGGGCATGAAATCCAAAAAAGCGATCACCGGTGCCACGTTCCGGGCTGGCCTTATTGCCATCCTGCTGCTTGCGGTCCTCTACATCGGAATTGCCTATATCGGAGCAACAAGCGTCCAGACTTTCGGTATGTTCGAGACCGGAGGACCGGTGCTGAGCAGTGCAGCCACGCACTTTTTCGGTTCGTTTGGAACGATTCTCATGTCAGTGGTCATCATTCTGGCCTGCCTGACAACGGCCATCGGTCTGATCACGGCAAATGGCGAGTACTTCCATTCACTGCTGCCGAACATCAGCTATAAGGCATTTGTATGGATCTTTTCGGTGTTCACATTCACGATCGCCAACTTTGGGCTTTCGAATATCATCAAATTCTCAGTTCCAATGCTGATGTTGCTTTACCCGCTCGCGATTTCGCTGCTGCTTCTGACGTTTACGTCAAAGCTGTTCCATCACTCACGGCTCGTCTATGTGGCAGCGACTGCCATGGCTCTGCTCATCGGCATCATTGACGGACTGAAGGCACTTGCGGGATCGCTGGATACGGAGTTTGGCTGGCTTGTTCCTGCAGATGAATTTCTCACAGCCAACCTGCCGCTTTACGCGGAAGGACTGGGCTGGCTGCTCCCGGTAGTCGCCGCGCTGGTCATTACCGGCATCATCGCCCGGCTGGCCGGGCCGGCCCCCGATAAAAATCCGGATCTATAAAATAACCCGCAGGGAAGCCGATCCGGCGTTCCTGCGGGTTTATCATTTCCTCATTATTGGCCTCTTAGTGCACGGAGCTCTTCGATTGCGGTAAGCCAGTTTTTGGTCATTACGCTGTTCACCTTCCCGGCATCCCCGTCTTTCATGGCCCGGATAATGTCGGTGTGCTCCTTATACGACTGCTCCCGCAGAACGATGGCATCGTGGTAGAATTGACGCCGTACATGTGCCTGAAGGTTTCCGGCAATGCTGGTGATATACGGGTTTCTCGCCGCTTCGATGATAATCTGGTGGAATTCTTCGTCGATCCGGATGGCGGACAGTTCATCGCCTTCCCGGATCGCATTTCCGAACCGTTCGTTCGTTTCAATGAGCCGGTCGATGATTTCATCAGTCAAATGCGGGATTGCGAGTTCCGCTGAGAGCGCCTGAAGGACGGCAAGCGGCGGAAGCAGGTCGTTGATCGCTTCGGGATCTATTTCCGTCACCTGGGTCGCCTTGCCGGGATACATTTTCACGAAGCCCTGTGTCTCGAGCAGCTGGAGTGACTCCCGGACCGGCGTGCGGCTGACACCAAGTGCTTTGGCGATTTCCATATCGTTTAACTTTTCTCCGGGACGAAGCGTCCCGTCGATGATCCAGTTCTGAATCTGGTTGAATGCGGTTTCTTTTGCCGTCATGCGAACCGGCTTGGACAGTTGAGTAGGCAGTGGCATATCCCTGTTCCCCCAATCGGAAAACTGTGTTTCATCCATTATACATGAAACCCAATAAAAGGGGTATACAATATATCGCGTATACAAAAACCTGTATTCAATCAGCTAAAGCCTGCCCGAATAAGAAAAAGCCGACATCAGCCGGAGCTTCCCTGCTTTTTCAGGTCACTCGGTTACGGCAGATGTCAGCTGGATCTTCCATCCTGTTCAGTTGGATGTTTAGCGTACAGAAGGTTCCTGAGCGTCTTCGGAGGCTTCCTGAACAGGCAGCCATTCTTGGGACCATTTCTGGATTTCTTGCATGACCGGTGCAAGGGCGCGGCCCTTTTCGGTCAGACTATATTCAATGCGGACTGGTGTTTCCGGATAGACGTTCCGTTCGACGATGCCGTCCTTTTCCAGCTCCTTCAGTCTCTCCGACAGCAGCCGGTTGCTGATGCCGATCGACTCGGTCATCGTGCAGAACCGCTGTGATTCGCCGAGAAGGGAAAAGATGATCAGCGCATTCCACCGCCGGCTCAGCATTCCGACCGCCTGTTCAAAACGGGGACATAGTTCTGGCTGTACCATAGGGCATTCACTCCTTGTAAATATTGTATCACAGGAATTAATAACGCGAAAGTAATTGAGTTACTTGAAATAACCTATGGAATTCGATATGATGGTTACAATTCGTAACTAAGAGAGGGGAACCACGATAATGACATCTTTCCACCAGGCACCGGCCATCTATACCGGTGCAGTTTATCTGAATGTACTTGATCTGGAAGCCATGAAGGAATTTTATACCGACATCATCGGTTTCCGTGTGCTGAACACGTCAGATGGCCGAATTGAACTGACGGCCGACGGCAAGACGCCGCTTCTCGTTCTGGAGAACCGGGAAGGCCTCCATCCGAAGCGGCCGAACCGCGCAGGGCTCTATCACTTCGCGATCCTCCTTCCGTCACGCGAGGACCTGGGCGCAGCCATTCTTCACTTTATCCAAAAAGGCGTGCGCATGGGTGCAAGCGACCATTATGTGAGCGAAGCCCTTTATCTGAACGACCCTGAAGGCAACGGCATCGAAGTGTACCGTGACCGTCCGGCAGGCGAATGGAACTGGAACGACGGACAGGTCGACATGGCCACCGTCGCGCTCGATGGGGAAGGCGTCGTGCAGTCCGCGCAGGAAGCGGGACGGACATGGAACGGCCTCCCTGAGGAAACCGTCATGGGACACGTCCATCTGCACGTTTCGGACCTTGCCGCAACAGAGCGGTTCTACCGTGAAGGGCTCGGGTTTGAAGTGGCTACGTACTACCCGGGCGCACTCTTTATGTCGACGGCACGCTATCACCACCATCTCGGGCTGAACGTCTGGAACGGCCAGGGCATCCCGGCGCAGGAAAATGACAGCGCCGGACTCAAAGCCTATACGCTCGTTTTCCCGGACAGCGATGCCGTACAGAAGGCTGTGGAACAGCTCCATTTGGTCGGAGCGGAAGTCAGCGAAGAAGGCGGGCATACCGTGACTGCTGACCCGTCCGGCAACCGCATTATCCTGCAGGCAGGAGCCTGAACCGAGCCGCCCCGATTCGTAGGGGCGGTTTTTTTAAGTCCTAATGTCGGGATTTTCAGCAAGAATAGGGCGGGGCATGCGATTTGTGCATGGAATCGGTTATACTGGGAATAGGATTGGTAGAAAGCTATATAGCAAAGGGGGTTCCCTATGACTAAGAAA
>Ga0181470_100356_pt1 | contig 12038 bp, 11 predicted proteins | sample InSIn5SAF170_FD_119082 | JGI IMG/M metagenome (GOLD analysis project Ga0181470, IMG submission 119082) | Clean room microbial communities from NASA Spacecraft Assembly Facility at Jet Propulsion Laboratory, Pasadena, California, USA -... ...
CCTCTTCCTTTTTCTCTTCCTTCTCCTCTTCGGCAGGCTTCTCCTCGTCGTTCTTGTTTTCTTTCTCTTTATCGGAGTCGGGGGAGGCCGGTCGATCGGTAGTATCTCGCATAACCTTGGCGGAGGTGATGGTGCCGTAGGCAGCGAAGATATCTCGCAGCTTGTCATCATCGACATCATCAGCCAAGTTTTTGACGTAGAGGTTGACGCCTTGGTATTTGTTGGCCTTCTCCATGCGGGCAGCCTCGTACTGCTTGCGCAACTCTTCCTCTCGCTCGTGCTTCTTCTGGGCTCGACCAACATACAAGTTCTTCCCCTTGAAGTCCAAGTCGTTGAGCTCATCAACAGCCTTGGACGCAGCCTCGTGATCAGTGTAGTTGACGAAACCGAAGCCACGGCTCTTGCCTTGATCATCACGAGTGATGGCGGCGGAGATGATATCGCCATACTTCTCGAAGAGCTTGCTGAACTCGTCGTCAGTAGCAGACTCGTCGATGTTCTTGATGTACAGGTTGGTGAAGTTGGCCTTCATCTCGTCGAACTTGCTCTGTCGGTCGCGCTTGGCGATGTGGTGGCCAACGTAGACTTTCTTGTCGTTTAACAACATGCCATTGACAGCCTTGATGGCGTTGTTGGCAGCCTCAGCAGTCTCGTAGTGGACAAAACCATAGCCCTTGGAGTTGCCGAACTCATCTTGAGCGACCTTGCAGGACAGGATGTTGCCGAATTGAGAGAAAGTATCGTGGAGAGCCTTGTTGTCGATGGCATTATCAAGGTTCTTGATGAAGACGTTGCCCTGACCAGTCTTTCGGAGAGCAGGATCCCGCTGAGACCACATGATTCGGCAAGGACGGCCTTTAATGATAGTGTAGTTCAGATCTTCCAAAGCGCGTTCGCCGTCTGCGATATTGTTGTAGTTAACATATGCATAACCGAGAGAGCGACGGGTGACTGCGTCGCGGCAGACACGGATTGAGGCAACCTGGCCGATGGAGGAAAAGAGCTCGAAAAGCATGGCTTCAGTGACCGAAGGGTCGAGTTCACCAACATAAAGGGAGGCAGAGTGCGCGTCTTTGGGGTTGGCAGAGGCGGGAGTTTGAGCATCGTCAGCAGCACCGTCGACCTGGGTGTTGATGGGAGCAGCGCCGTTCTGTGCTGGGGCCTCAGTGCCATTCTGGCCCTCGGTCGGGTTGGTAGCAGTTTCAGCAGACATGTTTGCTGTTGGTGGTCAGATTCCGATCTTAGGAACTCGAAACTGTGCTTTAGAGATCGCAAGAAGGACCGACCTTTTCGACTGGAAGGATGAAATCTGTATGGAAGAAAGGATGAAAAGTGTAGCTGAGATGTCGCACAAAGCTATGGGATGTCGTCGTACCTTTCGATATGGATTAGCCTTGAACAAAGACGTCGCCTGCGGGCAAAGGAGGTGACGGTTTTGTGCTGCGGTTACTTACTTTGCGACCTGGGTTTTCTGAATTTTCTGAATTTTTTTGGGGCCACGAATGTTTTAGCGTAGGGGTACGGGCAATAATTGACTGCAGGCAAGTGCTGGCTGACAACCACAAAAAGATTCGAGGCTGTTGGGGACAATGTGTAGACAGAGGAGTGTGGATGATTTTCAAGAATGATGGCAGGCACTCAAAAGATTTCCACTTGGCACTAACCGGAAGGAGCTAGTGCAGGTGCCTTCCCTATTTATCCGAATTCCGTTACGGCAGTGGCGACCACGAACGCACTTCAGATTACATGTGCAGACGATGCTGCTGCAATAGTAGTCATGCATATCTCAGAACTGGCACGTTATTCAGCACAGTTGAATGGAAAAGGATGGGTTGAGGTACTGGGCCTCATTCCGCGTCCATGTCGCTCAAGGTCCAGGAAGACCACATGATAGAAGGGAGTCACGCGTCGCGAGGTTGCATTCGATAGCTCCCTCACCATGATGCGTGATGCGTGACGCACCTTCCTCGCTGGAGCACATGCTTTCACCTGCACATATCAGACACAGTTCCCAATGGCTCGATATCTCGGGAAGCGTCTCCCTTGTGAAGTTGTTGTCGTGTCATCGCTGCTACTGCCACTGAAACATTGCTGCTGGTTCCGAGGGTGATGCGAAACGACAACATCAGAGCCAGATCACAACTTCCTTTCTTCCAGTCAGGCTAGCAGGAGGCACTTTAATTTGCATCATACCATTAATCATGTGCCCGTTGGAAAGGCGGCACTGAACAGCCCCTTCGAGGGCGATTGCGCATCGAAGCATTCCAGGTAATACCAGAGTACGTGGCAGGTATGAATTGCACAACACCTCTTCTCCGTGCATCGACGACTGCCGGGTAATGACCTCACACTTTTCCCACTCGAAAAAGGAAGCGAGCATTGCCTGGCTCGACAAGAATGTTGTGGACTGAAGTTTGTTGGAGTCAACTCGGACAATGAAGGAAAGCATGGGCCTCATACATCAAACAGATTCCCTTGTGTAGCCACGATTAGCACAAAGCTGCACATTAATCATATTCGATATCAAATATGTGAGGCACATTCTACTTGCGCCGCACAAGTTTACATCCCAAGTACAAATCGAACCAGCTCTTCTGATACCTTGTCCGTCTCCAAAACCACAGCTACAAAGATGGGGCCCAACCACAATGACAAGAATGTAGGTGACTCAGCACCGAACGACAACAACTATTGCACCAGAGCAGATTCGTTAAGCGACGAAGAGGCTCCTTTGCTAACAAGACTCAGAAGAGGCTCCGTGCCTGTCACAATCAAAACGGACAAGAAGACTCAGCCGTCCATACCTTCACCTTCGCAGAAGACAAGGATCAAGCGTTTCGTATCATCACCATCTCCAACCAACGAAGCTTTGCGCTACGATGCAACGGTCGAGACCACGCTTCGTTTCGCTCAAGCCCGCTTGACAAGCCCTCGATCTTCCAGCAATGGCTTAGCACACATACCAAATACACCAAAGATGAAGGTGAATGGCTTGGAAGATCCATTTGTTGACCCGCCAGGTCCGAGCTGGTCATACCTCTTCCCCGCGCCACAGTCAAGCATGAAATTGAATATCAGGGAGGAGAAGGTTGCGAAGAAGAAGAAGCACCTCAGCACACTAGAAATGAGAGAGGAAATCGCTGCTAATGATGTAGAGAGGATGAGGTGCGTGCGGAAATTCCTCTAAGCTGACCTGTGCAGGTTCAATGAGCGTGACATCACCGTGGCAAACTCCAAATAGATAGGTCTGCACCTTGCGCTGGCCGCGAATGTCGTTCATTGCACCCTATTCCTCCTTTAATCTCTGTCTACGCACGCGTAGCCCATGTGGGCTCCCCTTGAGTCATGCAAGCAAAATTCGATAATGCGAACGCATAGGTACTTCGGCGACCGTCGCTTCCCCCACGATCCTCAATGACTCGGCAACCAACGTGACACGTCTTAGTGGTGCGTTGACAAAGCAAGGGCAAGCGCACTGATCACTCATTGCACAAAGTGGTCCAAGGGCGCAGATTCTGAGCGTTCCCCTTTGCCCCAGGTTCGTCTGTGCACCAGGAGACCCTCCCACGTGCCCGCTTGCCCAAAGCAGAATTATTCCTTTGTCTCGTAATCAGCGCTCACGTGTTGTCTCAGAGTCTATGCATGGCAGATAAGCTTTGCCAACCACCTCATTCTCAGACAGATCTCTCCATTCCTTGAGCCTCATACTGCGATTCGTCTTGCATAGCTGCTCCAGCCAGCCTACAAAGCCGCAAGTGTAGTGTATACTGCACGCGATCTTTCAATCTCAAGCAAGAAACAGCACCACTGTCCAACAATGTCACCTCTCAGACCAGCATCACCAGAAGGCACAGGCCGCAGAAATAGCTTCGATCTTGACAGCTGGAAAGTCATCTCCTCATTCAGGGAAACCTTGAAGAACACCGCAGCCGAACGGCAAGCCAGGAAACTTGACAGACAAAGACAGCTGGAATGTTTCATATGGAGGACAGGCACATGAGACTCCCGTAGAACGAAAGCTTATACAGTCATCATGCATATGAGCTTCAACAGCCAGATAAGCGTATTCGCTCTATGGATCTGAATGCCATGCATTATCGAATAGCCCAACCAATGCTCTATAGGTATGGCAAACCCCACCACTACGCCTACGAACACCTTATGATAGGTAAATTAGACACCGCGTGTCATTTGCAGCCGAGCGTGCAGGAGCTGCCCCAAGCAACACACAATTCTGGGTTGGCGGACAAGCACCATCTTGCCGGCGGTTCTAGGGCCATCCTGGCCTCATCATCACATGGAGACGCGCTCGATCATCGATTTGAAGCAGGGAATACGGTGGTTAACGATACAGTCCTTCTTAGTGTACAGCATGCAGCCACTGTATTCTGGGAAATGCGTTGTTGCCTTGAAGTCGGACAAAAGCTCCAGTGCCAGGTGATGCTTAGCGAAAACCACAACGATATCGCGACCACTAGGATTGAACATCGAACCCTCTCAGCTGGCCAGTGATCCCAAATTGGTCAGGAATGGCATCGACATTCGTCGCAGATGCTTGGAGCCGGTAATCCTGTGTCTGCTGCGTCGCACAGAAAGCCCATACCAAAGGTCGTCGCGGGAACAAATACAAAACGAGCTGTATCACAATACGTATGACCGTCAAACGAGCATGGAGGTTGATCACCTGAAGTGAATCTAACGAATGTCCATTCGATATCAACCGCAGCAAAAACGCCTCTGCACAGCCAAGCGCTCCAAGTCCTGCTCACTTGCCAGCAGGCCACTAAAGAGCGAAAGCAGCCTGAATGAACATTCCAGTCCTGGTTCTAGGTTTCCACTCGCATACCAAGCACACTGCTAGTACCCATAAGCCCACCAACGGAGCTGCTCAGTGCTCACTTGCAGTTACAACCAAGGTAATCCTCCGTGCAGCGTCCATCTTCGCCCTCACAGCCATTGTCGTTGCAGTGTCCAGTCTCCGACCCGCACCCATACCCACACTCGCAGCCGATGTATTTTCCTGTCAGGAGTGCAGCATGTCAGAATCAGACTCAACTTGAGGCCCAGACGCAGTGAAGTATGCTTCCGCGACCGAGAACAGAGGTAGTGAAACACCGACAAACTCACCAGCGGTACAGGTGATCCGGTCCGCGCTGGCAAAGCCATCGCAGCCGTTGCTGTTACAGTCGCCGTTGGGGTATCCGCAATTCAGATTGAGAGTACCAGCGACTGCGCGGAGGGTAACCGCCGAGGCGGAGGCGGAGCTAAACGTCGCGAGGGCAGTGAGTGTTACGAGGAGGAGACGCATCCTGTACGTATCTGGTGGGATGGCAGTGAAGCAAGCCTGAAAGAGTTCTTCAGCTGTTTAGTCTGGAGGTTAAGATGTGGAATGCAATGGGATGCTTGAGCACGTAGCATGGATGGACCAAGGCATTGACTTTATGTACTGTTTTTCTTGTTGCTGTGCAATGTTGAGTACGCAATGTAAGCTGCTTATGCTGCTTGTGCTGCCGGGAAGACACCTGACGACCTCGATCACGAACGCGGAATACCACCCTGTTCTCGGGGAGTCGTGCAACACATCGGTTAGATCCATTGGACCCGGAAGACTGGCGGTGTAAGCTTCAGCCTCTGGTGTCTGTGTGCGAAGCAAATACCACCGCTTATTGCATGATGTGGTAGGACCAGCGGGTTGTCACGTTTTGACATCTGCTCTCTGGTCAGCAAGGACTTCGGCACTACAGAAAAGGTTGGAAGAGCACCACAGCGTACGCAGAAGGTGCGGTGAAGACGTGTCCCATGCCAGGCGGTAGGTTGGATCTGTAAAGATCGAACTGTGGTTCGCGCGCTTCGTGCTCCCCATATGGCGGGAGTGAAGTGTTTTGACTGGTTGAAGTGACTGGAGGTAGCTGCTGATCGGGGGTCCAGTTGCGCGAATTTGCATTGGCAGTGCGAGTGGTGCGACGCATGGCAGGAATCTGAGATTGTCAAGGAAGTTGCAGGGACCGAGTGAAGTACCAGCACTTTCCTCGTGGAAGCAAGAGCATATAGTCAACGGGACGTGCGTAAGTGGCGTTGGAACACAGCAGCTGTTAAGGACTACCCTCGGGCAATAACCATGCTTTCGCTTGCTCATGATGTCTCAGCAGACGAGATGCTTCTGAGCTCATGCAGATGAATCGAGCAGGGTTGATGAAATGACTGTTCTCTTGATTGGTACAGTGCCGACCGTCGATGACAAACATGTGACATCGACCTCCGTTGCCTCGTTGGTTCTCCTATCTATACAGTATGGTACCCACGACTTTATCCCAGTGTACAGTAGCAGTAGCTGTACATTCCTCCCGCGCCTGGTATACATGCATATGCAAACTCAAACACCACCGCTAAATGCAAATATTCTCCGCAGCCATAAGCTCAAAACTACATCGTGAAATGTGACTGCTGAGCACTCTGCTCAAGAAAAGAAATAAACACTATCCTTCAGCCTCCGCACATCCCAGTCTCCTTTCTTCGGCACATCCTTAAACGTCAACGGCAACCACAACCACACCCCAGTCTGATCTGACCTATCCTTCAATTTGCTCTTTGTCCGGCGTTTAAGAGGCGTCGAGGCGTTATGTTCCTGCTCTTTCTGCTCAGCCGCTGACGCTCCAACAAGGGGCTCAAGCGTGCTCATCATGTCGACATCATGTTCCTCGAATACGTCATCGTTCTGAAGTGCTTCCTCGATAACGCTGTCGGCGGGCTCGTCTCGAGGAACATTGCCGAGAGCTGTCTCACCAAGTGAATTTTTCCCTTTAAGGTATTTTTCGCCTTGGTTCGACTCGAAGAGAGATGCAGCGGTGACCATCTTCTCACCCTTTGCTCTCTCTGCTGGATCCTCAGAAGCAAGAAATTGTTGCCGTTCGTATTCCTGCATCAACTCGTAGTACTGTCGCTTCTTCTCGACCGCACCAGGCCCATCCCTCTTCTTCGAATTCGAAACGTCGAATTCCTCCTTCTTGATTGAGGCACGGTAGCTCGAGATCTTCTCCGCCAATGGACTATTTGCTTTAACCTTGGCAAGATAGAGGTGGCCCTTGTAGCGCATCTCGAACTCTGCAGCGAGGCGGCCGACAATGTCCTCGGTGTGCATTCTGATGAAGGCATCGCGGAGGAGAAGATTGAGAGAGTCAATATCGGCGGCATGCGTCCAGAAACTGTCGTGCACAGCTGAGAATGTAATACCTTGCTCACGGGACTTGATGGCGGAGAGCAACATGTGGGTTGCATCTAGCGAGTGGATGAAGTTTGGTGGGAATCCTTGGAGTTGTCGCCTCTTGTCGACCGAGTCAGTGACGTTGGGTTCGGCAAGAACGATACCGGCCAGGTGTGTCTTGATCGTTTGGGCTCCGCTAATACGATATGGCTGCACGACAGGCAACTTGAGCGGTGTAGTCCAGACTACTGTAGATCGAAAATCAGTTTGATCAACTGCTTTGCGTTCTGCGAGACCGACGAAACGCTTGATTCTCCTGTCACCGCTTCCAGCCTGTTGGCTGAGGTTTGCTGCGGAGATTTGCTCTAGCTGTGCCGGAGAGATCGAATTTGTTATCCTGTTTGCGCAGTCTCCGAGCCAGTACTGAATGCTGTGTGCCCCTTCAAAAAGCTTCCCAAGCCCCTTGAATATCTTTCTCGCAATATATGAGGAAGCAGGAGTGACAAGCTTTCGCTCGTTGAGGTCAGGATGCAGGTCGTTGAGTTGTTTCTTGACCTGTTCCATTGCACCTCTGAATGTAACACCGTAAACGTTGGTCATAACTGTTTGCTTGACGATCTTTCGAGTTATCCTTCCGTCGAGCTCCTTCGCCATTGCATCACCTGCCATGGCGTCTTGCTTGATGTCTGCCTTGACCATTTCTGCGACACCTGTGTAGACATCAGCAGGCCTATCACCCGGCTCAAGATTGACCTGACGCGCTCCAGCTATGTCACCTCCAAGAGCCGCATAGTGCTGGAGACCGTTACAGGTACCATCCTGATGGATGGGCAGGTGCGACACGTAGGTCAGGGGATTGCCCGAGTCTATAGCCTTGATGAGCTCATGGCAAGTGGCCAAGCATTGCCATGGATCTTCAGCTTCAAGCCACCACCTCTTTCCGTCAAGCGGATTCTGCACCGAATCACGAATGTCCGCAATGTGGTCGTCAGCGAACTGCGCTCGGTCTGTCAAGCTAGCTTTATCGTAACCGCAGACGTTGGAAAGGTGAACCTTCAGCCACTTGAGACCCTTTTCGCCAAGCTCCCGCCCTTTGTCAAATAGCAACAGACCTCGAGCGTTGTCTGCACCCATCTGGTTCAAGTATGGCGGTATTGGGTAGGCTCTGCCTCGAAAGTCGAGATTGTGAGGGAAATAGAAGGTCTCATCATGAAATGATCTCGCGATCTCCATCTGGAAATTTTGGAAACATCGATTCGAATGAAGTCCACTTCTCTCGTTGTTGACTGCCTGGGTTTGCTTGTAGTACTCATATTTCTCCCTCATTGGTGCATCCGGTGCCGGCTTCTCGAGTTCGGGGAATATCTTCCCGAGGGGCGGCAAATTGGCGATGGCTTCGCCAGAGTTCCATGCATCGACCATGACCCTAAAGACGTCTTGGTTTATTCGCCAGCCCGTTTGCCCTAGCACGTCGAGACCAGCGTATATCTCGTCCAGGTCACCACGCTCTGCAGCGGCTTTGGTATACGCTCTTTGAGCTGAATCCGCATGCTTGACACGAAGAATTGTGCTTCGTGACTCCAGATAACCACCGTCGTCGTAACCAGCCCACGGGTCCGGTTTGCAAACCATAGGTAGTTGCTTCGCTATCACATCAGCGACCGGCTCCTTTGTCAGGAGAGCCTGAACATCGGGGTGTATGGAAACCACGCCTATTCGTCGTCCACCCGAGAAGATGGACCTCCTGTCAAAAGCAGGCCGCCGTAACATGGTTTCAGGCGTCTCTGGTGTTGCTTCATGGGTCACATTGACCTTTGCTGAATTTAGAAGCATTTCGCAAAGGATGGAGCCAAGCTTTGCTTGTTGAGCAACAGACCATTGCGTAGGTGATGACGACCTTGAATCGAGCTCTTCCAGTTGTGCTTTCAAGTCATTTGCAAGGCCCGGATTGGCGCGGGGGTGGCTCTTTTGTCTTATCGTTTTACTGAGCGCGTCTCTTTGCTTCTTCAACTGAGCTTGCACTTCTGTCTCGACCGTGCGACCAAGGTCGGTCACCAGGCGAACGAGCTTGACATCGTTCTTGATTCCAAGCTTGACCATGATGGTCACAATAGTGGTCACTGTCAAAGCTGCCAGGGTTTCTGGGTCTAAGAGTCGCAAGAATGGCCCGTACTCAGATCTCAGCTTGTCCTCTTCGTTCTTTTTTACTTTGGCTTCAGCCTGGTTAACCTTCTCTAGTTCAGTCTTGATGTTCTCCAGGAGTCCCCGATGCCAAGTCCACATGAGGGCTCCAGTCTTTCCAGTCTCAAGATTTCCAGCGATGCCCATCCTGGCCATATTCTTGTGCTCAGTTTTCCATCGATCGGATGCAGAAGTCAAGGCGTCACGTTCCAGTTGAATTTGTCTTTGCCTCGCATGTGCGTCGCGGGTTTCCTGATCAGCGACTCTGTAATTCGAACATTCGCTCAGATGACTTGGATCGTCGAACAGCGATAAAGATTTCTTGAGCGAAAACATACCGAGGCCTTTCTGCGAGGTTTCCCTGATCTGAGGCAACGCTCGTTGCGAAACCACGTCTTCTCGAATGGCAAGATCGTCGGCCTCTGCCTGGTCCAGGTCTTCGAAGTTCTCAAAGTCCACCTTCAGAGGTGAGATCTCGCTCAGCTTCCCGAGGTCGTTGTCGGACAGGATTTCTCGCAGGCTGGCTACTTCCCAGTCAACGCCATAACTCTTGGCCATATCCCAGTATCTTCTCACAGTGCGGTCTCTGCGACTGCCCGACAGTGTTGCCATGGCGGCTTTTATCTTCAATGCAAATGTTTGGGCATTGGGCGCAACGCCTGCCTGTGTCATATTGCCTTCAACCCACTTATTAATTCTTACAATATTCTCTGAGGACCTGTTGTATATGTGATCGAACACCATGGCCTCCAGCACCTTATTGTACAGTCGTTGTAACTCGAGCTCGTTGCCATTTTGCATTGAATGTAATTGTTTTAGAACTGTGAGGGCCCTATCCCAGCGGTGTATCTGCAGGCAAGCGTCCAGCGTTGCCTCGACTTCCGATGCATTTCCTCTTATAAAAGAATGTTTTCTGGTGCCTTCTAAGACCTCGGGGCCAACAGCAGTCGTCTGATCTATCATCAATATGTTGGAGATTTCAGGGGCGAGTCGCGGTAACCTGTACTGTTGGGGAGGAGGCGGTCTCGGGTTAGGGTACTCGAAAGCAGTATAGCCATCTTTGGGGTCGAAGAGGCTAGGTGCAGGCGCGGCTGAGGCCAGCTTCCTCGCGTTGGTCGATAAAAAAGCGGCAGAGGCGGTTCGGTCGGTGCTGCTGCGTGCTGCTACCGGCCGGTGGTTGGATCGCGTATGTGTTGATGCTGTATGCGACGACCGTAGGGCTGGACAGAGCCACGGCAGCTGGATATGTTCTGCGGCATGTTGGGCATACCGAAGATTCTGCCTCCGACGCACAGCTCGTGTGAGCATGACCTATCCTTGATGTCCTCGATATCCTCGATGTCCTCAACGCCGTAGAAGCTCGAAACCGTAGATGTTCCAGGTCGGTAGCGTCGAAGATGCTATTCGTGTTGTCATTCACGTCCCGGATGCCGTCGCGATTTGTTAGATTGGTCCTAAAATACAGATTGATTGAATTGAAGAAGATACGACGACAGACTCCAGGACAGTTGATGATGATGCTGTACAGTCCGGATTTCGAGCAAAAGTTACTTTGCGGCAAATGGCAGCAGGGGATCAAAGCCGAATGGAGAAGGTCTGGCGAGACAATAAGATCGTCGCCACCTGGGCTGAAAGGGTTCCATGAATTCAGGGGAACGATAAAGTGGATTCTTCTCGAAAATTTGTTGGTGCTTCCGCATACCACCCGCAGGCTTGCAAATCCGTCTGCAAAGCTTCATGCTGGAAGTCGCGACCCTGGCCCTATATTTGATGAGAAGGCGCTCCAGTAATCGTCAATAAAAAGTGCTCGATGCAGCTCAGTGAGGCTCTTCGGGCATTGACTATCTACGCGTTTGACTTCGTCCTGTCGTCGGAGCATCGTCTGCCATCACCGAGTTCACGATCGTCTCATATCGCATCCTTCGGTGTAAGATAACTGGCGCTCGACCTGTACCGCGCTCAATGTATACCCAGCCCCAGCTTCAGTAGGCCTCCTCGCCATCCTCCCCACCAACTTTCTCATCGCCTGTGACCTCCCCATTGCCTCCAGCATCGTTTCGCTGCTCCTCGACAGCATGCCGAAAGTCGATTACTTCCTCAGCACCATTCACCATCTCATTCCAACCAGGAGCACCTGGCACATAAGCTCCGGGAAGATATCTCGGCTCCTTGTAGTCTTCCATTAGCTCGTTGAGCAGGAACAGGTCGAAGTCTGGGTAGATTTTGGTGAATTCGTCGAAGAACCAAATATCGCAGTTGAGCTTTCGGACAGTGGCCAGAATCTTCTGACCTTTAGCTAGATGCTGCAGGACGATCTCTTCCACAAAGAAGACATATTCTTCCGAGCTAGGCTGTTCTGACTGTACTGCTTTCCTCTCTTCTTCTGTAAGATCCTCAGGTGGTGCTTCGGGATCTTTCCAAGGTTTTGCGAAGATTTTGCCCGGTGGTCGGTAATCGACATCGTTGTCCTTGTAGAAGTCTTTGCAGTCGGTAGTCGGGTTCTCCACGCGAGTAATCTCGAAGCCGTGACGTTCGCTCACCTTTACGACTCTGAGGCCCTCCTCATCCTCATCAGCCAGGTTGAGCTGAGAGAACTTTTCGTAAACGTCTTGGTCCGCTGCACCAGCAACGGCATATCGGATGATGGTGTCAGCTT
>Ga0181470_100358_pt1 | contig 11996 bp, 9 predicted proteins | sample InSIn5SAF170_FD_119082 | JGI IMG/M metagenome (GOLD analysis project Ga0181470, IMG submission 119082) | Clean room microbial communities from NASA Spacecraft Assembly Facility at Jet Propulsion Laboratory, Pasadena, California, USA -... ...
GGGCAACGGTCCGCGTCCTTCCCAGTAATACAGAGACAATAGGTCCTTGTTGCAGGCAGATGTTGCGACAAGTAGGTTCGATAAATTGCTGCAGATGTAATGCCAGCTAGACTTGGAGACAGTCCTGAACGGCCTTGTGACCAGCGAAGCCAACAAAAGTAGCCTGCTTAGAGACAAACGATCGGGATGTTCAAGAGTCCGATTCATACGGGAAGCACAGCGGTTTTGAGTCTGTGTCAAGACCGGAAGACTCAGGTCTTCGCCCGCTGCAACTCAGACAATCAAAGCTCGCTGCCGGGGAAACAGGGAACGGGACTTGTTGCTCTCGCAATTGGAGACTGATTCAGAGCAGATGCCAGGTGCTGAGATGAGTGTGAGTGAATTGATACGGAAAGCTGCATAAATCGACCTGCATTTTGATGTGACTGGCGAGTTGACTTACATTTAGGACAAAGGAGTAGAGAGACATGTACCAAGGGCTGACCAATATGCATGAGGCTCGGCAGCCTTGCCGTGCGGACAGTATATAGACTTGCGGGACCACGGAGCTATGACTGTGGAGATAGGCAACAGTTAATACCAGGTAGAGCTGATGTACGGATCGAGCGACGAATCAATCCAAGGTTGTGGAAAAGGTACGGGATTGGTCCAACGTCGATGGCGGAGCATAGACGCAGCTGCAAGGAATAGCGAGTGAGTACAGCGAGCTCCTGGGGGCTGGGACGGCTCTTGGTGATGACCGATCCCGTCAAACTGGTAGACTAACGGGCCTGTCGATGGTGAGGCACGCCCTCAAAGGCTAGCACTATGACCGTTGAGCACCACGTCGCGCAAAGCTTGACAGTCCCTATGTTTGCATACAGGGATGCAGGCGGTAGTGGAGAGCAGGCGGCTGAAGCCTGTGCACTGAGGCTCTTGCGGGTGGCCTCAGATGGCGCAGCACTGCGAAGTGGCAGTAAGCTGAGCTCCACTGCGAGTGATGATATGCTCTGGACTGTGATGGTCGCGCGCGCAGTGGGTCGATCGACACCGCACCAGAATGTAATCCCAAAACGGAAGATGTTCGAATGCTAGAGAGATGGATGGTCTTGGCCAGTACCTGAGATGTGGAGTGGGGTTCTAAGACCTCTGCAATAGCAGGAGGCGCGGATGCGGAGAACCAGGGTCAAAGCCCTCAAACACTACCCGTGAGGCGTCGAAATGTGGAGAAATTGTGATTATCTAGAATCTCGAACAAGGGATGCAAAGGCGAGCAGTGAGAAGGAGATATGGGAGGGAGATCGGGGTGCTGAATATGGTGAGGTTGACGTATGAGCCGGGCGTAGCAGCATGATTCGCGGGTGCCCAGCGCGGCGGTGACATTAACGATGATATACATGCAGCCCAGCATTCCAGTGAGCATCAGCAGCAAGTCTACGGCCCTTAATGCGGACAGCTGTCAGGGCGAGCTATGAGCCTCACAAGTCTGGGAGATTGGCTGTAGGGCTCAGTGGACAACGAGTGGCCGCAATGACGGCAGATGGCTGTCCATGGCGGCCAATGCATGGCAAGGCTCAGCATGGCCCCATATGAGCGTTGTGGTGATGGCATAGTGGCAGGACTGTCTCCAAGTCTAGCTGGCATTACATCTGCAGCAATTTATCGAACCTACTTGTCGCAACATCTGCCTGCAACAAGGACCTATTGTCTCTGTATTACTGGGAAGGACGCGGACCGTTGCCCCACGGTTTCGGTTACATCCCATCATCGTTTGGCTGCCAACGAGACGGGACAGCCACCTCGCCGGCATTACCTTGACAAGCTCGTCACTATCCAACTGACCTGTTCTATCTTATCAGAATATCAGGTGCGTAGACCATGCCCTATGTGACAGTTCCTCGAGGCGTGTCAGTACACCCAGTCCTGAACCCCTCCATTGCTGCCTGCCCTCTAACCCCCCACGCGAGGCTGCCTGCTAACGTCTACATAGTGTCCTCCTAGATCAACCACGCACCTTTCGCTATCTGCGCCAGGACCTGTTTTCAGGGTTGCGCAGTTCAAGCCTTGGCAGTGGACTTCAGGCCGTCCCAGCTGCAAGAGCCATAGCAATATTGTCAATGTCTGGATACGGCAAGAACCATGAATATGTATATGGTAAGTGGTTCGCGGCTCATCTGACGAGTTTGGAAGCGCACCTGCCCAAGCTGGGTCGGCTGAACCCGGCACTGGCCCACGTGAGATCGATTAGCATGTTTGACTGACCACCTACGTCCCAGATGCCGAAGCCACCAGATCAAATCAGGTTGCGAGCTACCCAGGCATTGCGCAGCCCGCATTCGCCTCGCATTACACGGATGCGCCCGCGCTACTAGGCCATGAGTCCACGAGTGCAGAGGTGCCCTACATCCCTAGCTCGACGTACGAGTCACGCGGCATAGGAGACGTTCAATCCAATCCAGCATTTATCGATGCAATAGCTCGTCATCCCGCCTCACTTGCAGATACTGAAACGGAAATCACCGAACCGATTACACCTGCGCAAGGTACAGCTGGATCTCTGGTAACGTTGCAACTCCGGACGAATTACGACCTTGATGCGAACCAGCATACCTTCATACTCATGTTTGGCCAAAAGAAGTGCGTTGGTGCACTTCAAAAAGTCGACTACGAAGACGACGAATCGTGGTACAACTACGTACTGAACGTCGAAGTGCCCCCTTTCCCACTGACCAACACATTCGATCCAACCATGATGTTGAAACTGCAGATGGAAGATAAGATGGGTAACCTACGATCGCAAACGAACGCGGGAAAGTTCACCTATACCGACATGTCGCCAAACCTCGCATATCAATCATCGCCGGATTTCTCAAGAAAACGAAAGTACTCCCCCGAGTTTGGCAATGGTCGAGAATTTTCCGACGGTAACGCTGCAAAGCGAACGTTTGCGAAGCCACGCGCTATGTCTGGAGCGTACTCTGCTGCACACATGTCACCGCTGGCGACCCAGTCTGCGCTGGCCAGTTCGTACGCACAGAGTAGCAGGTACAACCTAGCAAAGCCAGCAAACTACGGTTCGCAACTGTCGCAGAAAGGCCTTTACGCAGTACCCTCAGGCATGGGCATGAGCCATGGTGAATACGAGCTTCCGCAGATGTCGCCAATGCTGCATTCATATGCTCCCTATAACTCCCTCGCCAGTACTGGTCGAAACCACACAGCCCCCGTCTTGCCTTCACCGTCCACTATTTCTACACCAGTCCTCGTCCGAGCCACACATCTTGCGCAGGCGAGTGGGAGCACTTCTTCGGTCCGGCCTTTCAATCCGTATGCTATGAGTCAAAGCAAGGCGGTGCTAAAGATAGACGGAGATCTTGACAAGATGGCAGACGATTGGTCGCAGGAAGAGTTGGAGGCCAAAAGGCGGCTTGTTGGGTTCGAACGATCGCAAAATGGCAACACCATAACGACTTCCTTCGAGCCTACTCCAGGAGAAGGTCGGGATGCACGTCGTATCTGTGTCAGCTGTATCTGGTGGGAAGAAAAGGACGAGTGCTTCATCACAAGTGTAGACACGATATATCTTCTGGAGCAACTCGTGAACGTACGCTTTACCGTCGAGGAGAAAAATCGCATACGTCGCAACCTCGAGGGTTTTCGCCCTCTCACCGTTTCGAAGGCAAGACCAGATAGCGAAGGATTCTTCAAGGTTATCATGGGCTTTCCCCATCCCAAACCTCGCAATATCGAGAAAGACGTCAAAGTATTTCCCTGGAAGATACTCGCGCATGCACTAAAGAAGATCATCAGCAAATATGTACGTTCTCTTGCGACTTTCTGTGCAACAAAAAGCTAACAAAACCAGTCTGCTAGCTATGCCTCAACGGCCAGTGCTGGGCATCTCCCACTTTCCACAACCTCCTCGTACGCTCCAAGCGCCACCCCACAGGCAACATTGAGCGCCCATCGAAACGCGTCACCACAATCAGTACCCACGTCCACTGCTTCAACGGCCTACACGCGTAACCTGGCCTCTTCTAGCCTATCGCCCCACCAGAAGGTGGCAGCAGGGCTCGAAGGATCAGCAGGACAGGGCATACCGGTCTCTCAGAGGACACCTCCAGGACAGAGCATGACTCCGTGGAGCACTTCCATTCATCAGATGTCACAATACCCCTCAACGATGTCTCATGAGGGGCGAGGGTCCTGGGACTATGGGTATCTAAGTGCTTCGGCTGCGACGGAGGTGCGGCCCATCCCCCATTCGCTGCAAATGCCACGGCAGAACGCGACGCCCAACCTCAGCCACATATCCGCAACCCATACCTACCATCAATACGGTGAAGACACGACGAGGGTGTAGGAAAAGAAGGATTCGGAGAGAATGTCCACAGGGCCACAGATACGACTACGCGTTATGGGCGTTGATCAGCGTCGGGTGATCAGCCAATGTCCGCATGATCCATGACCGCCTAACCCGATCGGGTGTTGCACCAATCTTCCTCCACACCACTTATCGCTAGATCCGCCTCGCGCATCTCGCACATCTTCTCAAGTTTACAGTTTTGTTCCCAATTTTCTTAACATCATATGGTATCTGGTTTGGCGTTGAATACGGCGATTTCGGCATTTGGACACAGGACGCATAATACCCCGGGGAGGCGGCGTTCACCATATTTTCGGATTCATCGTCAACAAGCATGTATAGGATAATGGCGAGCAGTCGGGCGATGCCTCACGCAAACAACTTGATCGCGAACCCTTGTCAAATCCAGCATGGTCAGCTCTGCATTACACTGGCGTTTTCTCATGTTCCTCTATACCCAATAATTTCTCCGCTACCCACCTTTAATCGTTCGCTATCTTTCAAAGCTCCAAGACCATGTCTCTTTCGAGAAAGGGCCACATCACTTCAGCTTCGTACGGCTGCTCAACCGCAGGCACTTTTGCTTTCCACGCCTTCAAGATTCGGTGTCTGCCTTGTTATTTTCTCCATTTGTTGTGGACTCCAAAGATTTCCCATTTTCCTTACTCTATCAACCGCACTATATGTAACGCAATGCATCTGTAACACACTAAACCTCGCCTCCACATATGCGAATCCTTCTAAACATCTCTTTCCGACCTGTTTCGTTCCTAATATGTCAAGTTATGCGAGCTCCGCCACATTACAGGGCGCAGCCACCTTTGGCCCCGGCCTTTACAACTGCCTAATTCTTGCCAAGGAGCTACAACATCCGCGGTCGCCGATGCGATATAGGCATCAGCTAAGCTTATCTACTATGGACTATGATCTCAGCAAGTCGCGCGCATCAGTCGGAACGATGCGGAATGAGCTGTGGGTATCCTGGGGCCCTGACAGATGACCAGCAGTTGTCCCGACACTGAGGACCCGCGTCACACCAGATGTTCAGGCGATCAGTCCTGGCCACGAAGTCACATGCTCCCATAACGACTACCCGAAGCCAACTCCAGGCACCTGGAAGTGTTCTTTGAAGGCTTGCCAACAACTATTGTCGAGACGTTGCGACTGCGCCGCATATTTGCCTTGCCAACGTTTCATATGTCCGCACCACGAGAACGTGCATGTTGCTTATATGTTCGGTGTGCAACAGGAATAGGCTGCGTTTACTAGGACTTAGAATTCAGGACGAAAAAGTATTCGGAGGAAGGCGATGCGCCAGACTAGGTAGGGTGTGAATCACGCCCGACTGCACGGGTTTTGCCTACATATCATCCGTTCATCAGATAACCCAGAGCTGATCGACGCAACCGGTGGGTCTTCTCAGCAGGATGCCAAACTCAACTCAACATCCATGTTCATGAAGACGGGTCAGCCGTTCGACGCATCTGATCATTCCGACCTGATGTAGACGAACGCTTAGATCACGGGCGTAGCCAGGGTTCAGGTCGGCTGGGGTCTGAGTGCTGATCTCACGTTAGACCACGTGGGATAACGCAATGCTCACTGCAGGCTCGAAAGCAGACGCGCGCAAAGACCTTTGGCCCTGGGTCGGTGGCCGTGTAGAGTATGAAGAGCTGTCATCTTGTGGCATACGTGTGGTTTGCCTTGCCATGTCACGTTAGGGCCAAACGACAAAATTCGGAGTAGCAAATTGCATCAGATGCGAGTGAGAAGATGTATGTATTCGATGCTATACCGTTACTTCTGACTGCCATACTGCACTGTGAGTACCGCAATGCTGATGGAATTCTTCTTTACCTGGTAAGAGTTATGTTTGATATGATACAAGACTTGTATGAAAATGTGGAATTTCGGAAGATCTTGTGGTAGGTCATGCCTAAAAGCATATAAATAAGTGCCATTTTCGATAGGTGATACTAAACTAAAAGTACAGGTACACTCGGACTGAACAGCCAGATCGAGTGGTAAAAGTCGCTCTAATGAGCTATAGACAAACGGAAAGGCGCCGTATTGGCTGGGACTAGATACAGGCAGACAAACGCAACTGCTGTATTCGGTCTCGCATGGTGATGCTCGCATCACACACCGGCATAGCTGACCAGATTGATCTAGTTCTTGCGGAAACCCAGGTCCAAGTCGAGGGAGTCGCCGAGGGAGTCGTAGGAGTCCTCAACGGGGGCAGCCTCGTAGGTGTCCTTGACAGGAGTGGGAAGAGCCTCGTAGGTAGGTTCCTTGGTGGGAGTAGGGACGTAGACGTTGCTGGGCTTGACGGGAGCAACGTTGTAGACCTCGCTGGGAGTGGGAGCAGCCTCGTACACATCAGCGGGGGTGGGAAGAGCACCGTAGGCGGCCTCAGCAGGTGTAGGCATGGCCTGGTAAGCGGCGCTGGTGACCTCAGGCACACCCTCGTAGGCAGCGCTGGTGACCTCAGGCACGGTCTCCTCGTAAGAGTCCTCGAACTCAGGGAGAGTCTTGTCAAGGCTTAGGTCGTCGAAAAGACCCCTCTTGCTCAGACTGTCTGACAGTTCAGGGAGAACATCGTCGTAGGACTCCTCGGTCACCTCTGTCACCTCGGGCTTCATGTTGTATGTCTCCTGATACACGTCTGGGGCGGCTTCGGAGACATCTTCAGCAGAAGGAGTGACGGTGTCGCGCTTGCTTGGGCGAGCAGGGATGGGCTCTCCCTTCTCAGGCATGTCAGACATGTCGATGCCGGAAAGAGCGTCCTCAATCTCGTCGCGCCTGTTGAGGCTGCGAACCGGAGCGTTGTCAACCTGCTCTTGGACAGGATTGGTGAGTTGACAAAGGACTGGAAACGTAAGCTTTTGTCTGTTATGCGCAAAACAGTCCCATATGCTGAACATAGAAGACTAGGAGAATGAGTGCCACCTACCATCAGAGCCATCGCAGGCGGCCTCCTTAGCTAGAGGCAGCGCGGTAGCGAGCTGAGCGGCGATGACGAGAGCGAGAAACTTCATGTTGGCGTTTGATTAAGTTCGATATGAATGATCGTAAGAATATTAAAGTAAAGTAGTGTATTGTAGTAGTGACTGAGTTGTTGTTGTTGAGCTGATGAGCCAGAAGATGGCATGGAGGCTTATTCTTATATACTCAAACGTTTCGAATGTCGGTGTCTGTTCAGATGCTTCTTTCAGCGCACGGTACTGACATTGCTTTTCACCAGAGCAGTGACTGCAAGCATGAAGATCAGATCTGTGCTAATTAAATCTACCAGGTAACAAACTGCATGAACTAGCTCCAACGGCCAGTCTTCGGTGGATTTCCAGATTTCTGGAATGAAATTCATCTCATGGCCAGCACCTTGCCTTTGCCTCAGTCAGATCGGAAGGTCGCATCGTGTTGAACAGTGCGCATCACATATCTAGATGCAATGCACCATACGGTTGGTATCAACTTTGGTGTTGAACAATGCGCACAATCGGCGTGAACCGTTGATTCAGAGCCTTCGTCAGATGAAACGAGAACCAGCAGATCCTACGATGCCCAAGATAATCTGCTCTCATTCTTTCTGGAGAATGCCATGCCGGATAGGATGGCAAGGATCTACACTTCCTGAAGTACTAGCTTGCGGGTATCGTTAGAAACTGGTGCTATGTTCCTTAGAACAAGGCTTCGAGAAGACATCATAACCAGACTGGAAGCTATGCGCGCAAGAAGGCGAAGAGGCTCTTCAAACTTCAAGGAAGACGGCATGAAGTTCAAGCAATTGATCCGTGACCAAGCATACATCCGTGAAGGCAAAGGAACTGTTAGCTTGACGACACAATAGCATATGTGAACTGATCGCAGCAACGAAATCGAGAAGGCGAGGCTGAGAAAGGGAGACGAGAAAGAGCAAACATCGTTGGGTCCTCGGTGTCTACTTAGCGCCCGCTCGGTCCGGCCAAAGTGGGGCAGGGCGATCACATCACGCATGTCAGCGCATTTAGAACCACGATGCACTTCAACGACTTCGTTAATCGCATTGTAAAATCTACCATGTCTGCTATGCGCTAAATGACCATTGCACTGCATTGCATGGAGATTCCCGCATGTACCCCGGAGTATCCTCCGAGACCCTCGTGGCGACAGCACCAGAAGTCCATTTCCGTCAATCCTTCAACTCAATAGAGCATTCTTCTCCAAGCGCCGCCACATCACCGCACAAGAACGAGCCCAGAAGGCCAAGACACGGTTTTCTTCAAAGAAAGAAGCGAAGAGAACCGCCACAGTAAACTTGGGTGAACTCGGAGAGATCAGCTAAGCAGTCTCCTGGCTAATGCTAGTCGGACGCACGTACAGTCCGGTTGATGTTGCTTTTCACGATGTCGGTTGAGCGCAAAAGGGACCCTAAACGCACCAACGAGCGCTAGACGCGTTACTTGTCCAGACTGGTGGAGAAGTAGTGAGGCGACCTATGTCTCGAGTGTCAAGAGAGGGAGGGTGATCGTCATGGTGCGTCAAAAGGGAGATTAGCTATGTTCATTCAAAAGAAAATGAGTTGGAATGGTCCTCTGTGTCTTTGACGACCCGCTTACTGAGACATGAAGACCAAATCCGCGATGATCTTGCCCAAGTGAGAGATTCAAGTGCCTTTGCATCCGATCAGAAACATACATGCCAAGGGCCCAATTCGAGAAGTCGCCACGCGCACTGTTTACGATTGTTATAAAAGCAGACTACAAATTGTCTATCGATATCAATGGAAAGCTTAAGTAAACACAGACGTAGTTCTCTCTAGATCTCGATATCCGACTAGGACACCATGGTATTCACGGCATTATTCTCGGTGTGCCAGGGTCGACGATGGAAAAAGCACTTATAAAGAAGTGCTGCAGAGACAGTTAGCATTTCTTAACTCCCAATGTAAGGCTAGACTTCTTAGCTACATCCCATCAACACATATCGTGTAGGCAACCATCGAAATGGAACCAAAGGTGAACAACATTACCAACTCTACTCACAACTCTTATTTGTGTTAGTCATTACAGCGCGGATCTGCACTGGAAGCGAGCAAGAAAGGGTAGAGCCAACGGCTCGAAACAGATCAGCAAGTACATCATCTTCACGCATTGTCATTGCTCACCGCCTGGACACACAAACTGAGCCAGCCACGCACGCACAAGTCGACGATAGGTCATAGCCTTACGACAAGTAAGCTGTCAACGTCCGGCTAATGGTCTCTCACCGCAAACTCGCCTGCGCTCGTCCCTAGGCTAGCGCTACCAATACGTCATCGGCCTTGGTATCCTTTAAATCGGACTTTGTCACAGATCTCGGTAACCCGCAAACCTTGTTGTTAAAGACTAGTCTCTATGGCATCTTTGTGCTCCCAAGGTTGGTGACTTTCGACCATTGATGCTAGCCAACAAAACTTGGCTGTTTTCACATTACTGCCAAAATGTCTTCTCACGGCTACGGCACATCCTTGTAATATTTGTAGTCTTCTGGGTGTTGGTATGGTCCAGACCACGTCTCCTAGATGCACTTCAACGACAACTATCCTCGGGCTACTTGCCAGGTTTTAGCATACAACGCTTCGTGTAAAATTGAGCATGACCTGCTGAGAAGGATGATAGATGGATCAAGGAGGAACATATATCAACCACAAAAGGCGAGATGAAGGAATGCCAGAGAATCAATCGGCGGCTACTTCACAAACCCGGAAAGTGCGTTGTCCACTACGAGAGACATTCAATGGTGTCGTCGCAGTTGTCAATGGTGAAAGTAGGAAGGACGGGGACTTCAATATTGTAACTTGAAGTAGTGATGTATAGAACAAGATCTAAAACACACTGGGATGAAGGGAAATATCCAAGACTTCGAAGTGAAGATAACGTTTTTGCCCCTAGACGTACAACAACAGCATTAAAGTATGAAAAACTTATAAAAGTAGTCTTCTATAGAGATTCTATAGGCAGTAACTTTTGGAAGAATTCTTTGTTTTGTTGTTGCATGGTGAGGCACTTTCGGAGATATCTTGTTCCTGGGTGTGTTTGATCTTTCCCTTCATCCTGGTGGACAGTAAATGAAATGAACCTAAGAAAAACGAGACAGCTAACCGCTCTTATACATATACCCAGAAGCAGCCTCCAATTAACCGTACATCCAACTAGTAGATCGTGCCCTCATGTCACTGATCTTCGTTCTACAGCTTTCCAACGTCCAGAGATCTCGAAACAGATTATGCCATAACGTTGACCCATGAACGACAAGCCCACTTAACAATACCGCGTAACAAACGACGCCACCAACATCATAAAATGCAGATTGTGGTCACAAAGCTGAGGTGAAGCCAAACAAGTGTGTGTAAACGCAAAGGTAGTTCTTTCATTATCTACATGACTCATGTTCCATTCATCCATCTCATACTCATGTGCCCAAACTTCATCAAGCTAAGCGTGAACGGTCATTAACGAGGAGGAGAGAGATAGGGAGAGATCGAAACCAGGAATCGATCAAACCAACAAGGAAACAACCAGAAAAACAGAAGAGTACGACAAAACAGTCTAAAGTCCTCCCACAGCCACCAACCAAGTAAGTGGTGCCAGTGCAGCAAGGGTATAATGCAACTTCCCAACTCAATCTCCTTCTTTTCTTCATCTGTCATCCACAACAGTAACCGCCCAAATCAACTCATAGTCGACGTGGCGATGCTCGTAGGAAAAGTGATTAAACAAGCGTTAGAGCGTTTATTTCTTGCCTTTCTTCTTGTTCTTCTTCTTGTTCTTTCCGGAACTAGGTGTCGACTCGCCGTTCGCCTCACCCTCCTCTTCCTCGGCGTTGTTACCAGGCGTGGTGGGTGTAGTAGGTGTCTCTGGCTCCTCGGTCTCGGCAGCGCCATCAGTAGCAGGGGCGGGGGTGTCCTCTGCCTCCTTAGCCTCAGGAACTTCCTTGGCTTCAGCGACAGGCTCAGCAGCGGGTTCAGCAGCAGGTTCAGCCGCAGGCTTCTCAGCCTCCTTTGACCCAGCCTTTGCGAGGGCCTCAGCGTTGACCTTCTTAAGTTCCTCTTGCTCAGCCTGGGCCTTCTCGAGTTGCTCCTTGGCGCTGGCGAGCTCGGTCTTGATCTCGTCGCGCTCCTTGTTTGCGGTCTCGACGTCGGATGTCAGGGCGCTGGTCTTCTCCTCGTGCTCCTTGATGGTAGCCTGGAGAGACTCGAGGGACTTCTTAGCATCGGCAGCTTCGGTCTTGGAGGTCTCGAGGTCCTTGGTAGCAGTCTCAGATGCGGCGGTAGCCTCGTCCAGCTTGGTCTGAAGTGCGGTGAGTTCGGACTCCTTCGCCTTAGCGGCCTCAACGGTAGACTCGAGCTCGGCGATCTTAGCATCGTTAGCCTTGATCTTCTCCTCGAGTTCGCTCTTCTCGGCAGTCGACTTCTCAGCCGATGCCTTGAGGTCAGCGAGTTCGGATTCGACTGAGGACGCCTTGGAAGCACCCTCCTTCGCCTCAGCTTCAGCCTGCTTGGATGCCTTGAGTTCCTCCTCAACAGTGTCCTTGGCCTTCTTGGTCTCCTCAAGCTCCTTCTCCAAAGCAGCGACCTTCTCATCTCCAGATGATTGGGCAGCCTTGATGGAGTCGGCGTGCTCAGCTTCCA
>Ga0181470_100295_pt2 | contig 11989 bp, 9 predicted proteins | sample InSIn5SAF170_FD_119082 | JGI IMG/M metagenome (GOLD analysis project Ga0181470, IMG submission 119082) | Clean room microbial communities from NASA Spacecraft Assembly Facility at Jet Propulsion Laboratory, Pasadena, California, USA -... ...
AACTAGACTCAGGACGAAGATTTTGCCTTCTTCCAAGATAAAACTTTAGTATGGGCAGAAAGAGATGATCATGTCGTCTTGCTCGTGACCACTACAACGAATCAATCCAGGCCATACCACCACTAGTTCCTATTCAAATATCGCAGTAGGCCGCCCAGTGCTACGGGAATAGCACCGCATATACTGTTCAACGACATGAACGAATATCGTTGATCATCATTCACGTGCCGAACAGTGCCAATCGAACACATTCATCACGAACGACATGCACTTGGAGAGTGTGCTAATCCAATTCTGGCACTAAAGGGGCGGGGCTGGCAACGTACAGCGTCACGAAGCAACGGAGTGAAAAAGACAATTGACGGATCACTTGCCGGACGCTTCTATAACATAAAGTAACATCTTCTTCCTACTTTACGCAATTCCTTTTCCTAATTCATCCCGCGAAAAAGCTCGTGTTAGATCTGCCGCCAACAGCTTGAATTACTTGTCTCGATCAATTCCAAATACCAAAAGATCCTAGCAGAGTAAGCACTCCATAAAGATATAAGATCGCTATTTCAGCAGCAAGATCTACGCTTGGGAATATGCTCGACAGTGTAGATACAGCCGCAGAGGACCACTTGCACTTTCAGAACACGCTAAGCCTGTTTGGGAGTGAAAGGGGGACGGCTGCTCACGACTTGGATCTGTCACGAAGCAACCAACATATGAGGCGCAGGGCTTCTCACGATTGCGTACCGCTTCCATACTCACTTGTGACTCTTGCGAAACACCTCGCACCCTGGGTATGTTAAGATGATTAGAATTGCATTAACGGAAGTAGTTCAGCCTTCGTCAATGCGAAAGCGACGCTCCTATGTGTCTATTCCGCAGGTGAGCGACCATGATGGATACCAGGTGAGCTGATTCTCCGACAGACAGTACATAGAAGCATCTCGCTGAGGGTAGTGGCGCACGAACATGCTGAGCAACCCATGCGGGGCCATAACTGCTTTCTGGCGGGACTTTTATCAGCGAAGGCGGAGGGTTGAATGCAAATTTACATAAACGTCATCACATTCCGCTGGCCATGTCATGCATCGCGTGTAATTGACGAACCTGGGCCTGATATTAGGGCAGAACGAACACCTCGGCATACATTTCTTTGTCTGAGATGTCCGTCGTACATCGACGCCAAGCCTCGGCCGCCAAGCAGGTCAATATTTGAGGGTCTTAGCGACTGGTGTCGGCATCATCCTAGATGTGACTGTAAATTGCAGGTTAAACCGTCAGCAGCGTCATGCTGTCGACCTAACAGTAAGTTCGGATACTGCGGCCATTGCATCGAGCGACGAATCTGGTCCGAGGTTCGCAAACCGCTTCATTTGCTTTGATTGGGCCGTGCACGCACCTGCCCTATGTAGTTCATCGCCTCCGCACTCGCCAAGTGCACTAGTTTTCTAGCAATGACCCTTTGGTCTGCGGCCTCAAAACTATCAGCGATGAACGGGAGACCAATTTCAAGGCTGTGCCAGAACGTGGCGTGGGCCATTCCACCTGGAAACGCACCTGGCTGCAAGACACATCTCGTCTACGACATGTGCAAGCCTCTCATCCAAGTATCTGACGTTAATCTTGTCCACCTTGACAATCCCTGTCCTATGTGACCTCATGTCTTCGACATACACGAAAGCCTGGCATGTTCGGCCACAGTGCTTGGTGGCTACGAACAGATCAAATCCTTCCGCTAAGCCAGGTGCCGCTTTGTGCCTTTCATCGGCATGACCATGCCTCGCCTACTGAGGCAGCGACAATCTTGCCAGTCCTGCGGGGTCAGCCAGGTAAACGACCACAAAGGTTCCCCAGACCACAAGCCGAGGATATAACAGACGCAACTCTATCCAAGAATACAAAGGTCGTAACCCGCTGCTCAGAACGGGTCGGTACCACTTCAGATCTGGCAACCAGAACTTCTGTCATTAGTGACCACAAACTATGGCGCCGTTCATCCTAAACGTGCTAATCAGCAGCTTTCCACTCCTATCTCTAGCTAATCCAACGCCTCGACAGCTAGAGAGACCTACCGTGGTCATTGACTCTGGTCCCATTGTTGGAACTCAGACAGCTTTGCCTGGCAGCCTTAATCCAGTGGTCAACGAGTTCTTAGGCATCCCCTATGCGGCTACACCACCTCGTTTCTCACCACCAGTCTCTCCGAAACCATGGGAGAAACCTCGCGATGTGGTAGAGTATCTCCCTACTTGTCCGCAACAGTTCAGCCGTAGCGCTGAGGCCACGAGACGCTGGTTCAACACTCCACCTCCACCCGAGAGTGAAGATTGTCTAGGCTTGAATGTTTGGGCGCCGGCGCCATCGTTTGCAGATGGTAGATGGCAAGAATGGCAAGGCAAGGGAAAGGGCAAGGCCGTACTATTCTGGCTCTTTGGAGTAATTAGCACATTTCCGTGACATTCCAGCAAATCTAATAGCGTTAGGGCGGCTTGCAATTCGGAAGTGGTTCAAATCGAGCCTACCGAGGTGCCTCATTCGCCGCAAATCAAGATGTCATCGTGGTGACTATAAACTACAGGTTTGAGGCGGGTGCCCTTTACGATACCACCATGACTGACGAACCCCTCCAGAACTAACATCTTTGGCTTTCCCAACATACCTGGCGTACCTCCAGGCGACCAGAATCTGGGGTTTCTGGATCAGAGGCTTGCCCTCGACTGGGTTCAACGGAATATCGCTAAGTTTGGCGGAGATCCAGATCGTGTCACTATCTTCGGGCAGTCAGCTGGCGCAGCAAGCGTTGATGCTCTAGTGACTTCCCCTCCGGATCCTGTCCCATTCCACGCGGCAATCTATATGTCAGGCCAAATCTCTCTTCGCGAGGCTAACCCTTCGCCCAATGCTGGATGGATCGAGGCAGTGGAACTCACAGGCTGTGCTGGCGCCGACGACGAGATCGCCTGTGTTTCTGCAGTTCCCACACAGGTACTTGAAGAGCTCATATCCGTCAATGCCGTCGGATTCTCTCCCATACCAGATAACATCACTCTTTCGTCGACCGCCAGGGAAGATCGCCTAAGCTCCACCGCGCAGAGAAGCGAGATTGCTCGCATTCCTGTCCTAGGTGGGAATACTGCGGAAGAGGGCGCAACCTACGCCCTAAGCTTCAACGACACTCGGCTGTTCGCTGCTGCCACGTTTCCCCGCGCTACTTCTGAGCAAATCGAGACGTTGCTGGACACCTTTGCCATCGGTACGCCTGGTATCGAGTCGGTCTTCGACCAGGTCTCGGACATCATAACCCACCAGAACTTTCAGTGCACCTACGCTATCCTGGCGCAAGAAATCAAGGACGTAGGCATTCCCAGCTGGCGATACTACTGGAATGCTTCATTCGCAAATCTTCAATTATTCCCCGGCTCAGGCGTGTACCATGCATCAGATATCCAGCCTGTATTTGGTACAGTTCAAGCCAACAGCACTGAGTTTGAATTCGAGTTGAGTGATTTCATGCAGTCAACTTGGGCCAGGTTTGCGAAGGGTGAGTGGCTATGTACTTTGTCTGTGTGAATTGAGTAGACTGCTGACTCCGTGACTTAGATCCTTATGGAGGTCCCGGATGGGATCAGGTGCCAACTGTGGCAGCATTGGGTGGTGGTGTACGGTATGATGAGGGCCCGCAGACGGGAGACCTGATAAGCGCAACGACCAGTACGATTGTGGACGCAAAATGTGCTGCCATTATTCCACTGTATGGGTCTTGAGTTGCAGTGTTGCATGTTGCCCTGCTAGCGTCGTCAGCTCAACTGAGTCCAGAGGGGACGACACAGCTGCTGCCATGTAGGGAGCTATGTGTCATGATGAAAGATGATAGCGGCTAATAGGACAACAAACAGTGTATCCTGGCGCTCCCGAACTTCAACCGGCGAAGAATCGTAGCATTGCTCTTTTACCTGGGACTGCAGTAGAATTTCGCGCATCGTCGATTGGAAATGGCTGAATGGTATCCCGAATACTGGCAATTTGCAAAGATATCCGCAAGCTACAGCTTTCAAGATAATTGGGGCAATAACATCTTGGAGATGCTAAGCCATACTATGTCGAAGCTTCTGTGCATGGATTAGTCAGCCAGCACCTATGGTGAAGTGGTTGAACTTCAATATCTCGCTTTATATTCAATTTTTCGGTCAAAAAGATTGCGGTAGAGACGCTCTGTACAGCATTTCTAGATGTTCTACAAATTCTGGATTATCGTTCGCTTAGTGTCATCTAAGCATAGTATAAAACAACAAGTAACCCACCCTAACTCCGGCCCAGCCTTCCTTGATTACCAGCATCCTATCTTATCACAGCTCTGTCTCAAGTAGGAGAGCTGCAAATTAAAGCTCATTCCCGAGCTGATGCGATCGCCTCGTTCATCCATGCAGAGCAACCCCATGAGCTTCTTCTCTCTTGCTGCTCGAGCACAGCGTGTTTCTTGACCATAGCGCATGGCTCGTGCGGTGGCTGATTGTACCTCATCAGCTCTTCCGGAGATGGGGGATGTTGCTGGCTCTAATATAGCGAAGGAGCTGTTTCTGCAATGACTTTACCTCCCTCTTGCATCTGGAAGAAGTCCTCGTCTCATCTGCTGCTCCCACCTAGGTAGTATACTCACCCTTTGTCCTCAGCATTGGTTCTGCGGTTCTCGGAGGAGCAGCGCGATCCAGAGGGCAACGGCCTTCGGTAACTCCATATCGTCATCACCAGTCACACACAGGTGCTGCTTCTCGTCACTGTCGCCATTTTCATCTCCAGCCACGACGTGAGTCTAGCAGCCATCTTTTTTCATCCTGCCAACCCTTCTCGAAGACTGATGTGAGCCAGCATGCCGCATTTCTGCCGTCTTTCTGGCCCCGAGGCTACCGAGTCTGCTAGTACAAATGACCTTGAGTGCGTTGTCAAGAAATCGGCAAGGGGTTTTGATTTTTGGCGAATTGGGACGGACTTTGGTGTTTGGTTTGTTTCCGCTTGTTTATGCCGCTGACCACGTAATCAAGATAGCACAAGAGGCGACAGAATTGCTTGCGAACTATACATCGGGTTGTCCTAGCTGATCACCACTGCATGTCCGCAGACTGAACCACGCTCGGTCATTGTTGATATGACTTCTCACTTTACGTATAGCGATTTTAGTAGGCCTTGATTTTTGGAGCGTGAGGTGATACCACGAGGTTGAAGCAGTGCCAGAAAAAAGAGCGGACGTGATGGTGCGCGACTTTGTTTTGCTGAGGCATCGTGAATAGAGCTCTCATGATGTGCTGTTCTCGGATTACGTCGAAGTTAACTGCTTATTTGTAAATTGCATTGTCTGAAAGCTAGTCAGCAGGGTAAGGACGAATATATCAGCTACGGCATGGCCACGAGCATGATCATCAATGGCATCACAAGTCAACGATATTGGGCAAGTGCTCGGACTCTTTCATGTTTTGGGCAAGAAGCATACGAAGCCTGCGACGTCTGTGGCGAAGTCAAACCGAACGCACTAAATCAAGATCAGCTAGCGTTGCGTGTAGAGGCCACATTCACCCTACGTTTTGCTGTCCCGCGCAAAGCACACGTTGGGAACGCGCCACAGCGTCGAGAGTCGCAATGAGGGGAAAATCAATGCGACTTCCGGCGTCAACAACAAACAGGAGCACTATCTACTATCCACAAGAGAAATGCAGAATTCATAGTGTCTCGAAGGAAGAACATCCAAGCTGAACGAAACGCCAAGTCAAAGCAGCCGTGGCTTAGCGGAGCACTGAGCCCCAGGTCCTGTCGATCATTTTCGAAAGCCCGCATCTGAGCTTGCCCAAAGTGGCTGTTCGAACCGGCTTGACGTTCGTCCGAGCACGCAGAAGCTCGGATCGGTCATGTGACAAGTGCTCGCATGAGCATGTGTTTTGCAAGGGTGCGTGGTTAAGCGAGGCTTGGATCAGCTACGGAAGTTACGCACAAAGAAGTTTTTGTCTTGCTTCGATGTTGATGCCGAGATGCTGGCTACGCCGTCAAGTGCATACTAAAATTTCGTGGTAGTTGGGCAAATATGCTATACGACGATGTTACCACCTTGCTTGTGAATTATGCGGTTGACCACGATGCGAGGGCTCCTTGCTGTGCGCTTTGCACACGTGTATCGACATTGTATTCGTGGCCAATGTATGAATCAGAGAAACGCTATGCGGTTACGAGGATTTGACTGGACCGCGACATTGATGTTGCCTGTTCAGGGGCGACGAACGGTTTCCTGTCAACCAAAACGATGATCAGTCCTTGACACTGCGTCGTTGCTGAGCCTGCACGGAGTCCCCGGAGCTGCGCTATAGTGAGACTGCTCGTCAGTTTTGACATTCAATCTGCCCAGGTAGATCGTTGCATAACTTTGTCTGCCTGCTGAATCCCAACAAATTGCTCGATGGAATGTTGTGCGATACCGGGAGCTCCTGCAGTGTCGTGTACCTCTTGGCAGTGTGGTAGAATTGCCACCTTCCTTGTTCATCCAGCTTCATTTTAGATACGGTGTGACTCGTCCAGAGCCCATTCGAATCCTTCCTCCAATTGCAGATCCCAAGCTTATCCCAATGGAGTACAAGCCTCCCGCGTGGAAGTCACCGTTCGAGTTCGTTCCCTGATCGAGTGAGGTGGCATATGTAAGCTCGATATTAGTCTTGTATGGATGTATCGTTGCCATGGCAGAAGGAGCAATTCGCAAAGACCCACGGACCCATATCTCGAACTCTCCTGATCACTCAGATGTAGCGGCGCAATGCGATGGGCACCGAATGTTGTTGTCTGCCAGTCACAGACTTACTTTTGCTACCGAAACATGCTGATGACGGTGAAATCTGCTGATTTTGTCATGTTTTTGGGCATGAGTGAAGAGATGAAGCAGAAATGCAGCGGCACGGCCCATGCCTACAGGATCCGGACATGCAACAAGTTTGACGGTAGCGAGAAAAAGTATGCAAGATTGACCAGTAGAAGCAAATGTATGTGCAGTCGGTGAAGCTTGGGAAACCACAGTGGCCAGTTCTGTAGGTCGGGCATCAAAGGCGCTAAGAAAGCGGTAATTGTGGCGCACTGCAATTGGTCAAATTGCGCTTTTGCGAATGCAGTCCCATGAAAGCAGCCTTGCGGTCAGGGCCATCGTGATACTTCTCTGTATGCTCGGTATTGAGCAAACGAAGCTCTGACCGTACCTTACGAAGAGATTGGATATGTCAAAGAGTGTGCTGAGTATGTGAGAAGCCGACGATGCAGCTTTGCTATTTGGAAGCGAACATCTTGAGGTTGGAGTTTCATCCTACTCGTACCAGTCAGGCATGGGAATACCCATGTGGGAACGTCGCAGCTCAGGTGAAGATAGCAGATTCTTGGCGGAGTTGTTGAGATTGCCGTCTCATACACTTCTGAGAACGGTTTCATGCAGAATCGAGCAGGCTGAAGCGTGATGCGAACTCATCGCTCGGGCGAAGACAGGTCTGCAACCAGAACATTGCTATGAGTGACACGAACGCGAGTCATGCTAACAGTCTGACTAGATAAGGTCACACCGCTTCCAGCAAATCACTGAGGGGCCGTGGTCTCAAAGCAATAATTCCGGCAGAGCTACTGTGGGTAAAGACAACATCCTTTTGCCAGGTCCAGGTTGCTTATTGTGACCCGCATTGATGTGTCACTCTTCAGCACTTTGACAGGTGTTTGTGAGGGAAAGAGTGACCCTTCTGCGCTGTTATGTTGAAGCTGAAGGGGTGTATGTGCGTATTGACAGGCCATAGGCTAAGCATTGTAGACCAGACCGAGCCGCAAACGTGTCCTTTGAGATTCGGTTGGCTGCAGACGCTCGAGTTCAGCTTCGGCAGGGTCGACAGCTCAGAAAGGGGCCGTAGTGGCCACTATTCTAGCCGTCATCGGCCCCGTTTTCCACATGAGACAAGCCACAGAGCCACTAAATGGGGTGCATCGAGCCCCCCCGAAGTAGTCTACAGCACCAAGACTATCAGAGACGGGCCGGCCGGCGCAGACGCTGAATGTCTCGACTGGTTCGTAATGCTCGTAAATTTCCAAACATCGGAAGAGTCAACGAGAAATGTGCCTGAACTTCGACTTCAGTGCGATCCGCGTTTGCGCAGCGCTGACAGATGACGATAGCACCTGAAGCCGATCAGCGATGGCCTTGAGGGCTATAATTATCTCCAGGTGCGATTGTGTACGACTAAGCACCTCGGGACTTCCGGCTGTGCATCGTCATCAACATCGCGCATACCACATTTAGCGAATCGTGACTGGTTAGAGCACTTCCTACCAAATCGCTTCCTGTAGAAGTCCGAGGAACTTGCTTCTCTGATCTTCTTCTCATTCAAGAAGCGCAAATTCGTAATCGCTTTCGTTGCTGTCTTTCGTCTTTGGAATCATCTTGCGCTCAGCCACGAACGAAGCGCTGGTGACGGCATAGTACAACGCTATTCGACCTGTTGGCAAAAACAGTCATGGAGTCTCTCAGGCAGCAACGAAAGATACGCGCGACTCGCTCTGGACTGGTAACTCGAACAGCCTCCTTACGGCCGTGCGTATTGTTGGATACAGCTGTGACGGTCAAACGAGTGGGCTGGGTGGCCCCTGTTCAGGAGTGGATTAGGTGGCACCTTCCACGCATGCCGAGCATATGCAACGCTAAGGGTGACTGGGTGGACCTTCGAAAGTCTGCTTGGAAGCGACTTGGGCTAGTCCCATAACTATAATCATGCCGGCTGGCCTTTGCTTTTCTGCTGTTCAATTTCCCTCTCCCTGCAATGTTGATTTAACGAAGATTACATTTCCCATTGGCTCTGCTTAGAGCATATTCTACTTCCTTCTGGCTTCGACTTCAATTCTCGACAGACCGCGGAACGAAGGCATCCGTCCCGTTTGCGAAGCTAACACCTGTGACTCTTCTCACGGTACACAAGGTTCGAACCTTGTAATTGGGGGGTGCTCCACTAGCAGATCTACACAAAACTTCCTCGAGTCCTCAACTAGACCAGCCTTTTCTTTTCCTTTTGATCGCTTTCAATTGCGAAAAGTTGGCAGCTGCCATTCACAACGGACTTACCAAACCATTCCACGATCACAATTGATCGATTATTCAGCGCCTTCCAGCACCATCTGGTAACATCCACGATATGATATTCAGGACCTCAAGTTACTTTACGACCACCTCTACACCTCACTACCTGAACAGAACATCTGAAGAGGCCGACATCGACAGAGGCGAAAAGGGAAGGGGCGCGCAAACATGAGTTACCACTATGGTGTGCCGCCATCGCACTACAACAAATTTTACGACTCTGGATACGAGACAAGCTCACCGCATTCAAGCGGCGAATATGTCCACTATGTCCCATCCCAGTACGACTACAGTACACCTGTGAAGGGTCATCGTCGCAAGACCAGTCACACCCCGATATCCTCCAGGAATGGAGGCTGGTTCTCGCCTGCGGGCTCACCACCTCCGGGTGCGGGCCGTTACTCGTATAACGTTAGTCCAAGTAAAGAAGCTTATGTGAGTTACGAAAGAAAGAGAGCCTCGAGCTCGACCAAGCCGGCCTCGAAGCCGCAATCACGAACCACACGCAAGCCATCACAACCCATCCATATTTATGGCGATGGTGTGTATGTGCGCGACCATTACGTCGAAGAACGACAGCCACCAAGGGCTACTGCTACCCGAACATCCAAGCACGGGAAGAAGCCAAGTACTGATTCATACTTTTATTTTGGACAGGAGCAGATCTACGAAGAGCAACCCAAGACACGTACTACTCGTGTACGTAGATCCTCCACTACTAGCAAGCCATCACCGCGCAAGGAGAGAACGTCGACAAAGCCAGCGCCTGTCGCGACACAGGAAGACGCCGCTCGAGCAGGCATCCCATCAGGCTACAGCATCAAGAACTGGGATCCCACTGAAGAGCCTATCATCCTGCTTGGCTCTGTCTTTGATGCTAATTCACTGGGCAAGTGGATGTATGACTGGACTGTCTACCAGTGTGGAGCTTCTACACCAATGGCGGAGATGGCAGGCGACCTTTGGCTGCTGCTTATCAAGCTCGCTGGCAAGATGAAGCGAGCTAAGGAATGTGTCATACGGATCAAGAAGGGAGAACAACGAGAGATGATCTACGATTTCATCGAGGGAGGGCAACGACTATGGAAACAGTTCAAGCAGTTGCTTAAGGACTGCGAGTATTTCATGATGAAGGCTGCAAAGAAACAAGGCAGCACGACACTAATGGGAAAGAACGCTGGCACCGAATTTGTCGACTCCATCTTCGGCAAGGATCGCTACCTCGAAACTACTGAGCGACTCATGAACAGGCTTCGAGTGTGGACGATGCGCTTCGATGTCAACTGCGAGGATATTCTCAGGCGCCCGACTGTGCGTGCCGACCCATTCTAGAGTTCACATCAACTGTGACTCACCGTCGTGGCGAAATCGAGGTTGGGATCTCGCCACTATTATCGCATTTCTACCCAATCATGGTTGGGAGGCGCATGCATTGGTCATTATTGGCGATGAGGGAGCCGGGCTCATCGTCGCACTACAGCATTTCAGAAGCAAGACTATCCAGGCAGCATCTTGCACCAGCTACCTCATTTGGCAACAACGGCGACAAAAGTTATTCGTGTTTTCGACATCATGGTTCGACGATGGATGGCTTCACAGCGCGAGTCCTTTTCAATGATACCCAAAGATACCCTGTACAGTACATCGATTGCCCTCGCGGGCTGGAATGGATGGGTTGCGGTCGTTTGCATTTCATTTTTAGCTCCTGTCTTTGCAAGGTCATTCACTTGTAATGTATAACATACAATCACATTCAATTCAGACAATATGTTCCTGCTTGCCGAGTCTTCGTCCTTGCCTCTTACGTAATTCGCAGAAAGTCTTCTCGATAACCAGGGAAAATGCGGTCATGTGCTTTGTGATTCCCAACCTCTTCCGTCATCATCCGTTGTTCGATACACCTTAAGACTCGAGTAGACTTGAGTTGTATGTACGTACTCGCTTAACACGTCACATCTGCGATCAGCAAACACATGCGCCGGATACTCCTGACTATCACACGTCAAAATATTGTGGTTGCACACCCTCGCGAAGATACTTTAATCGGCGCCCAATCGGCTTGAACAGGCCCATTCCCAATCAAGTGGACACCTCCATTTCTGATGCACATCGAGACGTTTTGGAGATGTCTTCACTGCCAAGTCGATTTTGGGGTCAGCTTGGAGGCACTCGTTGACCCCCTTGTATCCTTGCTTTGCTTTTCGCTTGTCGCACGGTGCTTGGAGATGTTCCCTGACGATGTCACAGGTGTGGGCTGCGATGACAGAAGCTGCATCCTTGCCTTCTGCACACCATCAATTGTCGCTATCGATTGGCTTTCGCCGTGACCCAATCATAGCTTCTTATCAACCGCGTTCCAGAACACATCACGAACTCGACGCGCCCGCGTAACCTTCGAAATGCCGTCGCTGCAGCATCCCTTCTAGCCTATTTTCCTTGAATCTCATGACAAGGCAACTCATCGTCTCAACATCACTACGAGGACATTTCAAGCTTGCATCATCTTCCTTGCATGTGCTCAAATTTTGCTGCAGCAGCCTTAGCAAAGACGCGGAGACTGCAGCTCGATTCATGCGCCCGTAAACATGCGATCCGTCTGCACAGACCTCCTTCCTATTAGAGCTCCATGTGACTAGCATCCATCGTGCAACCTGAAACAGCTGCTAAGGGATGCGCCACCAAGAGCCTTGAGCCTGACGGTGTCCGAAACACTTTTGAGGGTGTGCTGCCTACTGGCATATGTCTGTCCTTATAACTCGCCTATGATAGCACCAGTGATATTTATTAGCACATGCACTGAAGACAACTCACCCTAGATAGCCGGTGTGCGAACCAGGAAATATGACGCCCCAAGAAGTCACAAAG
>Ga0181470_100315_pt1 | contig 11941 bp, 17 predicted proteins | sample InSIn5SAF170_FD_119082 | JGI IMG/M metagenome (GOLD analysis project Ga0181470, IMG submission 119082) | Clean room microbial communities from NASA Spacecraft Assembly Facility at Jet Propulsion Laboratory, Pasadena, California, USA -... ...
CCGAGAAGGCTAGGAGTGCGATCAAGATTGCAAGGTCACCGTTGAGGCCGCCATACATGGGGTCCTCCGTACGTCTGCCAAAGTCCGCACGATATGTCGACGGTAAGACTTTATTTATCCACCGCTGATTAGACCTCTGAGTGTTCAGTCGAGGATACGCGCCGTCAAACCAGGCTTCGGATATGAATCCTTGTGGGATCCAGTGAAATCTAAGGAGTGACCAGGTAATAGAATTTATCTCCAGCTCCTCCGCCTCCTCTTCGCCCTCAGCATCTTCGTCTGAAGATCCGCTGTCGTCAGCTCGACCACTGCCGACGGGATACAATGTACAGTCATATGGTACCATGTAGAATTGACCAGTGCAATAGTACATAGAGACAGTTCTGTATTCTTCTGCGCCATGTGGTAGCTGCTCGATCTCGGCGGTTCGGTCTCCGTTGAAGTAGAAGTATCGATTTGTGCTGTGCCCGAGTCGAATTTGATTGCCATGGAGAGCCCTTGGGGGCTGCCAACGGCCGTATGCGTCACGGATAGAGCGCAGATTGTCATTCTGCCGAATCCTGTTCGCTTGGAAAATGAACGGCGGCTGTCGCGTTGCCGTTAGCCAAAAAGCGATTGTCTTCATTGTTCAACACACTGTTCCAGGGCTTGCCATCTCATCTCAGTGTTGCCTGCAGAACGCGGTTGGTAGGCAAAGGACGTACGGCTTCAGACTGGTGTCTAGTCACTCCTGCTGGTTTTGCGAAAGTGGTGCGCAAGTTGCCGACGACGACGAGGAGGAGGAGGTTTTACTGAGGAAGCACTGTGAAGATATCTTAGCCGTATTAGCTTTCGCTGTCTGCCACTCTGCATTAAAATTCTAGGACAAGACCGGATAGTCCTACTCGCATGCACATGGTCAGGTGCAGAGTCCTTCGGCGGCAACGGTATCCTTTCCTGGGATGCAGCTACCCCTCATCATTCAATGTACATCATCGAGTAAGCCATACTGCAGTTGAGGAGATAGCTGGTCTCCGATTACGACCTGATGAATATACCTTTCGGTACTCCAGGAGAGTCACATCCCATATGCTTGGATGATATCTCGAGATGTATCAACATCGATGGCATCGAGTTCGTAGGAAATGTTCTCATCACTCAGAAGACAAGGGGCTTTCTTGCTTGACGATAGCGAACTTTGGCAGTTGGCTGTGGAGGGGAGGCTGATCAGGCTGCTTCTTGAAGTGAACACGATAGGCAGATACCACCATCAAATGTTTAGACCAGAACGCAGTGGCCTTTGTTCGCAAAATATCCATGACTGAAGTCGGTCTTGCCCAAAGATCGGTAGCGGTACGGCTCGTGCCTGATGCGTTGGCATAAGTCTCCGCGCGTATCTCGCATGTATCGGCCCGCGACCGGGGGCCACGCTCCTCTCCTTGAGCCGCACGGTGTCAACTCCGCAAGAAAGAGGAGCTACTGCTGTTACATTCTCTACCATCAGATGGAAGTCAAATGCGGATTGCGTACATACCGAGCTCAGAGAGCTGTCACGCAGATTCTCTGTTGGGGTGCGCTCCAGCCCGTGCTGTGAGGACCTGTCAAGGTGAGAGGACAACAGAAGCACTTACCAAAGAGCCAATGATCCTAGCTGCTGGTCGTGTGCCCGGAAGATGCTAACCCGTCAACTTATAGGAACAAGAACGGGCTGTACTTAGCTACGAACATCGAGACTTCCTCCAGCGCTGACCGCCCGACCCAGCATGGAACAGCGCACGTCAAGCAATCATATGGCCGGTGGTGGTCAAGAGCATGACCGAATGTACCACAGTACCGACCACGTTTTGACCTGCGGTAATTAGGCCAACAACTGTAACAGATGCTCAAGCTGTGATAAAAGATTTTCAAAGTGCCTTGGACAGCTGCGTGAGATGTGAAAGAGATTCGAGCGTGCTCGGTATGCAGTCTTTCAAACACCAGGCAGAAGTAAAAGAACGGTCAGATTGCCGTGCTAGAACAGATCCAAGTATCTGAAAGCGTCAGGCTGCGAATTAGCGTATAAGTCAAGGAGGGATCACAAACACAATATCCGGACGTTACAAACCCATGACAACCACTTCGTACGGTCCGGCAAAGAACATCCTGGTCTGAACATGATTGGTATCTCAAACCCCATACCTTCCAAACATGTCGGAGATGGGTATTAGTATGATTATTAAGGACAAACGTGCTGAATTCTCTTCAGCTACTCAGTTCTAGCTTTCCCAGGCACAGAGCAGACTATACTGCTCCAGATTGGTAGGAAAGCTCCATCACTACATCGTGGATCTTGAGGTAGTTGACCAGACGTAGATTCCCGTGTCCGCAGACACGCCACGTATTGATAACGAAGACCAGCACGAAATACCTTAGCTTCCAGGGCCCGCACAAGGGAATACATAGAGATCCGGTCCCTGGACTGCGTGTCTGCAGTAGCTGGGGATTTAGTTCATGCGGCATTCTCAATCATGCGAAATAGCTCGGCCTTGTTAAGGCACTGATGAATCTAGGACACTCACGTAACCATGACAAGGTCGACTCCAAATGCCGCATGGAAGTGAGATTCCCGGAGACTTCTGCCGGCGCGTCGTTCACAGCCGAACGAGCGGAATTGGAAGAAGGATCCACACTTAGGTGCCGGTTAGACGCTATTTTCATGGGCATGACAATCCTGTCCCTTCCGTTTTCTTGCACTGTGCTACATTGTAGCTTCCAACAGGCCCTGCTTTTGCGTACGGCCTAGAGCGGCAGTGCAGCCATTCACTACGTGTATAAGCAGATTATAGCTGATAGACGAGCAGCCCCGCAGCAAATAACCAGCTACGGGCTGAATCGTGTCACCTGCTTTCTTCGCAGAGTAACTTGCATACCTTAGTCCTCACCTACGGTCGCTCGTACTGGTCGTTTCGCACGAGTCAACGCCAAAAGATTATCGCGTCGCATTCGGTTGCAGCGGGAGGAAATACGCCGAGATGAGCGTGCTGTCTTTGGATTCTTGTGGGTGACAGCGAATGATTTGGAGACTCGTCTAGGATTGGAGAAGAGGCCGCATCCCAGACTTGGAAAGACTCAGGTGAATGGCTACCAGAAAGACTAACATCTGCTACGAAATTTGGAGCGACCTCGTATGGGAGTGCGATGCCGTTGGTGCATAGCAATGTCTACCGACCTCCAGGCTTGTCGTTTGCCTTCATAAGCAGGCAAACACTGCTGTTGTAGTCTAACTGCAAGGAGGTAAGCCCAATGCCTTCCAGTCGCGTAACTTTGAGCATGGCTTGGAGATCCACGTCACACCCGACTGTGTGATGACTAGAATGATATAAAAAACCATAACCAAAATTCTTATTCCAGCATGTAAATTCCGTGCACAATCCAGATATTGGCCACAGTGCTGCGTTTGCTAAGACCACAACATGACCACAGAAAAGGCAATACATACGGTGGTTCTCGATGCTGGACCGATTATCAAAGGGGATCCAAGCATCTCATCTTTACGGGCCCAGTCCGAACAGCTCGTGACGCTACCTTCCATGATTCAGGAAATCAAAGACGAGGCCACTAGATCTCGAGTGCAGACCACACTTCTCCCTTTCCTGGTGCTGAAATCGCCAAAGGAAAGCAGTGTCAAGGTGATCTCTGATTTTGCTCGCAGAACTGGTGATCTATCCGTGCTCAGTCGCGTTGATATTCATCTTCTTGCTCTCGCCTATGATTTGGAATGTGAACGCAATGGTGGAGATTGGAGACTTCGCAAAATGCCAGGCGAAAAGCGTATCAACGGTGCAAATCCTAACGCGAAGGCCTCGCAGGAACCCGTTTCAGCAACGGCCTTGGAGGGGATCGTAGCGGAGCCCGCAGAAGGCAATTCTGTCACGACTGAGAAACCAACGAGTATTGATAATGCTATCACGGCTTTCTCGAAGGAACATTCAGAGCTACAGGAATCAGAGAAACAAGATTCTGCCTCGACTGTTGTCCCTGCGGCGCAAGACGATCATGGATCAAATGAATTACAAGATGCTGATATCACAACTACTCTGGACAATCTGAAGGTGTCTGATGAATCACAAGATGAGAGTACGAGCGACTCAGATTCTGAAGGTTGGATTACGCCATCAAATCTGAGGAAGAAGCAGGAGGAAGACTCAACAGGCAATACGAGTGCAGTACAGGAGCCCAAGGTACTGCAAGTGGTAAGAAAGTTCCCCTTGTATTCAGTACAAGGTTCTGATGATAAAGCAGGCTATTCTCACGTCGGATTACGCTATGCAAAACGTGGCGCTACAGATGAACTTGAACCTTCTCTCACCCTCATTGCAGCGTGTAAGGCAACTAAAGACATTTGTGCTACGGTGTCATGGTGAGTTTTGTCGGCCGTCAGTTCTCGCTCCCCGCTAACCTTCCGGCTTAGCTTGCTTTAACGTCGTCAAGGATACCTCAAGACAATTCTGCCCCCGCTGTGGCAAGCCAACTCTAACCAGAGTATCGTGTAGTACCGATCAGAATGGTCAGTTCAAGCTCCATCTCAAGAAGAACATGCAATGGAACACTCGTGGAGACCGCTACAGTATACCTAAACCTGTAGCAGGAGCCGCCAACGGTAGGATCAAGGGGGGCGGCAAAGGGGGCTGGGGAAATGAGCTCATCCTTGCGGAGGACCAGAAGGAGTATGTGAAGGCATTAACGGAGCAGAAGCGTCAAAAACAGCGAGATTTCATGGACGAAGACTATCTCCCAGGTATTCTCTCTGGCAATCGAGCAAGTGGTGGCGGGCGGGTCAAGGTTGGAGCAGGCAAAAATGTCAATGCGAAGAAGCGGAGGTAACGCACTCCCATATCGTACAGCCGTGATGATGTTATCTAGCATGGCAAAGCAAACATTCTGCAGAGAGCTATACACAGGAAGAAGGATGTACGACCTCACTCTGTCACTGCTTCGCCTGGGTGAGACTAACGACGACTAGGGGTTGATAAAAGGGGGTTCGTTATTCAGGTATGGGCTTGGCCACCCTATTCTACAGGTGAACAGCTTCATGCACTTGAACGGGGACAGTTTGGCAAGATCTGGCCGTGAAGTGGGTTCTGATGCTTTATCTCGAGCGAGCCTGATGCGCTTTCTTGGTTTATTTTTCGTATTCTGCTTCATCTAGAGTCTTGATAGATGAACGGACTGTATACACTGGCTTCCAGTCGTGTTCATCGTCACGCTTGAGCAAGGCTTGCCACCGCCGAAGTTCGCTGTCGTGGCATCCGACTACTTACGAGATGAACAGCTTGTATAGTGCACCTGCTGCGGCTCAATGGCTGCGCGAGGTCGAATTCAGCTGAATCTTCCCTATAAGTTGATGTGGTGTCTGGAGAGCTAAGGTCAGGTCCATGCATATGCAGCCCTCATCTGAAGTATTGCAGGATATCGTGCTTTAGCGTGGCCCATATTCATGTCGTGATCGAGATTGACACTCCACCGATATTCTGGTATTTCAAATCCATTCATCTCTTCAGGTCGAATGAACGTCAGGTAACCGAACCGCAATATCACCCGACTGTGTGATGTAACGAACCCACGGGAGTGACGGGTATTGCAACTAGTAAAGAGTCAGTACAACTCCTCCTGTTCTCATTGACAGCAGCTCATCGAGCTAAGATCGACGATCAACTCTTATCACCTGGGCATGCGATGGTAGGGATTTTCTTGCATAAGTGACCGGGATGGCAAGCGATTTGGACCGCCCGGGCGGGACGGCCCACCATGTTCATCCGCTTTCGCAACAAGCTGCATGCCATGCCGCTGTCCCCACTGATTCGAAGCGAAGTATGAAAAGCCACGAATCGCATGAGGCTCTTCCGACTTCCGAACTAGCGAAGCAGAGCTGACCGCGATGATCGGCCCAGAAGACGGCGAGGATCATGCAAATATCGTACTCACGACGCTCGATGAGTAATCTGAAGTCTTGAAGACAATAAGGAACTGAAAAAAGACGTACCTTAGGTTCGATAATCTTAAGGTACCGCACCTGTATCCCACTTGTAGTGAAATATGCTGTAGCTTAAAGTTAGAACATGCTTGTGAGATCGCTAGGGCACGCGGATGCTGTACTCACGAATCTCGAACTTTACTTGTATCGGACGTTTGCTTTTTCCAGCACCAACCCCACCCATAGAGCCACCAAATCCTCCCATCATTCCTCCACCCTTATCATCGTCACCTCGGACGGAGGGAAGACCGAGTTCCGCACGCATGAGAAATTCCTTCCCACCGCCGAATTGTTTGATTTTCCACACTATTGAGGCTGTTTCAGGCGCATAATGGACGGTACCGATGTTGGTGCGGAAGCGAGGCGAGTCTGCATCCTCTGGTACAGGAATGATAATGGACACATTGTTGGCTGTACTTCTTCGCTTAAATTGAGCTCTTGCCTACGCGAATTTGTTATTGACGTGAACTGCAAAGGGGCTTGACTGTGATACGTACCTTGAGCATGTACTCCATCCTTGAGTTCGAGTGGCTCTCGACTACACATTCTACCCAGATCAATGGCTTGACTTGTGTATTCAAACGGTAGCTCATCAGCTCGAACTCTCCATCTGGCGGAATAAAGCTGATCGTTCTGTCATTTTCGAATCTGCTGAGCCGTACGCATTGATGAAACTTGACATCCTCCATTTCGACAGCTTTGCCTCGGGTCGCTCGTCCAGTTGTCTCAAACATGACCTTATCGTTCAGTCCCAACCGCAACTCGGGCATTCCAGACAAGTAGCACTTCATCTTTATCGCACCCAGGATCTCAGACCGAAGAACACTGCCTGAAGCACTGACTAAGAGGTTCAGGGATTCGATGACGTCCAGGAACACCTCATTCTTGCGGTACCTAATGCCTTCGCTTCGCCAACTTACAGCGTTCGTCACTGCAATGGGTGGTCGTGCCTGTACCTCAAGCTTATGTGATTCCTGGGTGATGTACCTGATCTCTGGTCAGCTTCAAGAGCACCACGTCAAACCAGATAGTAACAAACTCTTGCAATATCTTGGACTCCGTGGTCTGCGGATGGCCAAAGTCCATCATTTCATCCAAAAGCTCGTATATCACCACAAAATTGTCCCGTATGCTCTCCTCTTCCAGCTCCTTGAAGTACTCTGTGAAGACTTCCACGATCTTGTGTAAGAACAGTAATATCTCTGCGGCGTTTGTGTTCTTCTTCGTAATCGCGAGTAGGTAGAGATTGTTGTGACGAATGTATAGGTACTGAGCGTAAATTAGCTCGAGCTGGGGAAAGTGAATCTCGCCAAAGACCTACGTTAATGCCCTCGTGGGAAAAGCATGGTGGGACAGCCGAGCTCTCTTCCTCCGCTTCACTCAGTAGTACGGGGAACTTCTCAACAGCCGACATGGGAATGTCTCCACGATAGTTGCGGGCCAAGAGCGTCTACGAGGGGTTTAGCTACGGCCAGCATGTTCTTCTTTGCACAAAAGGCGCACCTTGCCCTTGAGGTCGAGGAAGAATATGGCGGACGCCATGATGCGAAGACTGAGTCTACAAGACTTGAAGGTGGTCCACGAATTGGAAGCAGAGAACACGACGTGAGTGGTTTTGTATGAGCATTTGCTACATAATCCCCAGGCGCATGGTGGTGTCGCCTGGGCTGGAGAAGCGCTTAGCCACTCTTGTCCATGGCCGGAGTTCTGCCGACGCCACATAAAACTCCGACCTCACTGAATCTCGTCCGCAAAATATTCTTCACAGAATATAGAAACGCATCCATCAGACAGTTTGATCTAGCAGCCGCGTCATTTGGCATTCTGTCACTTGTCACAGGCTCTTTGATTGCTTTATCACGATTCAGCGGTGCGAAGAGGGAATTCCATGGCTCCATAAGAGCTGGCCACGCATAAGTGCTCGTCACTTCCGTTGCGTTTCCGGCGTCAGAGGGGCCGTACATCCACTCAATCATTCATCTCATGTACTCATTGCGTTGGAAATCCCGAATCGTTCGGTTTCACCAAGTCGTGCGCTCACTAGGCATATCAATACTTTTCCTGAACACCAAGCCGCCCAAGATCCATGCACTTTGCGTGTTATAATGGATTTGACGGTATATGGACAGTTGATCGAACTGAAACACTTGAGATTTCTGGACTTGAGTAACTTCACAACGAGAAAAGGGGACTTGCACCGCTCCACGAGCAGATTCGCAATGCATCTATTTCGTAATTCGTACTTGATGTCCAATGTCTCTGCGTGACCTCTTCTATCGCTCTTGTGCCTAGCGTCAATCACCACGCCCAAGAAAATGCCTGAATGTGTTATGGTGTCTCTAGTCGTCATAAGCCTCCTCGTACTCGTCAGCGTACTCTTCGCGTGCTTCCTAGTATATGTCAGCCCATCATCCCTTCAATAAATGAGAGCTTGTGAAAATAGGTTCGAAGCGATGCTCTTGCACGCTGTGGCATTTCTTCCGTGCGTTCCGGGTCTTGATAAGTAACGAAAGAATTGATTTAGGAAGCTCTGCTTAGAATTAGTGGAAGATCTCTAAGTGGATGTTGACTGTACGCACCACCTCAAGTTCTTCTCTAGCTGACTCGCGATCGCTCTCGCTTGAAGCTTCAGCCAGCTCTCGTTCAGCCTCCTATCAGCATATTAGTACGTCCACTTTAATATGGTGAGCAGATCACGAGATCGACATAGCTTGGAGCCACGACAGATTCCCGCGACGCCTTGATCGTTCCCAATAGGTCACGAGGCAAGCCATAAAGAAGACATATTGCAACTCTGCGAAGTGTCAGCTTTTGTTGATAGACAAGACCTAAGTGACGAACCACAAGAACGTCCTGATGGGCCTCATGGAGACTTTCGGCGTCAGAGGAATCGATTTCCTGTGGTGGAGGTGGTGGATATGGCGCAGCAGCGGGTGGGGCTCCATAACCGTATCCGCCTCCAGCAGGGGGCGCTCCGTAATGTCCACCATGCTCGTCGTCTGAAGAATCGCCTAAAACCAGTCAGGCATACTCCAGTATGCAGCAGAAGCTACTTACCCAATTGCGACGCGATGACAGCACCTCCAATCGCACCAACAGCACCAGCGGCAACCAGCTTGCCAGTATTGCTCTTGTCATCCTTCTTCTTGTCCTTCTTGTCGCCCTTGTATTCCTCGCCATGGCCATAAGGTGGTGCGCCGTATCCACCATCGTGTCCTCGAGTGGCATCATGACCGTAGCCCGGAGCACCATAGGGCACCCCATGCGCAGGAGCGCCGTAACCTGGTGCTCCATATGGAGCTGGAGGAGGCGAGAAGGCACCACCAGGAGGCGGAGAGAAAGCTGGAGGCTCCCATTGAGTACGACCCGTAGCTTGTTCTACGTAAAAGTGCCGTTGTGAATTCGGGTCCCATTGCTGCAGCCAACCAGGTGGCAGGCTAATGCCAGCACGTTAGCGTGATCTTTAGCTTCGTCATCTTAGACCTGCGGGTAGATCCGAAGGAGGCTATGTAGTAATGTGGCTTTTAATGTGCCGAAGTCGATCTTTAGGATAGTGTCAAAGCGTCAGCACGTACTGTGGACCTCCTGGTGGAGGTGATGCGAAGCCCGCTGGTGGCGGTGCACCATACTGTTGCTGAGGATAACCAGGCTGCTGAGGAGGATAGCCACCGTGCTGTGGAGGGTAGCCACCTTGCTGCGGAGGATAGCCGGGTGCACCGTATGGATCTGCCAAGGGTTAGGCTTCTATCAGAGATGCCACAGAAGTCACTGGGCCATAACACACCACTAGAGCCTCCATGATCCTTCGTTTTTTCCTCCTTGTCCTTGTCCTTCGGCTTATCATCACCAACCAACTCATTAAACCTGAGCGCAATTAGATGTCGTAGCTCACAAGCATAAGTTGATTAGCCAGAGCTCATGGCTGTAGCTCAAACGTGCCAACACAACGCAATGAGAGCGGTGTGCTGTCACAGGAGCAAGCTGGAAACATAGGAATAGGTAGTACGTGCTCTTTCTGTAACTTCTTGAAGAACGACATCTCTTCTGATCAGGTTGGAAACTCTGGCCAATGGGCAATCGTACGCCTGAGCGATACTGAGAACGTGTGTGTGGACGACTCTATTGTGACGGCAATCCGGAAGCAGCGCCTTTTATACTTCCTGAGCTCGCTGTATGGACGTCGTTGTAGGAAAGTTTGCACAGCCTCCTCACGAGACTGATGCCATGCTCTGCTTGCATGCACAAACGACTATCCTCCTGCTTCGGGATAGTTTGTTTGTCAGAGGTGTCGCACATGCCTATTCGCCAGGGGACAAGAAAACGAATAGAACGATAAGAGGAATTCTAGCGGATGCTTAGACGCAAAACCAGGCCCTTGGCACCTGCATGGGACTGTATGTTTCGATGGCCATACTCGGAATTTGCACAGCCCTGGGAGAGCTGCTGCATACGAAAAGTGGATATAAGAGGAGCAGACATGATGTGATCAAAGCTAGAGTGATACCAGCAGGCGCTGCGGATTGTACACTATCTGCTACACAACGACCGGGAGAGAGCTTTGTCTTTTTACCCGTTGGCATTGTCACCGATGGTCGCATCTCTGCCAGAAGATGAGCACTCTGGCAAACCGGTTGGCAAATCCCAGGTCAACTGAAGCTATGCGTAGTTCTGCCCGGCAGCGGGACGGATCTGGAAACCGAGACCATGTTAGCACATGCGCTTGGGCGGCTTGGCTGCAGGTGGGTTAGGGGGGCAGTTTGTAGTCTCCGTTTCGAGGGTTAGGTGGTTGGAAAAGAGCTGCGGATGCGGCGGAGCATTTGTTGGTCAAAAAGCCCTTGGATACCTAGTTAGTTGCAGGAACCGGGTAAGGAAGCATATGGGAGTAATGAGTGCTGCTTGACATGTGTGCCCGTCCTCAAATAGTCTCCGATAATTTCCCTTAAACATGCTGCCAGACAGCTAGGACTCGGGTTCAGTGGGCGGCTGTTCGCGGGGTACTGTGAGTTCTGCTCGGCAAAAGATCCATTTGAGTCACCTGATAATCGAGGATGATATCCTGACGTCGATATAGAGCATGAAATCAATCATGAATTCTTCATCAGCGGCATGGAATGAATTCTCGCGCCGAAATCAATGACATGAAGTTATAGCACTTGCATCACGTGATGAAAACCAGGCGCCCTGTTCCTGAGTCCAGAATAGTTGGTGAGACAATACCAAGTCGGCGGTTCTCGAGCTGTTCGACCGACCAACTTCATTGGCTGAAAAGTGTGGGGAAAGCTCTCGATCTGATGCCAAAGCTCGCGATCATCGACATCGCAATCCGCTGTTTCCCATGTCTGACAATGCATCGCAGAGTGACTTTCGAAACCCAGACAGCTTCATACAGCATTGCGTAATTCTCAAGACACTCCATAGCAGATCGAGGCACTCTTTCTATCGGGATGTGAGTTTCTATCGAAATTTCCAACTTTTTTCCTCCGGCGAGGCTGGCGTCTCATGCTCCATGCGGCCTAGCCGCGTTACGTACAGAAATAATGACGTGAAGAATGGCCGATTTGTCCATGGTAACGTGAGGTTGTTTCTCCTCACGTCAACGTCATCCAATAAGACGGAGCTGATGCTCCACAAGCTCGAAGCTGACCTGTAATCGAGCAGGTTTTGCTTGCGGAGAGCGATGGGTGGCAGGTCACACTCACCTACGTAGCTGCTTCGGGTCCCAGGATCCATGCTGTCTTATGGATGTTATTGTTGCCTTGCACCTTCCTTTAAATTGTCGCCTACCCCGCTACTGAAACCATCCGACTTCTCCATTGATATATTCCTCTCGTCCTGTAAGCCTTCAAACGTACTGAACAGCAACAAGAGAACCACGGAAGCTCAGGAAGCAACACACCGCCAACATGATTGATCCAGTTGAAGCTCTGATGAAGGCTACGTCCACACCGA
>Ga0181470_100361_pt1 | contig 11897 bp, 13 predicted proteins | sample InSIn5SAF170_FD_119082 | JGI IMG/M metagenome (GOLD analysis project Ga0181470, IMG submission 119082) | Clean room microbial communities from NASA Spacecraft Assembly Facility at Jet Propulsion Laboratory, Pasadena, California, USA -... ...
CCTATATCATTTGATCCGAAGTCCTCACATATACCAAAAGGTACTTCAGTTTTTCTTCCCTCCCTTCATTTTAACCGTTTTTGCAATGGGGACGTTCTTGCGAGTATGGATAGCTGACAGAGTTGGAAATGGCCAAGTCTGTAAATCTCGCCACCAGCTTTTCGGTGAGGTCACTGGTGTACTGCTCGTATTGGAGAAGACTAGTCATCGAGTACAGTCCGGCGACTTTTCTTCTGTTTTCGCCGTGCCGCTTTGGATTCAGGTCGGTGAAAAGATCGTGGACGTTTGGATCTGCACTACCACTGGCTATGTACCACACACTCTATTATAACACCAGGAATTCAGCTCCAAAGACCCCAAAACGGCCGAGCACGGCACAAGCTAGGCATCAAAGACTCAAACCAGAGTGACGCGAGCCGGATGTACGAAAGATAGCAAGGGCTGCGATAGGGGCGCTAGAAAATATCTCACCTTCGTGAAAGCCGTCCCGTGGCCATAAATAATCTTCAAACTTTCCGGATCATTCAAGCTATACTCATTTGGCGCAATGCGTACAATAGGCCCTACATGCTTGGTGTCAGTTCCGAATCTGTCAAAGCAGACATCATAATCCCTAAACTCTTAGAGGGTGTGTTACAAGACTGAGATCAGACTGGCTTTTTGCGTACCATATTTGTTATGGAGTTCGATATTGGTTTTCTCAAAATCGCCCTGCCAGACCCTTCGTAGGTACCAGGCACGAGTGAATCTGGCCCAGAACGGACCTGGGATTGCTCTCAACGGGGAAAAGAAAGCTTTGGCGGCCTGATAGCAAACTACAAGGACAAGGAGGACGATGATGGCCGCTGGTGAGACCAATGAGCCTAAAGCTTTACCGAACTGGCCCATGTTTTAGCAGTCCCGGAGAAAATTCTGATGATCTTGATATTGCAGCTGTTCAGCGCGATACGTTTGTCTTTAGACGGTGAGTGGTTTTGTCGAGCTTGGGATAAGCTTTGATCCGCCAAGAACCGACTATATGGATGGTGCATCCCCAAACTTCAGCCATTAATAAGAGTCCATTGATGCGCCCAAAAAGGAAGTCTTTCTCGGATGCTTGACTTCCCCGCCTTGACCTGGTTGCACAAGTTGGCACATCTAATCATTGACCACTCGCCCCTCTAACCCCGAACTGCTCCACACCCCGCCAAAATACCTTCGCCTCACCCCGCCTGAAATCGAAGCCTCTCTCCGCCATGAAACTCACCCTGTTACGCCATACTCCGCACACTCTGTTACCCCACTCTGCACAGAGAATGGACTATACCCTGCAACTTCGTAAGCGGACGCCGAGAATCCACGAGTGATTTAATTAAACTTTCATGACACGCACCTTGCATTTACACGACTTTTAAAAAGCATCCTGTCGATCTGCTGAAAGTCAAATACGCCTGAGAGAATGAACTATCAATTTTACAGTGCGTTTTGAGTAAATGTTATGCTAACAGTGGCATGGAGGACTTGACGTGGTTGCCAATAAAGATGTGAACGATAATTTCATATTGTTCGCATGTTGTACTTCTGAGGTTACAAACATTGGGCTAATTTGGGCCTTAGCCACTCGTTCCAATACTGGTGCGCATCCTCTCAACCAATCTCCAGGATACAGGCCCAGGATAGTGGAGGTGCACAAATAACGAAGACTGGTTAACTCACCGCCGTGATGGACCTGCTTTCCGCGCTGCTTCGTAAGCATTGCCGAGCTCTCTGAGAATCCATCCAATGCGTGGTGTTACTGTGGAGAGGACAAAGATGTTAGTCGAAGATAGCTTCGTAGGGGTTCTCGCAATCTTGGATGACATACCTCCCCATACCCAGGTATCTTCATAAAACCCGGCCCACATCCGTGCAAGTTCCGAAGCGGCGGACGTATGTTCTTGGAGAGAGGGTTCCAGCTCGTCCAAGAGATTGAAGACGTCTGTTAGGACTGCTTGCTCGGCAGAAGTGATCATGTCGCCCCTTTCGCTCAAAATTTCCATGGCATGCACCCATTTCGTGACGAGGAGGGCCGTTCGTTAGTCAGCTCCCACCCAGTGGAATATCAGTGGCATGTTTGCTTACCAGAATCCCAGCCTGCCAACGCATGCTCAACACTCCAAGTGAGTGCGGCAGTTTTACAAATAAGAGGAGCACCCAACTGAAACGGCATTACCAAGCCTTCAAAGGTGCGCGCAATTGCCTTTGCGGTGAATTCACCTCGTTCTTGAGGCAGTGCAATGTACTCTGCTACAGCTGCCGAGATGTCGCAGTCATCATCTCGCAGAAGCAGCATTCTGTCAGCCAGGCGAATGCCCGTAAATGCTCTGCCGTAGGCGACTCGAAGCACTGCAAATGCGTTAAAAAGCAAGGGACCCTCCGAGTCTGTCCACAAGTTCTCATTGTCGCTTCTGGCGTAGGTAAGAATGCAACGGCAGCGATTTATCGCGGCTTCGATGTGGTTAGCCAGGACAGTCGACTCAATATTTAGTTGAGCCACGGGGTTTCGAGAATTTGACAACAAGACATTCCCATCAATGCTATGCCAGATCTGAATCGAAACAGCGTGCATTATCATAGCAGTCGAGAATGGAGACCACGCCCAAGAACTTTCGAACACCTCGTCTCCTTTGTTTCCGTAAATCAAGACGCTAACCGCGTCTCGGAGGCTCCTTGGTGGAATTACTGCTCTCGTTGCCACATGGTGCTGCCATTGATCTACGTTGGACGCATTCCACAGGACTTCGTCATCTGGCAGCTCGATTGCACCTTCTTGAACGATGGAAAACCCTGGTGGGATACCATAAGTGATAGTTACTAGGTTGCTGAAGAATACCGTGCCCAAGATGAGGCTAGAATTTATAACTTAGCTTCCATTAAGACTAAAGTTCTGTCGTCAGTCTTACCGCTTTATGGATTCACGCTCGACCCATGCATTCCACCCAGACTCTTCAACCTTTCTTCCAATCTTAACATAGGGAAGCCTCATGCGATTGTCCTAGAGTATAGTTAGCGACAAGAATTCAACGCACAGGAATCGGCGTACATTTGTCAAGTACCCAAGCTCTTCGATGGATCTTCTGACAGTTGACGGCTCTCCGCTGAAAGCCGAGAAAAATAACAGAAGGAGCCGCGCCTGGCTGACCCATAACGGGCGTTCTGCCTTCCTTGAGATCTTATTGGGGGTTTCCCAGCATCGTAATAATTTCTCCGCCGTCATATAGTCGATGGAGTCCACGTCTTGAGTGGAAAGTGCTTGTACGGCTTTGATGTACAGGTTGGCTGCGATTTTTCTTTCAAGCCGGTACAGTGCACCGATTGCACACAAGGCCAAGATAAGTGGGCTTGGGGTCTGCATAAAATTCAATGATTGCAGGTGCAGGATAGGTAAGTGGACATGAAAAGCATCAACATATGTGCGCAGGCATTTTTGCAACGCAGTTGCCCCTGGAAGGTGGAAATTGTTCATCTGTGAAAGCCCCACGCGTGAGGAAAGATCTGCCTGCATTTGAACCTGCATAGCATCGGTAAAGGTGATGGGAGGATGCTTCGCAGCTGGAAGCTTCACGACTTGTGGTAGCTGAGCAATCGATCGTGTGACCGTATTATTGAACCATGTTGACTGGGGCTGCGGCAACTGTGTTTGGTCATCAACTTCCAAGATCATCACGTCAATTTCTATTTCCAAGGGCTGGCTTACACGTAGATTGATATCCGAGGAATTGTCTGAACTGTCCCCTCTACATGGCGGCGACATTTGTTCCAGCGGCGAGAAATGAGTGGTGCTGTCTGGAAGATTCGGTAATTGGAATTGTTCAAATGTGTTACCAAGGAATGGATCAAAAAAGTCGAGGTTCGGCATGTTGCTAAATGCATAGGCAGATGTACGCATATGAGTGGGAGCACCATGGTTAGCATCAAGGGGTGCAACCCCCAGGCCGAAATGCTGCTGAGTTGCTTGTTCGATATCTGGAAGATGAACTGCTTGGGCTTGCTGTGGCAGTTGCAGCGCCTCGTGTGCAGGCGGCATCGCAGTGGAATTAGCCCTCTCCGAGTTCGACGTTGTTGCATAATCGGGAGAGCTTGTCGACCGGTTTTGCTTATCAGATTGAAGTTCCTGATCTGGAAGAGCTGGTAAAGGCATCTGCCCAGGCTGAGAGCGGCGAAGCTGCCTCGTAACAACGATTGTGTCGGCATCGTCGACTTCGGTCGATCCAATCTCTTTCACATTCGAATCTAGGACTATGGTCAATAAACCTTAACTGGTAACAGTGAAGGTTTGCTTGCCTTGCTCCGCCAATGTTGGTTGTGAAGCTCGATGACGGCTGGAATCAGCCCTCTCCACTGCTTGCTCTTCAGCATGTAGAGTTCTTTCATGGCGGACTACCAAATCTCTGCCAGACGTGTCAGCTTGTGCAGACAGGATTAGCTGCCGCAAATCATACTTGCGACTGTAGCGTCGGTGACAAAATTTACAAGAATATGGCTTCTCTTGGGTGTCTGAGAGACAAGGTGATCAGTGTTGGACGCAGGGATCGCTTGCAGAGCTTGAAAGCTACTCAGACACAGGGAACATCTTGGCCTGGACATACGGGCTCTTTGATGGCGTGCGCAATGTTCGCTCCGTTTGAAAGATTTTGAACACACGTTACAGCTGTAAACTCTGGGGTTCGATTTCGCCCCGTCATAAGATACTATGGGCAATGACGGCTCAGACATTATCATGTCGTCTGAGTCGTGGAGTTCGGTAAATTGCGAAAGCTTGCGTTCTCTAGAATGGTGCAGCGTGCCCAGCAATTTGTTGGCGGCGGATTCGAGCTGAATTGGACGCGGGACGAATAATGTTCGGAAGAAGGTAGAGAGAATGAGTTTGTGGTTGGATTTGGACAACTACCGCCAGTTGGAGAACTGGCCAAGGCTCTGTTTGCGAGGTTTGCATGCTCCAAGGTTTGGCCGCAATCTGACCCGTCTGGGGCCCCTCACCCCTCTAGCCTCATCTCCACGTCATTTCGCTGTCCGAGCCACCGGGGGTTCGCCCAAAAAGATCTTGGTGCTGCACAAGGCTGGCTTGATCCTGCCGTTTACCGTCACATGACCTTGAAGAATATTTCGCGCCGGACGCAACTCAGGCAAACGACAACCACCACGCCGTAAATTTACTGGTTAATGCATTGCATTACGCAGCTAAATCTTCGAAATGCTGGAAAGTCTTGGGCCAAGAGTGTGTGGGAGTGCGCAATCGGCCAATTAGTGACATAAACGTGGTAGTCACGTGCCGGCTTAGAATTCAGCGACTCTTCCAGGTAATAGATTCATCAGTCGGCTGATGTATTAGGTAAAGTCTAATTTGAGCTTTCGTTAGGCTTTGTATTGGAACTGAAAAGGAGATGCTATTGGGTGTGCGTGGTGCAGCCACATCTAAAGTCGCAGAGCCCAGCAGAGCCAACAGTGGCTTGATCACATAGCTTGACTCGGCTGCCCTTCCTTCCGTATTGTGAGGCAAATTTTAAGTGCGTTAGTCGTTCAAGCTTTCTGATCGCGGTTACGTTTTAACACTTCCTAACAGGCTGCTCTTAAAGTAAACCAATTATGTTTTTCATCTATTGGTATGATTAGATCTTGCGCAAAAGCTTATTGTGAAGAGGAATCTTTCCCGGTCAATATATGCAGATCAGCACATCTGATCGGCTCATTGAGGCTGTTCAGTGATGCAGTTCTCCTTTGTCTCAAAGCATAAGGCAGCTCGAGCGGCTGCGTTTCAAAAAGGTAGAGACATACACCGGCGAATTACAATTTGCACGCGAAAACATTTGAACACCGCCATTTCAAGGAAGCTGCCGGACGGCTGCTTCACTAGAGGATACGTAGTAGTGGTAATGCCAGCCGGATTGATTAATGAATTATGCCTGTTCAGTCTGAATAACCCCATCAACAGTCACTTTCACGTCGCCCAGGTGGTAGCCCTCCGCTTGTGCCTTCTTCCACTCCCCAAGCAAGGTTTCTCTTCTTTTCTCATTCCTGAGAATGAAGCGAACCCTGTATGGCCTAGGGAGAGTATTGGCACCCTCTTCATAGGCAGCGTCTGATACATCCAAGGGCATTTCCTTTCCCATTGAATTCAGCGGAGCTCTAATCTCGAATGCCCACAAGATTTTTGCTAGGGTGATATATAAGCTGTTTTCAGCCATGTGCATCCCTGGGCAGATCCTGCGTCCGGCTCCAAACGAGAAATGATCTCGCTGGTAGGGATTGGCTCCGCCTGTGTAAGCACCGGACTTCAAGGTGTGTTCGAGGTAACGATCGGGCATAAAACTTTGGCATTCTTTGTATCGATCGTCATTATGGAGCGCGTATTGGTTGATACTGACCACAGTACCTGCTGGGATGAAATATCCATTGTAGACGAGATCTGCCGTTGTGAAATGGGGGCTTCCAATGTTTGTAAGCGGACGCAAACGAAGTATCTCTTTAACGATTGCTCGAATGTAAGGGAGATCATTCTCGTCATCAAATGTTGGCGACCTGTAATCGCCAATAATCTTGGTCACTTCAGCATAAGCTTTTTCTTGTGCTTCTGGAAAAGCAGCCAGGTATTTAATGGCACTGTTCAATGTGGAGCTAGTTGTCTCAGACCCCGCCTCAATCATTGCTGTTGTGATCTAGTCAGTATATTGTATCTATTTAGGAATCAGAAAAGACAGATTGCACTTACTTCCTGCAATGAAAGCTGCCTGCACCACATCGATATCATGTTTTCGGAAGTCATTCTCCACTAACTGCTTAACAAAGCACTCAGGTGCTGTCCTCATTGCAATTGCTCGCTGCAGCTCTGCCCAAAGCTTCATCCAAAGCTTTTCTTGGCGATTATGGTACTGCAGTGCTGTCTTTCGCCACCACTGCAGTGAGATTGGGATGATATCTGCAAGGGGGGGAACCATGTCTGCCAAATATGCACCAGGAGCGGCTGCTTCAGAAAAGTCTTTCATAAGGCCATATATCTCACGGATATCTTCGCAGTCCTGATCCTGAAATTAGTGATGCAAAGGACTGACTTCTTGGGGAACAAACCCATTGTGGTATCCGTTTGCCATATGTCGATGTCATGACCACTGAGGTCGTATACCGGCGCACATGCATATAGAAACTAGTCTCATCTTTCCGTAAACTGTCTTGATAGAGATCGAAGATTAGCTGTTTCGACTCGAACTCTTGACTCGGGAGAAAAGTCTCGGATGCTTTGGGTGTCAGTAATTTATGGACGAAAGCACGCATTTTCCTCCATTCTGGGGTGTAGCCCATTAACAGAAACCTTTTGCCACCAGATACAAGATCTGACAAGACAGGCATTGGAATGCGGCTGGATGTGATGGCAGACTGTTTATCGAAGATCTCTTTGACAGCAGCAGGATCATTGACAAATATCCAATCGTACCATCCGATCCGTATCCGGAAGAGATCACCATACTCTCTGGCCCAGGCTTTAAATTGAGATTGCGGTTGCGGTCTCAGTTGCCATGTGTTTCCAACTACAGGCCAGCCTCTCGGCCCAGGAACAGGCTGGTACCCATGCGGTGTTTTCCGATGAAACAGTTTCTGAAGCAAGACCAGCGAAAGGACAATGGCCCCTGGCAAGAATACTGCCGATACAATCATCATTATGCAACGAAAAATAAGTCTTCATAGGTTAAGACATTAGGGCCTATATCATAGTCATGGAAGTTTAGAATGATGAAAGCGACAAATTTATCAGCGGTGGCCCATGTGGGAATGTGGGGCAGTAGCTGTCGGAAGGTTCTTACTCAGTGCGACTTTGAATCGAACAACACTCGCAGCGATCTACTGTTCCTTCCCGTGGGTCCCCAGTCGATTGTCCCCATGGTGAATTAGGGCTTCTTTAAGGCAAAGGGTCCAAAATGCACTTTTCTGTTCTCATCTCTTATGCCTCATAGCCTCGTACACACATTGTGGGAATTTTAATCTACGCTGAATCCAAAAAGTTACGGCCTTGTTAACGTTTCAGCCGAAGTAGAATTCCCAGCACGGTCATATTTTCTCGATGCCCTGGTCACAACTACTAGAGTGCACTCGTTTCACGCGAGAACGAATCAGCTACCCACTCCTAAAAAAGCACATGAGTTGCGAGAAATTGCGCCCTTGCGACCATTTCTGCACCATGTGTTCCTGGCCAGACCGTTTCACGTAGAACTCGCGTAAGATAAAAGTTGGGATTCCTGCGCCACGATACTTCTTACTCTATCCAAGAATAAAACATTTGAGTCGCCCAAATTAATTAACGCAATGTTGACCAAACGAGTCACTGAAAATAAAACATTATATTAAGCGGACGAGATGTAGTTGAACCGTGTGACGGGACCGAGTAATGAGACTGGTACTATTGCGGTGTACGTCCCTGCATTTATTTTTGGCGGGATTTCGTCCGAACTCAAGTAGGCCTAGACTCAGCACCTCTTTCTGAAACTGGCAACGTGTGCGCCAATTTTACAATTCCTCCCGAGTTGAAGTTAGCACAGCACAACACTTTCTTGGTGCAGGCGCTTTCGCAAAACAATGTCTGTTCTCGTCCCATTACCCCGCTTCCTGAACCTAGAAATTTTCAAAGAGATTTCTGACGGGTTATACAAACGGACAATTGTCTGACAACGAGAATATGGTCGAGATGGACAACCCGGTCGTTGTGCGGAGTAGCGCCGGGGCTGAAGTCCACTGAGCGCTAGCTTGCTCATAGGTGTGGATATACACAGGCGGTTGGTATGCTATATGCCAAACTGCTAATGCACCCCATTTTGAGGCGCAAAGAGTTGACTTCGCCCAATTTTACCCCACATGGCCCCCACAACCCTTGCATTAGCTCGTGTTTTTGTCTGAAGTGCGTTGCAGGCCCTTTTGTCTGCCAAAAGACGCAGAGCACTTGCATCAGAAGTGGCCCGGGTAAAGCATTCTCAAAGTTAGAGGAACACTTGAAGATGTATTTTATTTCCGCATGGATTCTCCTTGGGGACCCCATGCGTTCCCCACAGGTTCCCCACAGGTTCCTGACAGGTTCCGATGCCAATTTCAGAGTATGTCCACCCTCTGGCTTAAGAAAGGGAGTATAAACCCCCTTTCTGATGCGTTTGGCCCACAGATCATAATTCGCAGCGATACCACAACTTTGTCCTTATTAACCGCCTTTTCTAATCACGATGGGTTACCTTGGCATCTTAGAAGACACCAAGCTCTCTCACGTCCCTGCAACCGTCATTCTCAATGATGGCGCCGCGGAAAGTACCCAGTCGCAGCAGGCCGGAAGACTGAAGCATGCAACTGGCAAGAGCGCACACATCGTCCTCGTCCCTCAGCCTTCCGAAGATCCCAACGACCCGCTCAATTGGTCCGCATCCAAGAAATTGCTTTACGTCGTTATCATTTGCTTCGGCGGCTGCCTCTATGCGGCTACTTACGGCCCTATGCTCAATGCCGGTCTGTTTGTCATCGGCGTCGAGCTTAACCATCCTATTGGCGACATCACTCTCATCTCCGGATACCAACTGTTAGTCGCTGGCTCGACGGGCGCCCTTGTGTCAGCCTTCTCTCGAAAATGGGGTAAGCGACCAGCTTTCCTGTTCTCTTCGCTGCTTGGAATCATTGGTTCCATCATCGGCTCTGCATCAAAATCTTACAATGGGCTGTTGGCGGCGCGTGTCGTTCAGGGATTTTCGACCGCCGCATACGAGAGCTTGATCATTTCGATGATCGGTGACCTTTACTTCGTCCATGAGCGCGGTCTGTACATGGCTGCCGTGCAAATGATACTTGGTTGTGTCTCGAATTTTTCAGCTGTGATCTGTGGTCCCATCACTACTAGCTTAGGCTGGAAATACCTCTTCCATCTTTGCGTATTGTTTTCAGGATTACAAACCGTCCTCCTCTTTCTCTTCTGTCCCGAGTCTCAATATCTGCGAGATCATAGATACGATACCGACGAGCTTCTGAACGATAATATCTCGGACCTTGCAGACGCCGAAAAGAGACACGCAACAACTATAGAATCAGCGGACCTGGCAAAAACAGAAACTGTCACCTCGACCAGACAAAACCATCGACCTCTCATAAAGAAAACTTTTATTCAAGAACTGGCCATCTTCACAGGATCCTATACGGACGAAAACATTTTCCAATTGATCCTGACGCCATTTGCGGTCAATTTGAACTTGGCCGTCTTATATGTCACGGTGGTGACGGGCACAGTTACTGCGACCTACGTTGCCATTGCATATGTGGTTGCTCAGCTCTTTTCAGTCCCGCCCTACTTGTTGACCGCAACTGGAGTAGGCTACATGTTTCTGGGTCCATTCATTGGAGGCATCATTGCTGTGGCTGTTATGTCTGTAATCAGTGATCCGCTTATCGCTTTCTGCTCCCGCAGAAACGGGGGTGTCTACGAGCCAGAATACCGCCTGCTGCCAATGGCAATAGCATTGTTATCTGGCGTGGGTTTGATGGGCTTCGGTGCCCTGGCCGAAGCTCAGAAGAGTCTCTACGCTTGTGCTACAATGCACGGCCTTGCTTTGTTCGGAATTGTCGCCGCCACTACGTCCGCCAGCTCGTATGCACTTGATGCATATCGAGAAATGAGCAGTGAGATTTTCGTGGCCGGTATCATCTACAAGAACTTCTTGTTTTACGGTTTCTCCTACTTTGTCAACTCATGGACAGCAAGGTCTGGGCCTGCTGAGGTATTCTACGTCTTTGGAGGTGTTGCATTTGCATTGGTGCTGTTGACTCCTATTGTCTTTGTCTTTGGAAAGAAATACAGAAGCCATTGGGCGCGTAACAATGTCTTGGAGAAGCTGCATCTCAAGACGCATGCTGAATTCTAGGCGCAGCGGAAGAAAAACATTGTCGGTGCTCTCGATTCACGAAACCGACAGGATGGTGCTCGACTGAAAGGGTGTGACTCTCTCATTACTGCAAATTATTTTGTGAGATATGGGCTTCCACGGACGAACGTAGAGAAGGGTAATGGACTTGACCTCGAGCTCCATGATATTCTCCCAGCCAAAATAGTATATCGAGGTGGTTTGCCATAAAAGGCTGGTGACAATCTTGTTAGCTACTCTGATATTAAGAAATTGGAACTTGACTTTACACAATTCCCAGGCAGAGACCGAGAATGGGTACCCTCATCCATTCGGTAACACCTCTATTTTCTCCAACCATCACTGATAGCTCAACGTCCTAGCACAGCGATATTTTCCTGGACAACATTAAAGTTTGTGTGCAAAATTCCAAGATTAGAGTTGTCATATCTACCTAGGATGACGGTGTCACGAAACTCTGCTGTCAAGGGTCATCATGGTGCCTGTCATCTCTCGGCGTGCTCGTTACAGGTAGCTCGGGTAGCTGTCTTGTCATGAATTGCCAAGTCCCACCGGTTCGAAGAACGCCAGAAGTTTGGCACCCTCTTCTTCACGCGATTCGCGTGGAGGAAGCAGTCTAACCCCTCTTCGCTTCTTCGACGGAAAGTTACTACCACCAATGGTGGTTCGTTATGATGACTTCAACTGACCTGCAGCGATTTGGCAAGGCAAGGGGTTGTGGCATTAACAGACATCCAAGGAAATGACACGTTCGCTCCCTTACATAGAATCCCTGCTATCGAAACTTATGGTTAATATCCGGCTTGCTGGCTCGCCCCCCGCTGTCTTTTCGGCTGGCGCGGACTGCTAAACACAATAATGCTCTAAGCCGTGAAAAGCTCATCTATATCGCTAGTAATTGTTCCACCAAACAGTCACATTTTTGGGCCGTACAGCACCGCTGTGTAGAAAGCTGAGCTAACAAAGCTGTAGGACTGCTCCTATTGGCAGCTGGAAAACTGG
>Ga0181470_100367_pt1 | contig 11840 bp, 10 predicted proteins | sample InSIn5SAF170_FD_119082 | JGI IMG/M metagenome (GOLD analysis project Ga0181470, IMG submission 119082) | Clean room microbial communities from NASA Spacecraft Assembly Facility at Jet Propulsion Laboratory, Pasadena, California, USA -... ...
ATGTCTCCGAATCAGCAAACCTCAAGAAAGACCTCGCACTACAAAGACTCCTCACTGAATCTCATCTCCTGGAGTCATCAACGAATCCTATCTTGGCAGGCAACAACCGTCACAAAGCTACCGATCTTCGATTGCAAGCACTGGGGTCCAAGAAGTCAATACTACAGCAAGAGAAGATGCCCATGTCGCACAGGAAAGGTATAGTTGCAAAGGCTACACAAAAGGAGGAGACAAGAAGACGAGAAGCAAGAGAGAATGGAATTATTTTGGAGAAGGCAAAGGCTGTGAAGAAGAAAGGTGCTGATACGAAGCGCGATCGAGGAGTTGGCGGACCTGGTGTTGGCAGATTCTCAGGTGGTACTTTAACTTTGAGTAAGAAGGATATATCCGATATTGAAGGTCCCCACCGAGGTGCTTCAGGAAGAGGTGGAAAGGGCGGCAGTCGAGGCCGAGGTGGTGGGAAGAGTAGAGGAAGACGATGAGGATCTAAATCATTATACGACACAGCTTTATACATTATATACCCTGCCTGTGTAGCGCACATGATCTTAGATCCTCAGCACAGCCAATAGTTTGTAGATCCATATTATATAAGTCTCATGAAGTATTCACTTGCTTCTAGAAGAGTGGTTAGGCGACTACTTAGATCAAGTCTCTTCTGCTCCTAGATGTGAATCTGAACCTTAGTGGGGTGAAAATCGATGGTATTCTCTTGTTATCAGGTCTTCCCAATGAGTTGGTTTTTACCTCGATATTAGTGAGTCCGCATTGTGCATGCTTGCAACTTGCTCGACCTCAACTAGAGTTCAATATGTCTACACTCTTCTTATTTCTTTAGCCTAGTAATCTCAAACACCTTGCTTAATCCTGCAACAGTACTTTCAACGTTAAGTGTGACAACAGGCATCTTCTCCCAGCTTCCTTCTTTCATAACAGCAACCAGTGCTAAATATTTATTGACCTCTCTCAACATGATCGGTCTTCTTGCGTCACTCAGTACAATAGTGCTTTCGGCGTCCGTACAAGCAACTTGATCCTCAAGTGGTTTGTTCCACGGCGGTCCTTCTAAAGCATCAACATAAGATTGCGGCCGCGCCCATCCATAAATCTCTGAAATGTCAACAATTACATCAATGTAATCTGAGCATATTTCGTAGGATGGCATGTCGACCGGTGAAGAGTCGGTCGCAACATAGATTTTGGAAAGTACGTCAAAGAGATATGCTTTTTCGAACCGACATGCTCGACAAAGGTCGTTGAGGAGTGCTTCGAGTGTTGGCAGATGTGGGATGAGTTTCTGTATGACTTTACTGAACGCTTCGAAAATGGAGTGATTATAGATTGAGGTGAGGTGGTAGTTGATTGGTGCATTCTCCAAGCCGTGATCTGAGAGCTCGTCTTGAATTCTTTGGATGATATCTCGCTGAATGTCCATTTTATAGTCATCTGAGAGACCATCAACTTTGTGAATGAATACTTCAATGTTGACGTTCGGATAGCTTGGCTGAAGATTAAGGATTGTGTTATTGAGTCGATTAATTGCTTCGAGATAATCGTCTTGAGCGTCAATGACCCAGATTAGAGCACCTATCTCGCCAAAGATCGCATCCAAGTCGAATTGTGGATCTAGGAAATCAAGCTGGCCTGGAAAGTCCCAAACTCCAAAATCCATGAAAGAGCTACAACATTAGTGAGAGATTGAGTTTGGACAATAAACATACTGCATTGAGTCTTTCTGAATTCGAGCCGTTGACTCCAAGAATAAAGTCTCATTTGGTGGCATCTTGTGAAACACTACACTTGATATGGACGATTTTCCACTCCTACAGATGTTACTACTCGTCCTCCCAGCAGGTGACGGCGAACAACATACCTCCTTTGACCCATCAACAACAATCTCGGCTTGCCTTTCGCTGCAGCACCTGGTGCCGGTTCCGGCGACTTCGCGTTATCGATCTTTTGGACATTGAGTCGGTTCTGTTCATGGACGCGTTCAAGTTTTAGCTGTGCTGGACTTATATGACGGACTGGTCCTTGTCTCGCTGGACCACTGTAACTACGGTCAAGCTTGGTCCTACGCCGACCATTTTGCAGAAGATTCATGTTTGCAGGTGTAAAAACGACAAAATGGAAGCAGAATCACGAAGCTATTCGCAAATTCGGTCGAGCTATAGAAATTCAGAGTGGTCGCAAGATCAGAAAGGTGGAATGAGTAGCCGCAAGGTGGACCAAAAGTGAAGTCGCGACCGCAATCTCAATTTCCTTCACTTGTGCTCATTGACGCTTCTATCTTCCAGCGCCTCTGTATCTGATGTGCGTTGAAGTGATGTGTATGTCTTTTCCAAATGATTGGTTATTGGTAACATGAGATAACAAGGCGGCGACCTCGCAGGTGAGCTTCGAATTTGGCCATGAGTTGGCGTCAAATGCAATCAGATGACTTTCATCATGCATTCAAACTCATTCCAGGTTGAAAAGAGAGAAGGAGATCGTGTAACAAAGCTCAAAATGTTTCAAAGGAGAACAAAAAAGCCAAGCCACATGTCCATCATCTGAGAATGCAACAACAAACATGGCGGAAAGGAGATTAGGCATGCGACAGGATAAGACGGCATCAGTCTCCTCTTTGATATATATTCCGAGACATAAGAACACTTTGCTTTTGTTTGTGGCAGCATCTCATAGGACGCGGAAACATTTGAGATGGCTGACTACGTGCCCTGGTGAGGACTAAGTAGAGTGTAACTGTACACCGCAATTTGAAATCAAGCCATGGATCAGATAACCCAAGACCGCGGAACCGTTTTGCTGATCCGGAGGGAAGGGAGCTCATGAACGTGAGAAGAAACAAACTCAAATCCTCGACTCGTTTAGTATGAAAGAAATGATCTCGTACCTCCATGTTGATGTTTCGTGCGACTTCAAAAGTCTCCCATATCAATCCCAGCTCGGGCTCCGATGTGGCTGGTGATGCTCGGTCCTTGGATGGACTATGACTCCCTGATGCTGGACTCAATCACTGGCCCCCTTCACAAGATTGCCTCTGATCTGATTGATGCTGTTGATGGAAATGTGGACTTGTCGGCAGGTGGTGGGAGTATCCGCGGTCCAGGTCAAGGGGTTGAGGACAATGACATGTCATGCGAGACTACCCAAGATTGCAGCCTCACCGACCCTGAATCAACGGACAAGGGACGAGATATGCTATCACGCGCTAGTAAAAGAGTGTGAAAATGCTGCTTTGGGTAAATACTCGAAACATATGTAAGGAGGACGTGCATCTATCTCTGTAATGCAGATCCTGAAATTGGACCCTGCCGGCGTTGCCAAGGAGGACAAGCAGGAATGTGGGGCCACCTATCCAAATGACGTTCTGAGAGAAGCAAGCCATAGTACACCAAACGCAGTATGTAGATTCTGGCTGGTCAAATTAACAAGTCATTGTAGATTTATATTGCTTTATCTCCACTTCAGCCAATTCTGGTGAAGCTAAGGCGCAACCTTACTTGCTTCTTCTTCTTGACTCATAGACTCCTTATCTTCATCTGCGGTAAGACGAACAACTCTCAATCATGGTTGGAAAGGCAAGCGAGCAGGAGAGAGCAGGAGAGTTAATCGCTTAATTATGGGAGAATAAGATTTCTCACTTTTCGATATCTTACCGACACTCCGCTACTTAAGGATACCAATCTAGTCTTGTATTTGCTTGGGGGAAATGAGTTCGAGTGGTAGATACAGCTTCAAGATGCAACTCTCCTCCGAAAGCACACACTACTAATAGTCTGACCCTTCTTCCCACCAAAGCTAAAACTCTTATACTCAATGTTCTTAACTCTTTCCAGCTCACCTCCCACAAACCAGGTATCTAGTTCCTCCTCAGTCCAGTTACAGCTCGTGATCAGCAGTACACCACCGACTCGAATCAGCGGCACGACACGCTCTTTGTATCCTTCACATATCCTCCTTCCCTGACCATCAGTTTCTTCCGACAGACTGATTGCGTCAAAGGTTCCCTTGTCGAGCACCACGTCCCACCCATCTTCATGAGGTGGTGACAGGATTGGCGCGGACGAGTCGGTGATGAGATCCCAATGCGAGAACTCAACCTGCTTTTCTCCATCGTCTTTTCCAAAACCCTTATCTTCCGCGATCTTCCTCGCAAAGTCAACACTCTTCTGCGAATAGTCCACACCTAGCATCCTGCCATTCCATCCCCTCCCTTCATCTCCCTCGGCTTCTTCCTCGTCGTCACTATCTGGCTCCTCACCCTCTCTGAGCCTAAACAGAAAATGTCCATTTCCTGTACCCAAGTCCAAGAAACTACAACTCTTCTTGCTCACACCCTCCCCGAGCAGCTGATTCTCAGCGATTTCTCTCTCAAGAAACGCGACGACTTTGTCTTCGGCAGAGGAGTCGTCGAACCAAATCGTACCCTCGTCACTGGGGTCGATGGAGTGGTTTGTAATCTCGCGATCGTATAGGCTGTCCCAGCTGTGAAAGGAAGGTATCAGTCTGAGGATCTTCTTGTGGCTTTGAAGAGGGTTATGGTGGGGTGAATGGAGGGGCAGAGTTTACTATTCTTTTGTGCCCAGCTCTGAGGGCTCGAGATGATTTGGCTTCTGGCTAGTGGTTGAAGCCATTGCTGCGCTTAGACTCGAGAATGGTAGATCTAAGAGCGAGGTGAGGTTGAGGTGTTGGGCGTAAGGTTATGAGACGAGAGAGATCAAAAATATTTCGAAATGTCAACAGACACGGGCGGCAGAATCATCCCTGTGATAAGCGGTGTACAAAGAATGATCTCCCTCATGCTTGGCGCTTCTCCTCTGGTTTGCTTTGAAGGACGTGAGTGTCTCATGCATTTGAGGTACCTTACAGATGTCTTGAATTAGAGCTACAATCCGCTCTAGTCCTGAACGTTGCACGCGGTCCTAGAGTCCTGCGATTACCACTGCGTAATGACTCACACCGATAACCACATCATGCATAACATAAGCCTTCTTACAGCCGGAGGAATGCCACCCGCATGTCAAGGTTGAGTATAATTAGTTCACATCGCTGGTACCTTGCAATGTATCAATTGAGGTTCATATCACTACATTCGGCTGTTTACGATCAGCTGAGAAAGCATACAATTCAATATGGCCATTTTAGAACAGCAATCCGAAGCTTCATATGATCTTCAATTACTGTTGAAGACTCCTTCAGACCAAATGATCCCAGCAGGAGCCCTCTCAGAGATATTGGCCAACCCACCATTTCTTCCGATACCTCATGCACTGAACCTCCGCTCAGTTCCACTCCCATCAACATCAAAAATCCGTTTCTACCGCTCTGGTCCAGTTCATTATCTCACACCAACGGATCTGGACCTTCTCCATTCAAGATACCACATCCGTCAAGTCTATGATCTTCGTTCTCGTCGCGAACGTGAAAAGACCCCTAGCGCTGTCGTAGAAGGGATTGAGACGATCTGGACACCTTACACTGTAGATGCTGGCTTGGAGAATGCTCAGACTGAATGGATTCCGGTGGTAAAGTTCCAAGAGGGAGAAGGTGAGGAGAAGGGGAGGGAGGCTTGGCTAGAGATATATCGGAACATGCTGAGTTCGTATCGATTTGTGTACAAGGTTGTTTTCGAGGCTGTGAGGGACTGGAAGGACGACAATGCGAAGGACAAAGCAGTTCTGTTTCACTGTACAGGTATGTGCATGGTTCTGTGTCCATTTGTCGAATTTGTCTTTGCAAAACCTCGAGATCGCAAAGTAGAATGCTTCGGAGAGGCATACATAAGTAGTGGATCTGATGGTATTCGTTCCTGCCTTTAACATACGAACTCCTCCAGCTATATTGTTAATTTGCATCCAAGACCAATGAGCACATCTTCTGGCTGACACATTATATGATTAAACAGCCGGAAAAGACAGGACGGGCCTCCTTTCTGCTCTCTTGCTCGCTCTTGCTTCTTCATCACCAGCGACAATCTCGCATGATTATGCCCTCTCTCGTATAGGCACAGAACCTTATCGAGACTTTTTGCTTGGACATCTTCTCGGTTATCTGAATCTAACTCGAGAAGAGGCAGGCAAAATGCCAGGAATGTTGGAAATGGCGGGTACTCATGCTTGGGTTCTTGTTAGATTGCTGGAATGGATGGATGTTGAATGGAGCAGCGATGAGGCAAGCGAAGCAAAGATCTCAGCGAGTGTCGATGATACCAAGAAGAGAAGATGGCCTGGTGTGGAAAGTTGGCTGGTAAAAGTGCTTGACTTTAGTGTTGAGGATGTCAATGTGATAAGGAAGAATTTGGGGGCGACAGAATAGATGCTGCCGGAGTCCTTCAGATCGCTTGGGTGGCGACAAGCGCATGATATTACATAACAGAGTAAAAGGTGTATTTGGTTTTCTCGCTTAGAAAAACGATTCTGTTGCTCTCCAAACAAATGTGCTGAAGTTGAGCTCGGTATCATTGTGAACACTGATGCAAAATGTCTGAAATCGCTGATGTTTACTGCACATAGGAGGTGTATCTGTCATCCCAGAAGTTGTGATCGTTGGTATTGTGGAAGTATAGTGCTCGGATGTGTGGAACCATGGATCAGTTGGTTTTCTTCTCGATACCTTCTGACTTCACAAGTACCATTCTCTCCCTTTCGTCTAGAAGTATCACAGCAACACTGATAGGTCCGCCAAACATAAGGACTAGCAGCAACTGCCACCACGCTGTCAGCTTCACGCCTCGTACTCTCCATTCGTTCTGTCTTCGTGTTTCCCAATACAAGTAAAATGACCAGATGAAAATTGTCAAGCTCGCAATGTAGATATCCCATTGCAGGAAGTTCTTGACGCCAGTTGCTAGATCCAAAACTGGGGTTGTTGAAGAGTGTTCTAATGAGAATGGCATGAAAGATTTCATGAAGGCATGATGTCTTAGAGATGAGGTGATAGGAAGAATGTAAGTGGACACACTCAAGACGAGAATGTATTGGCGAAGACGGTGCGAATCGAGGATGTATTTCTCCGAGGTTTGTTGAGTTCGCTGTTTTGTATGCACGAGGCTAGTTAGGATGTAATGTATGCTTGTCGTTAATGCTGGAAAGATCTGCCATAGAGCTATCAAACGCTGATGTGTTAATAGATCCGTATACTGTGGAAAATCCAAACCCATTGATATGGTTGGGATGAGATACGATAGGAAGATGGTGAGTGGTAGCATAGCAAGATGATTTGAGCTAATGAGAAGGGACTCCTTTGGTGGCTGAGATGATGTGACAGGGGAGGTGATAAGAGTCAGGAACAGGTAGAGAGGCGTCACGCAAGTAAGGGCGAAGAGCTGGATAAATATTCCTAGCATACCAGTCCTATCAGAACAATTAGTCAGGGGACAGCATAAGTTTATCGAATCAACAAGTTAAATGATCGTTTCCAAACAAAACTTCAATGCTTAGAGATCGTGCAATATCACGATAGCTTTTGGCTAGGTTTGGATATCCACATCTAGCGTTGTTTGTTGTAAATGAGAGAGAGATATGCATACATAGGTCAACGAAGAGCATTTAAATCATATAGGAAACCCATTACTCTCTGCCAGGACACGATAACGAAGATTGATGCGAGATAAGAAGAGTACCTACCAGCTGACAAGTCTGTGTCTATTGCCCTCCCTCAACCCCTCCATGACCAATAATGCCCAAGCAGCCCCAAATTGACCGGCACCAAATTTACCAAACCATAAAAGACTCCCGTCAACCGTATGAGCAAAAAAGGCCACGAGCATGGTCAATACCTGGTCCACCTGCGGGACACCCGTGTAGTACCGTACAAGTAGTCCATCTGAGCCGGGAAACTTGGCTGAAGGACCTGATCGTAGGACTGAGAACAGCAATCTTCCAGTGCCATTGAGACGAGCTGTGTAGAAAGTATTATAGAAACCAAGAAATGACAGGATGGGTAGAGATATCAAGAGTGTTGTGCGTAAGAAAGACATGGTTTCCGTAAAAGCATAACATGTAGAAGAAACGACAATGAAATGTAAACCTTTCAATTAGTGGAGAATATTCGCGTCGACTCTGAATACAGATTACTATATGTGAACATATGTGAATATATGTGAATCTTTTCATACTTCGTGTTGCAGATGCAAGTTTTCAAGATGGCCCACTTGCTTGGCAAAGTTTGTTGGTATGTCTCTCTCCTCCATCACCTCTCCCTCTTCATTATTCACACATATTATGATGTAGAAGCATTTAACATCAACAACGATCCATAAGACTACAGGACGCTGGCAGCGGTCGGATACATCCTCAACGAACTTCCAGAGTGCAATCTCCGTATGTGTTATCAGAGCGGGAGCATTGACGGGCGGTCATGATGCAGGAACCCGTGATGATATCCGTAAGGACATTTTGAGTCTTCTGATGAAGCATTGATTCCCAATCACTCTCGCCTCTTAATTATCTCGACATGCAACATCCGTTGATTGCTTTTTTCTGCTCTACAAAACACGGCAAAGCCAGATGAGAGTTCCGAAGATCAGCAGCACACGCCCACATTCCAGTCCGCCACAACGCTTCATGCTTTTTTGGCGCGTCGACGGCGCCATGTTGGCAGGATGAAACTAGCCTTTCCAGGCCGCAACCCGCCATTTGGGACCTACTCTTGAAGTCGATCTTGGACCTCCTTTTTCCCAAAACGCATTGAATGGACACGTTCAGTCCCTTTTTCTACAGCACCCAAGTGGGCGGTGGCTGCTGTCGTCGGGTCCCAATTCTGGGGAAGGGTCGAAAAGCAGATTGCCATCTCAACATGCTTTGACTTTATGTGAGAAGGGGCGCGCGTGCGCTCCTGAGTTTCTTTTCATGGTTGTTTTTAAGTTATCGTCTTGAAAGAACTTTCGTTCTCCTCAACTCCATTTAAGATATCACTTGTTTGCTGTAGTTGGACTTTATCACATATTACCCCTTCACAACAGCTTCATTTCTTAGCATTGTGTCATAGGACCTTATCTACAGCACAGACTTTTCGGCGAGCAAGGAGACATTTCACTGTTTGGTTCTAGGCTCGAACGATACATCCCCCCGTAGTGCGACAATGCCCGGATCGATTCGAACAGTCGATGCGACTTCTCAAAGATATTATTCTGATTCTGACGAGGATTTTCCTGTCCAAACGGGCAAACCTATCTTATACAACATCAGACCTCGTTCTCAACTTTCCATCATCAATCTCCCACCTAGTCCAGCAGACAGCGATCTTAACGAGATGCGTGTTCCGGACGAGCCAACCGCAGAGGAAAGTCGCCTGATGCGACCGATAGATAGAGGGGCGCCTGGAGAACGACTTAGAGAACCCAGTACACCACAGCAAAAGGAATTTGCGAGGAGAAAGAGCCAATATTACCAAGAGCAGTTCGCATATCGGGAACCAAACACATCTGCGAAGGAGAGAGTCGCTAAAGATAGTATGATTATGGCAGACGTCAGGACAAACGTTATTGTATGTACAGATATGAATTGGGCAGGAGAGAATGCTGACGATTATCAGATCCAAGACGAGTACACATTTATCACTGACCTTTCTTACACTCTTTCCTCACGTTATCAACGTCCCGAGTCCTCCATCATTGTCACACTCGTACATTCAGCATGTTTGCTATATGCAGGAAACTTCGACCCCGCGTATACCATGACTATTACTGCCGTTCCATCGCAACTGCAACCTGTTACCAATAAAAGAAATGCAGGGTTACTTGCAAAGTCGATGGAGGAAAGCCTGGGGGTATCACCGGAAAGAGGGCTTATCAAATTTGTACCAGTACCAGAAGAAAATTTTGCGACTGGAGGAACCACTCTGGCAGGAGCAATCAACGAGTTGGACAGACAATTAGCTGAAGAAAATGGAACTGGTTTGAAAAGCAGCTTATCAGTATCGAGGAATAAAAGACAGAGTCTGCGCAGTCTTCGATCGACAAGAAAGGGAGGCGATTTGCCCAATCTGGAAGAGCAGATCACACCTACCATGCCAACTCCACCCGTCAGCGATCGAATTGTCACTCCACCTCCACCGATACCAGCGATACCCAAGACGCGTAGTGTTGCTGACATCAAAGCTGAGAAGGCAAAGAAGATGGGAAGACGGAAGAGTTTTATAGCTGCTATGTTTGGAAAGTAAGCAGTTTCGATATTGCATTCTACATCCAAGTTTTTGTGCATAATGTAAAATAATCGGGAATTGAGGGTTAAGCTACGGAGTCTGGAGTATGGTTACGAGTTGTCAAGACTTTGACAATGTGGACGAAGGAAGGACGATTCACGAGACTTGGATAAGATATGAAGCAGAAACCTAGTATTAGTATATTCACCAATAAAGTCACTTAAAGTCGCTTCCGTAGCAGCGAAACCCGTCATGCTGAGAAGAGCTACTATATACCTTGACTTCAAGCAACTCGAACACGATGTATACAACAAGACTTCCTAAAATTTTGGCTTGCTTATATGCTGTGACCAATATTTGACACTCCTGTTTAGGCTTCTTGGAGAAGTCTGTTCACATCGTCGTCGTCACACCCGGTTTGCGATGTGTCTCCTTTCATAATATCTAGGATATTTACAGTATAGCACCACTACTCACCTTTCACACTTGTCACAATCTACAAACAATCTTGAAATAAGCTTGCAAACTCCTTTGGGACTGTTAATCAACCATGGCTAGTTTAGTGGTTGCTATGATACGTACATTTATGCAATGTCACCATCATAAACTGATTCGGCAGTTTAGTGCATTTCTGAACACATATCTACATGTAAGCAAGACCTTAGCCGTCTAAACCTTCCCCTTGACAAGGGTCGTCGATTACTATACCAAAGATATCCCGACTGGTATTGTCTTGTCTATGATATCTGTAACAATACTACAGCCTTCGTTACTATCAAAGACACCGATACGTTTATAGGTTTTATCACGATCTGGAATTGGTTGGAGGACAAGACCTCTAACGGAAGAAACTTTTCTCTGTTCGGCAGACTTAAAATCCGTAGACTGGATCGGGAAGCAGATGATGTCCTCCGGGGGCATCGAGCCGCTGCGATCGTCAAACCAGACCGTGCCAAACCCAGTGCTAAACACAGGCACCCCAAAGACTTGGCTCAAATTGTCCTTCCCATCAAGAGTATCTAGCTTGAACGACTCGTTGCTAGCATCTTGCCAAGAACCTGCCCATGTACCCCTAAGGAGTAGTCCTTGCATACGAAGCTCCGTCTTATCGACCTTGGGATCTGTTGTTGTGGGAGAATAAAGAGTCGCAAAACGAGAAGCGTACACAAAAACTGCTAGGAATCGATTTTCGCTTGGACTCCAACGACACCACTCGTACGAAATGGTACCTCCGGCGGAGAGCCACGACCAAGTTGGATATTCAATCTGAACCAGCTTCAACTCGCGGCGTTTCAGGCACCACAGAAGCTCTAGTGGAAGGAATATCTGCCAGAGCCCTGCACAGTAGTCCTTCAAAAACGGACGTAACATGTCTGAAATACCCATGATGGCAACAGGTCGGTCTGTGGCATATGTTAATTGCATCTCGCTGTAATTTTCGACGAGCTGGCCCCAGAATTCGAGTGGGTGACTGTCGTCCCGCATGTACCAGTTGAACGAGTCGTATTTGTGGTGTTGGATCGGACTGGCTCCCAAGGCCTTCGCAAGAACTCCTTGCATTGGACCACTTCGAAGTTTATCTTGAATAATAGCAGCATTCATGATTCGGCTTCCATCTTTTCCGGAACGAAGCTTGAAGAAGGAGGTAGGGTGATTAAGATGACTGAAGTCCGACCTCACACCAGATGGGT
>Ga0181470_100369_pt1 | contig 11761 bp, 13 predicted proteins | sample InSIn5SAF170_FD_119082 | JGI IMG/M metagenome (GOLD analysis project Ga0181470, IMG submission 119082) | Clean room microbial communities from NASA Spacecraft Assembly Facility at Jet Propulsion Laboratory, Pasadena, California, USA -... ...
GGGGTTGGTTTATAAATGAGAAGTGCACAGCGGGCGTTAGGATACTTGCTTCTGTTCGCACAGATTTACCTACTTGCATAATTATAGAGTTTAGCTATCTCTGCACTCCCTCACCTCATGCAGAATTATTACAAAAGGACCTCAGTGAAATACACAAGTAATGTCCATGCAGGCGCTTGCGGATACCTATGCCAATAGGGTTAGCCTGGTTGTCGGAACACATCTGAAACGGCCTGTGATGGTACACGGGACTGCCAGAACTCAAGGCACGGTCGATCGACCTGCCCGTCATGGCAGAGCAGAAACTCAATCGAAGCGGCTGAAACAAGGTGCCACACGCAGAGAACAACGGATCTACAACCCTAGGTGATCGGAGCCGCTGATTTTTTTGGTCACGATGCTTTGTGGCGAGGCTGCATGTGGGTGTGCAAAAGGTAGGTATGTGATGGAAATTTTGAAAGCTTGCTTGAGCAAGCTTCAGTGCCAGGGAATCGAAGTAAGCAGAGTTATCAGTCACTTTGACTGGTGGACGAAGGAAGTATCCTAACGCCCGCTGTGCACTTCTCATTTATAAACCAACCCCAGCATGCTCATATGTAAGAGCGACCAAAAAGGCCATACGCCTCGCCAATATGCTATCCTTAAAGTCATGTACACTCGTTCGAGAATGGACCAGACGCATATGTGCCCCACACCAAGCGACCTCAAAATATGCTCACATACTGCCTATCTCCGTCGTGCGGCGGGTCTCCATTCGTAGGCTTTGTCGGTGACGAAGACCTCTGTTTGGTCGCTGCGAAGGTTGATTGCTGATTCTCGGCCTTGCTTCCTCCCATGAATCGCTCCATGAATGTCACATAATCGTACTTCGGCAGATTACGATCTTCTTGTGTGCCAGAGCCGCTGTGCGGTGGCATTGTCTTCACAAGCTCCTCCACAAGCTCATCGGGGATGAGAGAGTGTCTGAGGTCGAGCTCAGTCACGTAAAGCTAGAACGTCCATGTCAGTGTATACATAAGGCTATTGCGCCTGACCAAAACACTTACCTTCCCATCAGCAACCGCCTTGAAGCTCTCGAACACCTGCTCGGCCGTATTCTGGTCCTCTGTAACATCAACCATGAACCTGATGAATTGCTCAAAAGTGACATAAGGTCGACCGGAACTGATCTCTTTGAACTTGTCATGCATCTCCTGTTCGTCATATACCAAGCCAAGACTGGCAAGCGCTGCTGAAAACTCAATCTCCTGTAAGGAATTGCTGAGATCACGGTCGAAATGCCTGAACACCGATTCGAACTCTTCGAGCTGGATAGGTGTAAGGTTGGTCATATTTCGTGCCACGAGTTGATTCTCCAGGAACGCCAATTTCTTGGACACGCTCGACCGCACGAGGCCCAGTTCGTATTCCAGCTCGTCGTATGTGTATGTGGTATAGTCATTCTCTTCGATGTTCGCCTCTTCGCAACGCTCATCGATCGCCTTGATAACCTTCAAATATTCGTCTAATGGTGGCAAATGTTGGCTTAGACTCTTCGAATGCTCGAGCTGGTCCTCGACATCGCCCTCAAGACCTGATATGGAAGTTGAGATTGTGCTTAATGTTAAAGCAAGGCTGTTCGCTTTGTCTGCGAAGTCTCGCCGCAGCTTGTCTTTGATATCACGAATTGTCTCGTTGATCAATTGACTCCTGTCTCTTTCGGCCTTCATAAGGCCCATCCATGCTTGATCCAGGGCTTCCAGGCTAAGCTCAGGCGGTGGAGTGTAAGGCCTTAATCGATAGGTGCTCAGCTTCGTTTTGATGTTGCCTAGCAGGTTTACAAGATCCGTCTTCTCAGCCACCCATGTCCGCTTTTGCTTGCGCTTGAAGTCTGACAGCCCAGCCGCATACTGTTTAGCATTTACATAACTGCCGTCAAATTGTGCGTCGTGCCAAGCTTGTCGTTGTTGTGCTATTTGCCGCAGTAGTTCGCGCATCCGCCGTTCGAATGAGTTCTGCATCTCCCATGCTCCTTGCATGTTTGTGACAAACTTCTCTACTCTTCGTCCTGCGTTCTCCACCTTCTCCATTTGCGAAAAGGCATGAAACCAATACGCAATATATGTCATGAGGGATCTTTCATCAGGCTTCGCAACATCGCAAACATCCTCAACATCAAGTAGATCTGGAATGCCTATCTCCTTGCTGGCAATGTCGAATGCTAATGCCATGTTTCCTCGGTGGTCGCTCTTGTCTAGGCTGTCATAATCGATCAAATCTGGCCGATGGATGTCTAGAAGGGCGCAGAAAGCCAGTCCGTCGTTCCAGCTTGTGGAAAAGTCTCTCACATCGACCTCTTCGTAACATGCCGTCTTCCTCTGGCACCATAGAAGTAGACCCTCTTTAGCACTTAGTCCCTCCTCGTTGATGTCGCTGATTGTAAAGCGCAGAATCAGAGTCCATATCAGACCAAGGACGATCTTCCGATTGCCATTGACCACATCCTCTGCGCCAATGTTGATCATCTGAATGCCTCGTCTCTTGATAAAGTCCAGACACTTGTTCGCATTTTCAAATTTCTGGACTCGCAATTTTGGTTTCGATGCATATCTTCCGAGCGATTCGCCGCTGAGGACTTCCAGTAAGTGTATCAAGATAACCTATTCTCAGTCAGTCTTTGCCATTCGCTTTCCGCTTGAGAGCACATACTCCATCGGAGAGGTCTTGTACAAGGTCTTTGACCTCCACATCCCGTTGCTTGACCTTGCTATTCAGCCTGTATGACAATCAGTCACATGTCTCTTGTATCGCTTATAGATCCAGGCAGCGGACAAAGCGTACCACTTCTTGAATGTCTTCTCTTGCACAGCGATCCATTGTGATTCAAACAAGTGTGCCATTGCGGTAGGGCGTAGGCGGGGAGGAGGACATTGGAAGAAATTGCAGGCTAGAGTATGAGCAAGAGGGCCGTTTACACAGAAGAAGCGGAAGGATCTACAAAAGATTCAAAAAGCTGTTTGTTCAAGGTATATATCGCATGAATGTGTTGGTTCTCCAACCGACTCTGTAAACGGCGCCAAGACTGTTTACTGGCAGGGGATGGCCTAGGACAACCACGGCGTCAAAGCTGCTGCCTCCAATATAATGTCCCCACTGCTAATTCGTCACCTTCACATACATTGCATCGTCACAATTCGACTTCAACATTCACTCTTCTCATCAGCGCACTTATGGCGCGAAAGTGTGCATCCTCACGCTGTCGACAACCGGAGTTAGCAAGCGCCTTATCCGATCTCGGTCCTCTCAACGCGCAGTCGTGGCTCGGATCTTAACACAACTGAAGGTGACATGAATAGTATCACTGAGCACTGAGACTAAGGTGCTTGATACCTATTGCAGCCTATACGGGCGTTCACACCGAGTCGAGCCACAAATCATTATAATCTTTACCCTGAATTAGACATGTGATGGACATGATACCCATTGAAAGGACCTTGGACCAACTGCTATGCGACGGTCCGCTCCGGTCCAAACTTTCTAACATTGAGCGTTCCTGATCCCTCTGAAATCCAGATCCTCTTGTGCATTGAGCATCATCCTATCACGGGACTCTCAGTCATAGGTTCTGCACGTCTGGTTCGATTGCCAGCTTTAGATCAGAGATGTTCGCTTCTGCCAAGAGACGACCACCTCTCGTATTGGAGCGTTTGCCAACAGGTATCGATAGAACAGCACTAGAAAGACACTAGGACTCGCTACCTGACGTTCCGAAGCCGAGAGGTACAGAAGATCAACAAAAAATTCCTGCTTGAGGCCCTCGTCTCAACACCAACGACAAGGGTCGATAGCAGGTATCGACGTCATTGGATAAACCATGTAGTATTCGCCCTCCGTACCAAGCGAACGACTTTAGTACGTAGAGTATTGGAATTTTTGCGCCACCCTCGTAGAGATTCTGTAATTTGCTTCAAACCCATTTACTACTATGCATTGTTAACCCACCAGCGCTCGCATTGAGTATCATAATCTTCAGGAAACATGGGCGACATCGCTATTAGCAATGGCACGTGCTACACGGCTGCTGGTGAACGATTAGACGACAGCTTCATACCGTGTGGGAATACTGCGTACGGCTTTCAAACATGCTGTGGAGCAGGAGATAATTGCCTGGCCGACCTGGCTTGCTTCGGTATCCACGGCTCGGGCTATGGTAGCTTCCTCACGTACTTCGCTGGTTGTACAGATCCAGAATACAACGATCCAAGCTGCCCACGGAAGGAAGTTGGTGAGTTACAGGTGCACGTTGAGCGCAAATGTCCACTCACGTATAGTAGATCAACCTTGGGTTGCATTGACGCTTTGCGATAACTCTGAAGCCTGGGCAATCTGTTCGCAGCCGGGAAATCCATCCACCCTGCAACCAGGTGCAACGTGTTCGTGCACAAACACAGCATCCGCGACGATTGCATTCCGAGATGCCACCGTCATTGCTAATCATGTATCGTTGCCAGCGTCAGAAGGAGAGACGGTGTCCTACTTTCCAGGTTACAGCCCTACCGGCACTTTGACTGCTGCTGCTGCAACTGGTACCAGCAATTCAGGAGGTGGGGGGCAAGGTAGCAGTGCTTCAGACTCAGGCGGTAGTGCTGGAACCTCCGCTACGTCGCCTAGAGAGACTGGAGCCACATCCAGTCGTGGAGGCACATCGTCTGCAGGTGCAGCGGCAACGAGTGGCAATGCCGGTTCATCTTCTGGCAACACGGCAGATCCTTCAACTTCGTCTAGCTCAGGTATTGGGACGGGAGCCATCGTTGGCATTGTAATCGGTGCCATCGTAGCTCTTTTGCTCCTCGCTGGTCTGGGCTTCCTGCTTTTCCGTCGCAGGCGTAAGCAATCTCGTATCACAGAGGAGAAGAAGATACGTGATTCAGGTTTGTCCACATCGCCCATGAAGCCTGGCGGACTGGGGGAATATGTGCGGCCCACCACGCCACCTGTCCCAGAAATGGACAGTATACCGGTTGCTGAAGCGGCTGGTACGCCTGCACAGCCTTGGTTGCTTAGGAGCGAGCTCGATGGGAAGGAGATACCTAGTGGGAAGAACTCGACGGTCGGTTCAACTAAGGCTGGATCTACCAAGGGCACGGATGTTGCATCTACTAATGCAACGGAAGGGCGTTATGAATTGCCATGAGTATAGCTGAAATCGAGGATATCTTCCTGTCTTGATCTAATCGTAATGATGTATGATAATGTTCCATGAAGAGGACTACCTAGAAATTCTATCTCTTCAGCATATGCTATAACCCAACAATAGGAATTCAACAAGTGAACCAGCAATCGACCATCTCGATCTCGCGTGTTTTTCGTATGAGCTTTGAAAGCTCGGAGCATCAAAGAACTGCCACGTTTCTGGAGCGCATCCCAGGTCACCATTGAACACAGAGCTGATTTTCATCCCATGGATGTGTTGACAAAGCGACCATGTCAGGCATCTGGAAGCTACTCAGAGCATTTGAGAGACCACGCGTCACCACTTGGCAGTATAGAATGGTCCTGGTCTGTGATGGCTATGCCCTCCATGCGTAACGGTAAGTGCTCATTCACCGTTTGATACGACCAATTCGAGGCCGGCGTCAAGTTCGGCCTTAGTAACATAGCCATATAATAGTGAACGTCAGCCGGTGCAGTGATATAGTCCGTCGGCATTCCCGACTTCCAAATCGCAGGTCGAGGCAGTGACTGTTGCTATCCGCTCCTTAGATTGACAGCCATATCACCGAATATGTGGACGTTTCAGTGATAATTGTATTGGTCCCGTGGATGAACAAGATTCTGTCTCGACAGTCGTCTAATTAGTTGAGAATTGCTGAACCGCTTTGTGACCTTCGGTGCTATGACTGTTTCCTTCGCATATACGCAGTCGTGTCTAACCCTTAGGCATCTATCGCAAAGTGGTCTCCTTGTTGAGCATCGGATCTGGCCATTGAACTCAGCTTGGAACATCTTGTTATGGAATGCTGGACGGATGACACATTCGATTCCCCGCACTTCTCGCATGCCATCCGTGCTCGTGCAGTGCTGATAACTGATCTTGGAACAGCCATCGAATTGACTAGTGATCAACGTGATAATAGATTGAATCTGATGTCATCGTGTCGTGCAAACCCAAGTGACGGGTGTAAGCTCATCAAGCGCGGTTTTGTGCTTACTCAAGATCCGCTTTCAGCCTTTTTTTCAAACCGACTCTGCTATGTGTCTTGTGTAACTGATACGTCTGAACGTGTAAGTCGCGAACTTTTAGCATGGCAACGGTGCAAGACCTGTGAAGAGTTTTGGGCTTCCCGGCTGAAATGCCAGAGCGAACTACAAAGTGCTGCACTTATGGCACTTATGGCAACCCATGATGAGAGACCAGAAGCTTGTCGATGTATAGCGGACGAGTGTATCATCATGGCGATCATGTTAGATCCTTGTGAGCACTTTATCCCACGCAGAAACGATTCGTTATTCATCGAGACTTTGATAGTCTGGGAGCGGAGTTGTAATACACTTCCTCGAATCGAAGGACAAACGAAAAACGCCGGCCTGCTCGCTGCTCAATTTAAGACACCCTATAATATACACCTGAGACCACGTCGAAGTCCAGTTATGCTGCCGCAGCTTGCGGCTCATCAGCCTCCGGGGCAGCCTGTGCAGATTTTGGTCGACCGAGAACCTCCAGATTGCCTGTACTTGTATCAGCGATTGTTGCGGGTTGCGATTAGCGATGCCAACTTACGCTGGACAAGGTTCAATGATCGTCGAGAGACTTTGTCGCTGTCCGCATCCTGCTCAACCTCATACTTCTGCATCTCTGCATCGGCCTCGAGGTGAACCAAAGCACTAGCAGTCACTTCATTAGCAATTCAAGTAGATCATAATGAGCCATGAGCAAGGACATACCCCTTTGGCAGGTTTAGCAAGTAGTCCTTCTGCGCGTCACTAGTAGGAAAGCTCGTTACGTTCCACCAGCTCGTCCTCTCGTTGTCGCGCGATCCATGGCTTGTCGCAAGCGCGTACTTGATATAAGTCCTGCCGGTGCTGGATGCGTGAGCCTCTGGGGCACCAGCGAGACGTCCGATCACAGCCAGCTTAGCATAGTTGTAACGGGCTGAGGTGGAGAAGGTACGAGCGGAGGCCGAAGCCGGGCGGAAGATGGCGCGGACGGAAGCCATTGTGAGATGAGCAATGCGATGGCGATTGGATTGTTGCGTAAAGCGTGTCGCAGTGTTTGTCGCAAATTGGGGGGTGGTTTCTTCGCAGATGTGATGCTTTGGGAGCCTTGAGATGTGGGAGTGAGGGTCCGGGCCAATCAACCCGCACATCTCTGCTTCGCAAGTGGACCCCTGAGCGCGACCAGACGCGTCAAGGCTTCCGAAGCGCGTCTTTCCTGCATCTAGGCTCGAATGCTCTTAATCAGCAGAGCCCACGACTCCATGGAATACAGCGAGTTGAGCAGTGATAAACAGCAGAGCTTATGGCGTTGCTGAGTCGGGTCGCTCTCTTCAGACCCTGATCTTCAATGATTGTCTTCAGCATTCCTCGCTGCTGCATGAACGTTGACTGCTCACGTGTACGAAGAGTAGTAGATGCTGCGAGGAGGAAATCCATCGTATGAAGGAAGGCAAAAGATTACGTTCAATGTTTATTGAATTCCTTTGGTACCACCCATGGAGAAACTCCTCAGAAAGCGTTCATTCCTCATGCAGCCGCTCCGTTCCATAATCTGGTGTCACCGCGGGCTGCCTTCCAACTGCTGCAGACTACCGTGGCAGCGACGATGAAGTCACTGATGGTACGGATTGACCGGTCTTGACTTCCTCCAGTTACCACAACAACAATTTGATCCTCACTCATCTACCATGCCCACATTCTTCTAGCACATCAGCAAAATCGCAAGCAACGTCCATACCTCGCTCAATTCCACGCACAAACATAGCTCACAGTACCTTCACAACACTATGGGCACAGTTCGTGATCCGGCGTTTTGGCGTCGGTTCTCCATGGTTAGTCAGGACATCCGTCGAGGTTAGGAAACGCAATCACTCACAGTGGATGAAACTAGGCAGTCCACCTTGACGAAGAGGCGCAGACAAGCTCGCCGAAATCAGCTCGTGGTGTTCGACCTTTACTGAAGCAGTCGTGCGTTCGCTCGCCCCAAAAGCCTGCCATCCATCTAACATGACTGTCAGAGAATCCTGGCTCGACCGCCAAAAAGCGAAGCAGTCACGTCGTGCACTCATCTGCTGGGTCTTTTGGCTATGTCTTCTCGTGTTCACGGCTGGCATTACCCTGCTTGTTATGTGGCTGAAGGCATCAGGTATCCTTGGCGGCAAGAAGGAGGAGTCTTGACAGGTCAAGCGATTGATTCGACGAGTGATCGGGTGAAGTGAGGTGGATATTCGCGTCATTTGGGTCAAAGGCTAGCTTCGAGAGGCAGGTGAACAATGTATTATGGATGATCAAGAGATCAGACGCATCGTAACAAAAACGGGGATGGGGGAGCATCAATATATTACACTTTCAAACGGTCGTAACTACAAGCTCTTCTTAGCTAGATACAGATGATTAGGACGAATATGAAGTACTCACTACTGACGTTGCCAAATCCAATCTTTGAAGAGTCTGCAATGTGGAAACCAAACGCAGCACAGATTGCTTTTCTGCTTATCAACGTAATCGGTCAACAACGTCCACAGTCTACGAAAGTTGACTCAATCCACCATATTTTAAGCTATAATGCCGCTATCACGCAGCTCCTCGACCGTATCTGGCTAAATTTGCTTCTTGCCACGATCGATATCGCTGCCCGTAGATCGATACTGATCTGCCAGAAAGCCAGAATCGTTTGAGACCAGTCTTTGCTCGGCGGGCTGGCCAATGATCCGGTTTGCACCACCACCATATACTAGAAATGCAGTCACAGAGTACGCTTGCTCGACTTTGATGCTTTGTACAGCAGATAGCGTGATCTGTGATCCTGTCTGAGAATGGAGTAATTCCCGTCTTCAAGCATTCTTCACCAGACCTATCTGTCGAGTATGCTCTGGTCACATGAAACGGTCTGGTGTTCGGAAGAGATCTCTAAGCATTCATCGTTGGCTCTCGGGTTGACAGGCGAGTTGGCCAACGTGTAGCTGCGAGTTCTGGACTAAGATCTCTTCTTAGTCGGCTCAGGGCTCGGACTTCTGGTCACGCTGCGCTCGTCGCGTCCTCGCAGCTTCAACCATTTCCTTGTGCTCATGTCCAGCTCGCGATCGAGCTCTGGGCTTGGCTGCTTGCGATGTATGAAGTTGCAGAAGCCACCGCGTACGCAGCCCTCGCCGCTATTAAGACGACAGCAAGCCTCGCGGAAGTCGGTCACTGGTGAAAGCTCGCAATAAATGGGGCGACCAGCGTACCAGCGCGAATTAAGGGCGTCGCAAGCTTTTTGAGCATCGTCTTCGTATTTGAAGCGGGCGTAGACATTGCCAATGAGATCTGCTTGAATTAGCAACATGTTTACGATGCGCAAGGAAGGCTGATTACTCACGATCATTGTTGTTATCGCACACAACAACCTCTTCAATCTCGCCAAACTTGCACATCTCGCACCAAAAGTCCTCGTAGAAAGCATCAAAGTGGTTCTGCAGCTGTTGAGCATTCATCTTGTTGTTCGCTTGATAGGCTGGATTCTGGTAGAGGTTCGGGAGTAGAATGGTCTGCGAGTACGACGGCTTGACATGTTTTCTCGAGCATCGGTCACCGTGTCGACATGCGCCGATTTTGTAATAGAACGAGCAATTGACCTGGAAGTATATCGTCAGTCTGAGTTCAGCGCGAAATGATGGAAGGCTGACCTACCTTGTCCTGCTCTGTTCCAAAGATGGAAGCTAGATAATTTGCCATATCTGTCTCAAGGAATAGTTTTCTTCAGATTACTCTCAAGTGGGTGCGATCAGGATCTGGATCTGGAGTATTGCTTGCGATGCAGAAAGGTCCCGTGAAGTGTTGCTGTAAAGAAGTAGAACCAGACGACAACTGCTATCGTGCCTGACAAATAGGGCATCCATGCCTTCTGCGACCTTCCATCACGTGATCCTGATCCATGAGGAGCATAAGAATAGCTAACGTAGTTCACCACCAAGGCGGACGCACCACTAAGGTGGACAAGCCATTAATTTAGGGCCTTGATCTTTTACTGATCCCCCAAAGTCGCTTGATTTAGGCGGTTGTCCATCTTGCTGGTTTGTCCAACTTGGTGGTGGTTGACATTAGGTTGATATCGAGGCAAGATCATGAGAGAGTAGCGGATTCTTCAAATGTTTGAGCTGCATGTACTCATACTATGTTACAGTTTTCAAAAGTGCCTCTCGGGGTGCATCCCATGCATCGCGTGAACAACACCAACCAGACATCAGAAGGGTATTCCGCTCCTGATCGCCCAACAAAGAAACATCATAGCATGCCCCACCTCATCATCACCCTACTCCAAAAGACGTTGATATACAAACGAAAGGCGGAAAAGAAATTACCGCCTCATGGCAAAACAATAAGCACCTGATACTCTAACGTGGTGGCATGCCAGGAGGATACCGTTCTTCTCTTCTGTACATCGGCTCCTGCCGTCGCATGGCATCCAATTGTATTTGTCGCTGTCTCTCCTCGGCTGCTGCTGCTGCCTCATGAATGCGACTTTGTCTCGAGCGCTCCCTCTCATAGTCCCTTCGCTGCTGCTCTTGCTCAAACTCATATTGCCTCTGTGTATATGCTTGTTGGTGTTGTACATCTCGCTGAGAGGGATACCCACCATGTGAGATAGGTGTTGCCGTGCTGCGTTCAGGGACCGCCTGTGGCGGTGCATATCGCGGTTGATTGACTGGTGGCGTATGGTGTCCAAAGCGTTGCTGGTGAGCCATCTGCTCTTGATATTCTCGCTCCCGAGCAAGCTGCTCGCGTTCTCTCTCTCTTTCATTGATTCGTTCGCGGACGGCAGCAAACTCAAAGGCTTCATTACGTTCTCGATCTCGCTCACGGAAACGGTCGAAGGCACCTTCACGCGTGTCCGAGGGACGTGCATGGTGATGAGCGAATTCAGGTCTAGTTACAGGTGGTTGATGCTGGGGTGCTAAATGCGGAGATAAGCCAGCAGCAAGCGGCTCCCGTTGCCCAAAGGGACCATTGTGATGCGTTGGAGGCTGACTCGTTTGCGCCAATGGGACTGTCGACGGAGGTGCGGGATGCGCGTGATTGTACGAAGAAGTTCGAGAGTGCTGCCCGTAGCCGCCTGCGACAGGTGGTGGCGAGGGATTAGCGCGTGCGGGCCCATTTAATGACCCAAAGGCTGACTGGCGGTAGTCGCTCCGAGTGAATAACGATACACGATCTGTTATGCGATCTTGCCCAGGCGGGTTGTGTTGTGCGTGAAGATGTGGTGAGTTGGCAGCTTGCGCGCTAACGGTCTGTCGTCCTGACCAGCTATCACGATGACCCATGGATGGTAGAGAGTCTCGGCCACTTGGTAAGGATTCATGGGTCGGCGTTGACATGGCTGAGTGCGGTTGGCCAGCTGGTGGATACGTAGTCCGCGAAAATGGACGGTCTAGAACAGGAGCAGAAGCAACGGAGGAAGGAGTTTCGCTCTGGGCTATGACGCGATGCCCGTGCATTGACGTCGCAACAGATTCCGGTTCGCGACGTTTTGGTGCTTCCTGCTCTGGCTCGGAATTGAGCAGTGACATGAGATTGGACCGCCGAGGCG
>Ga0181470_100373_pt1 | contig 11704 bp, 8 predicted proteins | sample InSIn5SAF170_FD_119082 | JGI IMG/M metagenome (GOLD analysis project Ga0181470, IMG submission 119082) | Clean room microbial communities from NASA Spacecraft Assembly Facility at Jet Propulsion Laboratory, Pasadena, California, USA -... ...
GAACCCTCGACTGTTCTGTAGCATGCAGGCAGGCATAACGACCGACCCTTGATCTCGAATTTCGATTTGAACTACACCAACAATACGCTCTACTCTCACCTGTATCACTCGCAAACCTCGAGCGTAAATGTGCGGACGCCGTTTTGTTTCGGATTTGGCACTTGGGCAGTTTTGCGCAGTACTGTGGACTGATCCTTCTGCAAGTTTTGAATCCACTGTCACAACATTTCTGCAAGAGTTTGGGCGAAAGACAACTTAACAATCGGTTCTCGCGTTAGCATTCTCGATGACCAATTCTTTTAAGCATTAAACCGCATGGGCAGCTACATCTGTCGATTACATACGGCAACATGGTTCAATGGCCGCCGTCTCCCACGGTGGAGGATGAGTCGACGTCTTTAGCGAAGGAGCACGGCTTGAGGGGTTTGGTAGAAACAGTCAACTGCGACGACCAATCGGTACCCAGTCGAGGCGAAGTAGACCAATACCCTGTTATTGTTGACTCTGATACGAACACGGAAATCCCGGTCAAGAAAGCTAGCAAGCCTTCCAGAAACCCGAGCTTCTCTAAGCGAACAGAGCAGCCTCGTGTCTCTGCAATGTTTCGAGGGGAGACAGGTTTGCACACACCACCTCTATCGGATAATGAAGCCTGGGTTCGTCCAAACGCTCCTGAGACCAAGGAAAACAAAGATGAAGAGACTCGATCCTCCAGGTCGAAATCTACCACGCGAGCGGAAGAAGTTCGCCAATCAAGACCTGCCATCTCCAGGATCCAGACAGATGTGGCCGGCGAGCTTCACAGAATGAAGCGCGGTATCAGGCGAGCTCCTTCTCCATATTCTTACACCCGTGAAGCTGGTACGTTTCGAGTTGATCATGTCACAAGACAGTCAAGCAGTTCCTTCTTATCGCCAACGCATGCAACAACCTCTCCAGGGTCATTTCAGAGTACTACACGCCAGCAAGAGAGGCATACAGGACATAGGGATTGCGATAACTCCACTGATTCTGAACAACGGTCTAAGACATCCCTTCGCTTCGCGGAAGCACGTCAAAGGCCAGTGATACAGCAAGATCGGCTGTCCACGGCATTCTCTGATGCTGCACCACAAGCGAAGGTGCAGGACTCGACGGAGAGGAAAGACTATGCTGACTCATCGAATTCGAGCGATCGTTGGGGATATATCAAGATGCACCAGGATGGCTCGAGTACAGATTCTCTCAGAAAGGCTCAGAGGGCCGGGACACGATCTTCTAGAGCTGCCTCCAAGACCCGTGAATCACCATATTCCTCTTCAGCGGAAGAGTCGGTCAGAAGCGAGCAATACGGGAGCACAAAGAAACCCAGTTCTGATGAGCTTCCTGTGCGACGTCGGTCATCTCACAGACGCGAAAAGCCTCAATTGGCGGAACCATCAAGTCATTTCGGCGCTCAGAACAAGTCTGGTTCGTCAGATGACGATGCTACGAGGCACATTCACCGTGTGAGAGATGGTCGAACTCCCATGACACCACCCACGATAACGACACCAAATTACATGGAAGACTATTTCAGTAAAGCATTCCAGAACAATGCTTTGAAGCCATCAACATATACGCCTCGTTCTTTCGTTGACGAGAGCCCGTTGTACTCACCACCGACTAGCCCACCTCGCACGCCCAGGACGGATAGACCAAGTCGACGAGAATTTTACGAATCCCCATCGCCGTCGCCTCATCGCACGCCGCAACATTCGCGCGGCCCATCGCTTGACGAGAATCAGTTCAAAGAATTGAAGGCACACACCTCACTTCTCTCTCAGGCGACATCTGCGGCTGCCGCCTTAGCTTCGAGGGCCAGCCCCCCTGCTTCGAGGTCGGCTTCGAATGCAATCGAGACTACGTTTGCTTGCTCAAGTAATGGTCTTACCACCAAGCCAAGGTCGAGAGCATCATCTCCTCAGTGCGAAAGGGTACGTCGTTCAGATACATCTACTTATGGTGAGCAAGCCATGCCAAGGATCACCTATCCCCCCGTGCCACAATCGAAGCGCCCAAGCACAAGAGACGGACTTCCGAAGACCGAGCTATCTACGCCCGTCGCCATTCCTACGCCACAAAGAAATGCGTCCTGGACTGGGTACGATCAGCAGTACAGAGTACAAGGCGGACATTTTGGCGGACCGCTGCACACGATGACAACCATGAGCACCACGCTGCCGACTACACAGCTGAATGTACCGCCACCATTGTATAGATCTCAGTCTGCCAATACTCCACAAGAATTGACACAAAAGGTGAGCGACTTCACGTTACCTCTGTGTCCTCGATCACAGCCAACACAAGGTTTGCGGGATTGGTGCTCTATCAGGGATATTCCCAGTCTCGAGATATGTCCGAAGTGCGTACAAACGATTTCTACGACGCGGTACCGCACACTGCTTGTACGGAGCGTTGACAAACCTTATGACAAGTCCACTGTCTGCGCGCTTTCAAAGCCCTGGATTCGCACAGCATTCAGTCAGTGCGTCAAGCAAAACAAGTCCGACATATCTTTCGTCAAGAAAGCCTGCATCCTCCCCGACGGGGCTCGGCCGTGCGAGGGGCCGAAGCCTGATGTGCGCATGTGGTGGAAACTCATCGATCCAGCTACGGATCGAGCGGTGCCTGATTTCTTCGCCTGTAGCGCATGCGTTGGCTCAGTGCACCAGATCTTCCCTGATCTTCCCGATCAGTTCAGGCGAGATGTCCTCAACCAAGAGAAGATATGCAGTCTTCACCCAGGCAGCAAACACTTCAACACATTTATGGAGCAGCTGGACCAGATTGGAGAAAAGTGTCGCGATAGAGGCAAGAGCAGTGCTAGGTACATGCAGCCTTTTGTCGACCATGTTCGTCGGACTACGAGACATGTAGAGTGTGCGAGAGATACTTTAGTGCCAAATCGTGCATGGCACTTTATGAACGCCCTACCCGAGTTCACTATCTGCGAAGCGTGCTACGAGGAAATGGTCTGGCCTCAACGTGAGAAGCCGGTGGCACGCGACATATCTAAGGTCACGAAGATTGTGCCTTACTCGGCGTCCAGAGGCTCGGGTATCTCATCTTCGGCATCGAGCGGTGGTATCGGCACGCATCCCATAGGCTGTCAGTTGTACAGCGAGAGGATGCGAAGGATATTTGGTGATGTTGTCAGTGGTCGAATCAGCTTTGAGATTTTCCGCAATAAGGTCAAGGAAAGACATGCTGCTCAATATCGGTTGACAGAGATGAACAAGATGTACGAGGAGGATCAGAGAATGGGCTGGGACAGGCGGGCTGACATCGAGAAGAATAAACAATATTGGCGGAGCTTAGAATGAAGGGCTCTGCAGTGGTGACTACGTCTAGAAGATGACTGATATGACCCATGAGTTCGACGGTATATGAGGCGAGCACGACTTCACGAGCCAACATGGCATATGGAATGCTTATGATAAAATGCTAAACTTAGCGCTGGGAACGCAGGTTGGTTTGCTGGTAGCGCTGCTCTCCATACAGGGGGTTGAAGAACTTGGTTGAGAATGAGTGACAACCATCTTAGGACAGAGGTCACAGGCGCAGTGGCCACAGCACAACGATCAACTTCTTGTAGATAGGATTACATTGCTTTTACCTTTCGAATAAAGGTTTTCTTGGTCGTCAAGCATCACCTGCTGCTCGCGATTATGCGCTTTGCCTAAGAGATGTCCGTGTATCGGGTAAAAATAGGGTATAAGACGTAAACCTTTGAAATTGATCGCTAGCGAGGAGTAGTAAAGCATTACATCGATGTTACAGCTGTGTGCGATCTCATATTAGTCGAGTAAAGTGTTTGTCGTGGCCGAGAAGGAGTGGCAGCGATCGTGGGTTACTGGCCGTTGCACCCCACGCAGAAGAAAGGTAACCACTGTAGGTGTGGAGTAGAATTTCTGCAACACCGTGACGGCAAAATGTTGCAGTTGGCATGATTTCACGCCCAACCTCGAAAAAGTTCCTGGGAGACATTGTCTGATCAATGTTACGACCCTCTGATGATATCACGTTACTGCGCTGACGATTGACTTTCACGAAGACTTGCAATCTTCTCACTTCTGCATTCACAGCTTTCCCAGTCTCCTGCTTATATTCTACGACCGTCATTCTGAAAGCCACGCTCGACAACACATTATCTTCTGCGCGGTCTACTGGTGAGATCGTGAATGGGGACGCTCGACTTGCTATTGCCCTTACTTACGTTCTGAGCGATTCGCTGTTTATTTCGCCAGACGGGACGTATCATTGACTGCGCACAACAGCGGCATCAACCATAACGACGTCGCGGTCCTGGATGCAGAGTTGGTGAAGGTCGACAGGAGCTCCTAGTCAACAGCGCACTCGAGCACAACATGGCATGGCAACCCCAGGAAGCTGGTCTCCAGCAATTGTCTGAAGTACTCAAAGATTCTCTGAGCGGGAATGCCAGAGCGAAGCAGAAACAAGCAGAAATAGTAAGTGGCATAGAGTCCTTTCGAGTTCCCCCAACTTATTCGTGGATCTGAGGTTGACTTCTATCACAGACACTTGCGCAAGCAGCGAACTCTCCCGACTTTGCCTACTACTTGACCTACATCTTCAGTGACACCCAGATTGGCAACACCTTCCTCGTCAGATATGCTGCTGCTATCCAGCTTAAGAACCATATAAAGCTCTGTTATCCCTCCTTGCCGCCGGAGCAGCTTTCATACATCAAACAATCGACATTACAGACGCTGCGTGACCCGAATCCACAGCTCAGAAGTTTTGCCGGCACAATAATAACGGAGATAGTACAACAAGGTGGCATATTACAATGGACTGAAGTATTGCAAGAGCTGCTGTCTCTGGTGGACAGCACTGACAGCAATGCGACGCCCGAAGTGCAGGAAGCGGCAATGTCGGCCCTTGCCAAGGTTTGTGAGGACAATAGGAAGTTGCTCGACAAGGAGTACTCAGGCCAACGTCCGACCACCATCATAATACCGAAGCTACTCGACTTTGCTGGTCATTCGAACCCAAAGATTCGGGTTCTGGCTATTTCCACATTGAGGTCCTTCATCTTGCAGAAAAGTCAGGTGCTGTTTGCAAACCTCGACCAATACCTGAACAAAATCTTCCAGCTTGCCACAGACGGAGACATCCAGGTACGAAGGACTGTGTGCCAGAGCCTTGTCCAGCTGGTAGAGCTCAGGCCGGATATGTTGGCTCCTCATATGAATGATCTGGTGAATTACATCCTGGCACAACAGCAGGCAGCAGGAGATGCTGAGCTTGCACTTGATGCTGCAGAATTTTGGCTGGGAGTTGGCGAGCAAGAGCGTTTGAGAGGATTGATGGGACCATATCTGGAGCGGGTCATTCCTGTCCTGCTTGCAGGTATGGTCTATGGCGAAGAAGACGTCGAACGCCTGGGCGGGGACGAAGCCAATGCCGATCAGGAAGATCGCACTGAGGACATTAAACCGAAATTTGCACAAGCCAAAGCTGGACGAGGTGCGATACATCAAGCCAATGGTGAAAATGGCGAAACCGGCGACGATTATACCCCGAATCAGCAGAAAAACGAAGGCATGAGTGATGGCGAGATCGAAGACGACGAGGACGATGACTGGGATGACGATGACCCGGAAGATGCATGGAGTCTGCGCAAATGTTCTGCTGCTGCACTCGACGTATTTGCGGTGAATTATCACGGCGCTGTATTCAGCATCATCCTGCCATATCTGAGAGAAAATCTGTCACATGCTCTGTGGCCGAAACGCGAAGCCGCCGTGCTTGCTCTTGGTGCCATCGCAGAGGGTTGTCTGCCTGTCGTTGCGCCTCATCTTCCCGAGCTTGTGCCGTACCTGATACAGTCGCTGAACGACGAGGAACCAGTTGTCCGCCAGATCACCTGTTGGTGTCTGGCTCGATATTCAGAGTGGGCTGCGAATCTGCCAGATCAAGCCGATGTTCAGAAATATTTTGAACCAATGATGCAGGGTCTGCTCGAACGTATGCTGGACAAAAACAAGAAAGTGCAAGAAGCTGGGGCATCATCTTTTGCGAGTCTCGAGGAAAAGGCCGGATCCAAGCTGAAGCCATACGTTGAGCCGATACTGCAGCGATTCATCCTCTGCTTCGAGCGCTACAAAGACAAGAACATGTACATCTTGTATGACTGCTTACAAACCTTGGCCGACAACGTCCAAACAGAGATGGCGAAACCTGAGCTCGTGAATCTGCTCATGCCTACTCTTATCAATAGATGGAACAAAATCGACGACCAGTCCCGAGAGATGTTCCCGCTCCTTGGCTGCCTCAGTTACGTCGCCATGGCATACGGAAACAACTTCGCACAATTCGCGGACCCCATCTTCGAACGGTGTATGAAACTGATATACTCGTGTCTGCAACAGCACATGACATATACAACGGGTCAGTCCGTCGACAAACCCGACAAGGACTTCATTGTTACAGCGCTCGACCTTCTTTCTGCAGTCATACAGGCGATAGAACCTGCCAAGTCCTCCCAATTGGTCCAGGGTACGCAGCCACAGTTCTACGACCTGCTCTCATTTTGCATGGAAGATCCGACGGAGGATGTCCGACAATCAGCTTATGCCCTCCTGGGAGACTGTGCGATTATGCTCCTCCCGACTTTGGAACCTCACCTCGCGAAGTTGATGCCAATCCTCGTCCGACAGCTTGACCTAGATCAAATCCGCGACGATGATTCAGAAACTGCCTTTAATGTGATCATTAATGTTTGCTGGTCCGCCGGTGAGATTGCGGCACGAGCAGGTTCGAAGTTCCAGCCATATGTGGAATCACTCTTCCAAGGACTGATAGAGATCGTCAAGAACGAAGAGTGCCCCGACCCAGCGAATGAAAACGCGGCAATAACTCTTGGACGTATGGGACTAGCGTGTCCTGAACAGATGGCGACGCATTTGCCTGAGATTGCTGGCCCATTTTTGGACAGCATGAGCAAAGTCGCAAGCAGCGAAGAAAAGGCAAGTGCGTTCCTGGGATTTAACAATTTGATTCAGCAGAACCCCAAAGCTATGGAGGGTTCACTGGCTGAATACTTCACCGCCATCGCTCAGTTCCCATACAAGCAGCAGGAGAGCGATTTTGCTGCTGTCAAGCAGAGTTTTAGCCTCGTCATCCAAGGTTATCAGCAGCTCATTCCCGATTTTGCGTCTTTCCTCGCGACACTTCCTCCAAATGTTCAGCAGAAACTCAGGAATGCATATTCGGTGTGAAACAGTACAACAAAAGTTCGAAGCATAGCATTGCGCTTGAAGCGTTTAGCCATACATCAAAACCTTGTTTGACACCAGCATAGCAGGCCGCGATATATGATAGTAGATAGTAACTTAGATAGGGTGTTCTGATCTTGTTTGAGCGTTTTGTTGATGAGTACACCGTTAGCATAGCGTGGCGGAGTGAAGAGCAAAGCGGTATGAGGAATGGGTGGTCACTCTGGTGGACATGATTGATGAGGAGGGAGATGTTCCAGGGTCGCGGACTTCGATGGAAGCCAAGGCGGCTCACGACACGACTACATCACTATTCGAGCGATGTTGTCGATTTATACATCGCATCTGCAGAATAGCTGCAGATCCATCGATCACAATTTTCAACCCAGCACCCTGGGGTTAGCCGACACTATGGTCCACGCCAGAGGCCTTAGCAAGCGTAGTCAAGCCAACGATACTCTAGCTATACGCAACGTAGCTCGTGTCCTTCATTTTGGCTGCCTCGGCTGCATGCCTTTTTCATCTCGGGCTATTCTTACTTCTGAGGCGCTAGGGATCGTGGCCAATAACGATCTGACCTACCAGAGCCGAATTTGGACTAGGGCACAATTCGGCAGGCGCAGAGGCCAGGTCGGTCTTGCGTTCTCGTTCAGAAACGAGGCTGACTGAGGCAGTACGGAGTCGGTACGAAACACATGCGTCAGCCTTGATTACGATTAGTTACCAGTGCCATCTCGTCGACATCAGGATTAAGCGCCTACGACATGACCTGTCAAAGTCCTAGAGCACGAACAACAGGCGCATCAGACGCATCAGCGACGTACCTGTTCGGCAAGTTTCAGAAGCCTCTGAGGTCGTCGACCTTTGATCCCAGCACTAGTCACATTAGTCACCTTAGCCACCTTAGCGTTTTGAAAGCTCGGGGAGATCGTGCTTACCTCTTTCAGCCTCCTGAGCTTTCCGTTGCAACTGTGCGAGAAACAGCTCATGACTTAATACTCCAGCAAGTCCTTGGAGCTAAGTGAATCTATGTTCCTCTTCATGTCGTCTGCTAATTCATGATTTACACCTTGATCAATTACAGACCCAAGAGCACACAATGACGGCGACGTCTCCGACGACTTGTAGCCGAATGATCGTCGGCTCAAACGAACGACTCGCTTATAGGCCACGCTAGCATTCGCGCTAAACCAATGCTGGCGCTGAAACCTCTTATTTTCGTCACGCGTTCTGCTTCTCATGTACAGTACCTTCCTAAATGATGTGTCATGTCCAACCGACGGCGATAGACGAAGTAATAAGCTGAGACCGGTCGACTAAAGAAGTGACAGCAGACGCCGTAAGCTTGACAAGGATAATGAAGCACCAGGAGGTTCTTAGGGCTTGCTCTCGCTGAGTATCTTACTCCAGTGCGTTAGAGTTTAATCCTTTGATGCTTGTCTCTTTGGCACCCGCATGGCTGTGGTATCGCTAACTTTAGTCTATTCATTGCTTCCGCAAGTCAAAACACCTCATGACACTCCTACCTTTCAGCTGACCGATTCATTGTACCGTAATCAGACAATATGTCGCTTGCGACCTTGCATTCGCAGCCCTACGGACGGCAACTCCCAGATTCCAGCTTAAGCAGCAACATCAGCTCGGCAACCGTTTATGGCGTGATGTACACCTGAAACGCCTGCGACAAGTGCTGCTGGGCAGAGCTTCTCAATCATCCAGGTCTATTTTCTACTTTAGGTGTGGCTTAACGACCTGCCCCCAATTTTGGTCGATAATCCATGGCTTTTCGCCAATACCGAACTATTCTGTGGAGGCTTTTCCGTTGCAGGATCGGCAATAACCAATCACACATTCCCTGGCCAGCGGAGCGAACTATTGGGCTGCCTTTTCAAAAGTTACTCACTCGCGACCAGCTTGCTCTGCCATATGTAAGTAGGACCAGGTCGGGTGCAGAATTAGTCTTCTTCAGGCCGCAGGCCTGCAGGCTCGGGAAGATCTTTCACTTTGTTCGATTCGCGGACCTAGTTAGTAACTTCCGCTTCCCGGCCTCCATTGACTTCAGGTTTCCGGTGCTGCAACTCAGTCATGCTAACCACTATCTAGGCATGCGGCGACTCTGTTGAGGCTGTCCTTGGCACCCGTGCGTCGCTAAGGCCGCATGCCACATATGACTAGACCTCCTTTGGAGTTTCTCACATGGGGAGGCGAGGCCTCAAGATCTATCACTTGCTCGCGATCGCGATTGCGACCCCTCTATGAGCGTTTATGTACTAAACAAAACGAGACTAATTTGCTTCGCAGCCGCACTTTAGGTTAATGTCATGTCAGACTACCTGCTTGCAAGCAGAAACAGTATGCCCTCAGCTCTTGCACAGACATCAGGATTTTGGTCTCTGGTTGAACTCTCTCCTCTTCTGCGACCACGTTATTGCTGACCGTCATCAATCCCCAAGTCTGAGCTTGAAATAGTCTGCCCAACGACGACGCGACACATTTAATTGATTGACATTTGGACGAGGAATATCCAGGAGGTTGCCCCTCTCGAAAGCATTCCTAGGTGTCGCCATTCACAATCGGAGCCTCACTCAGCGCAAGGTTCGGAAAGTTGGATGGCCAGGATATTAACACGAGACGATCGTCCGAGATCAGCACAGCTTGTCGTATCCACATAATACGAGCACAAGACCGACCACGAGTCGGAACCGACAGCAGCGGTAGCGGATCTCGATCCTACGCTGAATACACGCTCCATATAGATTGGACATAGCGCTTTGTCATCTTGCTCGTGTCAACATCATAATGGCAGGGCCTGGAGGGGGGGCCTCCACGCAAAAGTCATACGAAGTCAAGGAAAGGGTGTCGTATGTGTAAGAAGCGACACATCCGATGCGACGAACAGTTTCCACAATGGAGGGACGAAAACTTCTCGAGGAGTACCTGCTAAGGTCTTTCTTAGTCGAAATTGCACAAAACATTCTGTACGATGCGACTACATGGACGTCTCGAAAGCAGGAGAAGAACCCGCGAAAGGTTCGAATCCTCCAGAGCTATTGACCTCCCCTCAGTTACAGCAAGCTCTAGACAGTTGGCGATTGACGGGAGACTCACCTCTAGCCGAACTTCGGAAAAACGACCCAACCTACTGGACGCGCTTCTCGACCGTCGACCTTCGGTTGATACATCACATCACAACAGTATCGTCGGATATGTATAGGAGGGGCTACAGTCTTTGCACAGCATGGACGCCAAAGATGTCAAGGTATATGCCATGAATACCCAATGCATCGAAGACTCGAAAACTGACAGAGCAAGCTTGATAACGGTAGCCCTGTCTAGCGATTTCACCATGAATGCCTTGCTAGCCCTCTCAGCAGCACACCTAGCGTGGCAAACGAAGAACAGCGATACTGAACATCTAGCATATCACCATCGAGGTATTGCATTCAAAGGCCTGCACGAAGCCTTGAGCACTTTCTCGGAACACAGCTCAGAGGCTGTTCTGTCAGCATCGATGCTTCTATCGTGGCAAGCAAAAGACTGGTAAGTCGAGGAGCGGACAAGAGGCCGTGAACAGTAGCTAAGCTTACGCAAGGCGGAGTTGGATGTCTTTGCAGCAAGGAATCTCAACAGTAGGTACTCAGATGGGAACCGAATGGATGTGGATTTGACAATTATTCAGATTATGACTGCGATGCGACCTTGGATGCATCAATCCGACTTGGCAAAGTTCCTTGAGAGTCAGCGATCCTTGGCACGAATGCGAACGCCATCCACGCCCTCGATATCTGGACTGCCACCACAGACACCTATGACGGAAGACCTGCAAAGGCTCGAACAAATGGTGACGGCCTTGCATAATTTACGCTTGCGGTTGTCGAGCTTTCCTGGCTTGGTTGAAAATATCGACCAAATTCTCGAGTACGTCGAGCAGCTGCAACAAGATTATCCTTTCCAGTTTCCTGAATCTGCCTTTGAGCAGCTGCTACAGTTAAGATCTACCATATTCTGGCTGCCGACAACCATACTGCGGCCTGAGGAATCAGATCTGGGCGCACTAGCGATGATGTGTCACTATTTTGCCTTGGCCTTGGTTCTCGAACCTCTATTCCCAGAGATACAAGGCGCTCATCTCGGCAATATGTCTCTAGATCCGCTTGAGAAGGTATGCCAGGTAATACAAGCGAGGAGTGCCGCTGCACCGCACGATACGACATTACAGACCGCTGTTTCCATGTTAGACGTTCCAATGCAGATCGCGCATGCCTACCGAGCGACTCGCAGGGCAGTCACGAGTCCAGCAGCTCCATACCGCGGTTCGCCTCAATCAGCTGGATATCCTACTCAGTCGTTCACACTTCCGTCACCCGCGGACATGAATCGTCATTCCTCCTTCGCAAATCCCAACCTGCAAAGCCCTTTCAATCTTTACCAAAGTAGCTACA
>Ga0181470_100374_pt1 | contig 11699 bp, 7 predicted proteins | sample InSIn5SAF170_FD_119082 | JGI IMG/M metagenome (GOLD analysis project Ga0181470, IMG submission 119082) | Clean room microbial communities from NASA Spacecraft Assembly Facility at Jet Propulsion Laboratory, Pasadena, California, USA -... ...
ACTGACTTCTTAGCCATAAAAATACATATAAATTTCAGTCAAAAAAGATTCTTCGAAAAGAAAAACTCTACGAAAGAGTTATAATCGAATTCCATCTTCCTTCCACGTTCAGGGTTTTTTTTTTTTTTTTTTTCAAAGTAAAACTTCTTTTGCCCTTTTTTCTTCCTTATATATATTTTTTTCTCCTTGTGACATCGATTCTTTTTATTGCTGCTTTTCAAATTTATTGTTTTCTCAGTCTGGGCTAATCTCTGCCATATGTTTGTATTAGAACTCGATAAAACTGTCGGATTTCCCTTCATTCTTTAAACAACCGCTCCTGGTTATAGAACTCTCTTTTGTTCTTGTTATTGAAATACGACAGCAGGTTTCGGGTTTTTGTTTTCCTTTATATTTTTTTTCCTCCTCCGTTTCGTTTTCTTTTCCGCGTCTATTTACTTGTCTGGAATTTACTTTCCTTGATACGATTTGGATAAAGGTGCCGATTCTAGCTGTCGTCGCTGAGATTTACGTTGCGCTTTGCTGATTTTTTTTCAGTATGTATGTTGTTTTTCGTGATTGTTTACATAGTGGAAATCGATCGTTTTGTGGAAAGTTTGATAGGCGGATATTGTGTTCGTGCTAATGTTTGTGTTTGAAAGGATGGCAATAGTTTTAATTAAGCTAGATGAAAAATTTCTGACATTAGAGCTTGAATGTTTTTTTTTTTTTTCCGATCCACTCGAGTGAATTTAAATCTCATTGTTCCAAACTATTATCAAAGATGCTTATTGTTATGAAGTTAATGTAAGCTCTCTCGATTGAAATTCAAAATGTCTATAGACTGATAATCAGCCATTGTAAATTTGAATGGATGCAACTCAAAAGCGGATGTTATTTCCGCCACGAGCCCTTCTCGAATAGATATCGAGAACAAAAAAATAAAATAACCTTAGCCATCACTTAAGAGTACGTTTAATCATGTGAAAGCTTCAGACTATGCCCAAGAGGATTTTTTTTTTTTTCGAGAAAATCCCGCTTGAATGTTTCACCGGAAGCATAACAATAGCAACAAAAGATCCTGTATTTTCCTATCTCACTTTTCGATCATTTTCAAAAGAGGGAAAGTACTTCATTTCATTTTCATAACAAACCAACAAAAGACCTTTTCCCCTGATAACGAAAAGATTTATCGGTGCAAGGTTCATGTAAGATCCTTTTCATGTAAAATCCTGATTTTAGCCAAATTGAGATGCATAATATTATTGTGGATGAAAAAAAAAAAAATTAAAGCCAGCGGGGAGTTTATACAAAGTCATGAAATTTTTATCACTGCTGCGGGTTTCATTGTCCCCTAACGTAGCTAGCTTAAAAACCTTTTCCCCATTACGATGGACTAATGGATAAATGTAACAAACTAATTCTCGTTTATATAAGATACCGCGATTAAACGATTATGACTATCCATTATACGGGTAGATTTGTAATCTGGGCATATCATTATTGCTGGCGTATCACGTTATGGCTTAGCACGATCGCTCGTTTTTTTTTTTTTGTTTATCAAAATTCGTATTTTTGATTTTGCAGGCAACGACCCGTGTGATTGTCTTTTTTGGAAATAATGAAGCTAACGTCGAATTGTTTGTCTGTTTTGTTGTTGTCCCACATACCTTTGAGTAAGTTTTCGGTTTGGAAATGATTATGTTTATGAAATTTGTAAAAATGAAATTTTAAGGTTTTCAGTTAGAATGTTATTCATGCATGTCGAAAAGGAATTTGAATTTTATGCCGGATAAGCGTCGTTTACCGAATGAGTGTCCTGAGGAAGTTGAAGATTGGCCCACGAAGACGTGTAAAATGGGAGAAGTGTGCCATGCGGTGGAATATACAAGTAAGGTTAAATGGGTTGAAGGGTGAAGAGAGAGCTAGAGCTAATAGTGGCGCTAAATGAGATAAAGGGCTTAAAATAGAGAGTCGCTAACTTAATTAACTGCTTTTGATTGGCTGTGAGTTATGTACGGAGCAGCAGAAGACGTACTTGACCGAAACCAAGATTCTCCTTTCAGGCTCCCTATTAAAAGTGCTACCTTGCGACTTCTTAACTACAAGACTGTTTCTGTCGCAGGATGGCACTAATGTTGTTTAACTATTTTAAACATCGATTTTCAGGATTTTGCTTCTTTTTTGTTTGCACAAACTGATTGCTTACGGGGTCATTTTTGTAGAGGCCTAGCTCTTTCATATTTACTGTATGAAACTGCTACAGTACGAATTAAATTTTTTGCCTCTTTTTTAGTCAAAGAAAATCGCTACACCATAAGAGGCTGTAATAGCTCAAGACTTTGCGGATTTCACTGCAGAAATAATAATAGCACGTTGGAAAAATTGAATAAATTTTCACATATATATTGTGTTGTATGCGATGAGGATTTATGTAACTCTACAGAAAAGATTGGATGGTCTCTTGTGGAATTAATAATTATGATAGCTGTGAAAATCTTTCTCTAGTTGCACAGTAAGCTGTATATTTCTTTTTTAAAAAAACAGTATAATGTCAGCATTTGTTTCCAAAAAATTACCAATCATTTTTCGATTAATTTATTTATAAAATAGTCATAGTGATTCCCATATCAAGCTAATTTTAGTTTTACAGTGGTTTACATGGTTGAACTGTCAACCATGTGAAATTTGCAAACCATCAGCGACACTAGCTGCAGACTTTTGTAGCAGCCACCTCTAGGTAACCCCGCCAAACACGGGCATGCCCCTCTCCGCCTTCAATCAAGCAACTTCTACCGAAATTCTTCCTGACAACCGTCTTCCTCAATTTCAGCAAAAAAAAAAAGAATTAACCTGAATAGTTCAACCCGCTGACCCTAAAACTAAAATGAAAACCAAAAGAAACGAGGTCATATTAGAAAGAAACACACTCGAACTTTTTTCTTTTTCATTGAACATCCTCCAAAGTCCTCGCAGGGAATAAAAAAGGGGGAAAAGTTACTTTTAACCTTGTATCAGAAAAATTCCGGATAACTCAAAAAAGAAAAAGCTGGATATCATCAAAATCTCAAAAAAAGTAAAAGATCACGAAGTTTATCCCTGAACATGTCGTCATGAACTTCCTTTCTCCCCTTATAGCTCGTATAATCATTGGCACATTTGCCCTTAAAATTTCAGCCGTTAAAAAATTTATTTCCCCCGGAAAGCTTTATCGCTGACGGATTGAGATGAAAGTATAAGGCTTTGAGTTTAATTAAGGAGACCTGACATTATTAGTAATTTCTGGTTGCCGACCATAGGGCTTTTAATGGTCAATTACCTTCGTCAACTGTGGAAATTTTTTACAACCTTTTTTTTCCCCCTTCGACTTTTATAAAACCTTCAATTTAATTATTTTATTTTTCGGTTTAATTAAGATGATATCTTCGAAGAAGCCTTTTTTTCAAGTCAACATTAATTTTCGAAGGTTTAATAAGGGAAATTTAATACTATTCTCATTCATTCGGTTTTTAATTTCGAAATCTTTGATGTTTTTTTGAGGGAGGAATAAAACGGAAACATCTTAAGTTGAATTATTTATGCGAGCGTTGGCGGGAGATAGGTGGAAGAATAAAATGGAGGATCTTACATACTGTAACATCAAAGTGTAAAAAGATTCTTTTTCCTTTTACAGCCATTTACTTTATTAAATTTAACGTTCTAATCCTCGGGGAGCCCTGTCAATTTCTTTCGAGAGAGATATCTGCGGGGGTACATTTTTTTCCCTTAAGATTCTGCGAAAAAAAATCAACCCGCAGAATCTTCGTCGATCCGTGGTTTTGTAGCTTCGGGCTATCGCTGACGAATTGAGATTATGAAAGTTTACATCGTCGGGAAAAAGTAGCATGAAAACGGTTTTAAGTTTGGAGTACGAAAAAAAAAATCGCAGAGGTTTCGGAGGAAAAATCTGAAAGCTCCAAACGCAACTAAAACACACAAAATTAGGCCAGACATCTAAATTAGTTCCAGCTGCTCGAAATCAACCTCCAGCAGCCATCTTAGTTTCCAATTTTTGCTCAGAGCAACTCTACAAAAATCTGAATTTGCACACCCTTCGATTTACTTCTCACCAAAAAAACTCAGCAAAATCTTTTATTACTTTTTTATTGAAAGGATAACCAAAGTTTGAAAAGGCATCAAATAAAAGCTTATACGATCGAGAAAATTTTTCCAATTTAATAAAATGGATAATAAAAGAAAAGATTATGTCCCCTTTTCAAAACTCTGTTTATTGTCGCGGTCATCATCTCAGGTGATAAAAGGAATAAACGGAAATATTGTATATCAAAAATCGTAAAATATACATGGTTTAATAGCCTTTTGTTTTTCCGAACGGCTATGAAATAAATTTATTAAAACCGGAAAGGGGAATGCTGTTTTATTTGGCTAAAATGTGCTGCGTTTCAAATTCGGGATATTAAGATTTTAAAAGTTTTTACATGAGAAAGGAACTTCAGTTTTTCCCCTGTGCCTCGCATGAATTAATTCCTTTTGAGGATAAAGACCTGCAGGAAAAGGTGTAATGTTTTAATTATAGCCCCTAAGGCCTTGACGAGAGACCTCGTAAAAGAAAATGGGATTAAATCTTGAAATCGGATTATGTTATTTTTAATAATTCTTTTGCGTTGTTTTCTCTGAGATTTTTTTTTTAAAATGAGAAATGGGGTAGAGTGATTTTTATGCTAAATTTTTTGTAGCAGGTAAAGGGGTGTACTCGATTGGTTTGAGCTAAGAATGAGGCAAGCCCGTTTGAGTTTTAATAGAGGTCAGTGTGAACAATAACGAGTCTTAAATCGTTTAGGGTTCGTTTGTCTTCTGCAACATCAATCAAGTGTCGAAGGGTAAGAGTAGGGAGCTTTATAGAGACTTGGATGACTCGTCTGCTGCATTGGAGACGTTGTTTGGGAGCTGCCATTGGCAGGTTTTTCAATTCGAGAATGGTGGTTACAAAATTCGAGATCGCGGCAGCTTCCGGTTTTCAAAATGGCGTACTCCTATGTAGCAGGCGACTCATTGAAATGTCCACTTTCTATTAGGCTCCCTGGGTAAGAATTTTATTTGCAATGAGAAGTATCTCCTCCTGGACTAGTTGTAGAGGGGAAGATTAAGGGTAGGCGCAGACCCAGTCGAAGAAAGGTCTCAAAACTAAAAAATTTTGCGACCAAGAACAGATGGAATTTAGAGAAGAAGAAGAAGATGGTACTGGTTACACTCTTCAACTAAGTGACACCTTTCGTGCCGTCTTGATTTTGACTCCTATGATCTCCTGACCATTACGTTCTTCCGTATCTTTCTCCTAGAAGTCTAATGGATAGTGGACACTTCAGTGCTGTATATTGGATCATCATTTGCAATTCTAAAAGCTGGTATGTACTGAAACTGGGGAGCCACCATGATGGCTAATACTTAACTTATGAAGAAAACATGGCAGCTTCCAGAATTGCAAATGGCGATTCCGTGTGTAGCAGATGACTCATTGAAGTGTCTACTCCCTTTTGGTTCCCTACTTTCTTCATGTGCAGTCACTCCTTTGACGATGCTTTATTTATTTACCTTTTTTTTACATATCGAGTCATTCTTTCCTACTGACTGGTCTCAGCTCATTGCTGATCGATCTGTGCTCCAGCTACTGGATTCCCAGACCATTGTCCTCGGATCCCTCCGATCACGGAGTTCGCCATCATTCTTGTCTTCTCGACTGCTCTAGTCTCTTTTCTATTCAGTTCTTCATCTAATGCATTGTGCTCCAACCAATCAATACGCAAATCATTGTTCTCTGAGCTGACCTTCTCATCAACTCTTTGCTCTCACTTCTATTTTTCCAACCGCTGTTTTTCGTCCTGAAATCATTCTCTCAATCGACCACTCCATCAATCAATTGCTGCTTCCCCCGACAGTTGTCCAGCGACCACTTTGCCCGGCTACTTTGACCATGAACTACTCTCTGGTTCCAACATCTTTACTCCAGCTAAAACCCTTTCAGCACGATTTTAATCACTTCGACACTGATTTTCACACCCATCCTCCGGTCACCTCTTCCTAAACATTACAATTTCAACTCGGCAGGGAGTCTTTTGTTTACCTGTGTAATTGGGAACAGCAATCCACGAGCACTTGGCAAAACTGCATATTATAATGATTATCTCCCGTTTACGAATCCCATTCGCAAACACATCCCATAATCACGATATCAAATGATGGGTTTTCCAAGCATTCCCACCGGTAACTACCCGAATAACTTTATTTTTCTTTTAAAAACTAACTTTCCGCCATTTTAAAACTTTCAACTTCTTTCATTATAGTTTAAACTTTATTTTTTGTTCTCTCCCTAGCTCTCTTCACAAATTCATGCAACGAGTAATCGATCGAGAAGTTTATTTCCTAGGCGCGCTGTTTCCCTCTTGTTTTCCTCGAACTTTTTTTTTTTTGTTGAATTTCCCGACTTTTGGATAATCCCAGAAAACCGAATTTTTCCCAAACCTTTCCTAATGCACGGTAATTATTAATCGGGAAAGGGGAATAAAAGGATATTTCGCTCAGCGGGAGTAAACTTTGACAAATGGGACTAGACGGAAATTAATGATGAATTTAGGATCTATCGAGAACATACGCACGGCGTTAACGAAGGTCGAACGTGTTTTAACCGAGTTATGTGCTTGATAATTTTTCCCCTTAAATGCACGGGAAGGAAATTTCGTTTTTGACCTAGGACAAAAGAAAGGTTAGGAAAAAATAACAACACGATTATATAATGACTCAAAAGGGAACATATATTCGAGGCGCTTTGTATCAAAGGTCCCGTTACAAAGGATGAAATAAAACATTTAAACGGGGAACTTTGTGCCATAGTAATAATTGGGGATGAACAAACTCGAGCCTTAAGGTAGTTGATAAATGCGTTTTCCCTTTGACGTCAAACCTGGGTTATATTTTAATAGGTTGCGGGTTCAAATGTAAGGGAAATTGTGTTTGATGCTTTCTGCGGTCATCAATTGGAAAAGTTTTTAATTTTTAATATAAAGGAGAAGTAGTTTAAGAATAGTTTTTATGTTTAGTTGGAAGGATTTTTTGACATCAAAAATTTTTATATTGATTGTGTTTTTTTTTTATTTTTTCAGGTTCAGCAATTTGAATTATTTTGAAGTCTGAAAGGCGTATTTCTCATGGGGGAATAGATGGCCTAGGAAGCGATTAAGACATTTTTTGGTGGTAAGTAAAAATTTTTCGACACTGGAGAGCCCATCATGAGAAGTCGCAAACTGCATCTCGGCGTTTCTGTCCTCTTATTAGTTCCTTTTCTAACCATTTGAGGTTAGGGTCGACTATAGCAATCATATAATAGCAAATCGAGTTTGTGACTCTCGTTATAGGCTCTCCATGGTGATCCACTGATGTTCAGTGATGCTGAACAGATATCTGCTCTTTGCTAAGTCGTCCCACACAGGACCTATGACATACAGCAGAACCACGATTTTTGAACACGAGAAGGCGACAGCACATTTTGCACTCATACGAAATCGTGTTAGAGAGCCTAATAGGGAGTGGGCACTTTGATGAGTCGTCCCCGACATAGGTGTACGCCATGTTGAAAACTGGAAGCTGCCGTGATCTCGAATTCGGGCCGCCGTTCTTAAATTGAAATATCTGCCAATCGCAATGTTCGCTTTTCAATTCTAAAATTGGGGCCTCAAAAACTTCACCCTCCTTCGCCCTGCCCATACCTAATTTCACCTAACCGCGATTTCGGCACTAATCTAGAGAGTCGCCAACTGTATCTTTCTGTCCTCTAATTATTCATGGCCTAACCATTTGAGGTTAGGGTCGATTTTATCATTCTTATGGATTGAGCTCCAGCCAATTACAAAATATCTAACCTAGCTGGTGACTCTGATTATAGGCTTTCTATAGTAATCTACTGCTGTTCAGTGAGATTTTGGATATCGCTGTTGCTAAGTTGTCGCGGCCAACCAAGCTCGGGGAAGGGAGGGGTGGAATCCTGTTCCATTCTGTGTCTATGATACACCACAGGACTCGATTTTCAAACAGTACAAGGCTAATCTGGTCCCACACCATAAGACTCCTCGTCTTTCAGTCATACAAAACCGGGAGATGAATCACTGTGTTGTGTGTTCTCAGTTTTGTCTTTAAGGACACATGGCAAAAAAGCTGTGTTGCCACATTGGAGTCTGTCCGTGACTTGGCACAACTAGAGAGACTAGATGGAAGAGAGGCGACAGATCAGGACGCCTGCTCATTGGCTGTCAGAGTTAAATGGGTTGCGCCTATGTATAAGATAATGGAACCAAGTCTCGCCTATGAATAAGGACTTCCCATTGAATCTTATGGAAGTGGAACCGAGATGGCCAATCCGGCCATCTTCCGTCTAGTCTCTCTAGGCACAACATATCGTTGTCGGCAGTGCTGCGCACATAGCTCACCATTAGTTAGTTATATATTTCCTGATCACTATGACTCATAAGAGACTGTAAATATGTCACAAAGAAAAACTGCTACGGAAGAACGCATAAACAAATATAATAATGAAGCCTTTGATGCTGAGGAATACCATTAAAAACGAGGAACTATGTTCTATTTAATGAGTTGTTTCTTTGCTTGATTTATTTAGATTTTTCTCTCATATTGAAACTTATGAAAAAAAAAGCTTTTGTTTCATGTTGACTTTTTTTGGTTGTTTCATTTTTATGGGTTTCATTGTTTCTTTTAGGAATTTAGAGCAGCACACGTGTCTAAAGGCGGAATATTCTACGTAAAGCATATATGTTTCCTAATCCCTAATTTAAAAATTATTAATTATGCAAGATGATCTGACTTCCCGTTAATCAATTACGATTAAACAAACTTGCAGGGATTAAATGGTAATTGTTGGATTTTCGTGCATATTCTTAACAAAAGGCAAACTAATGAGAAATTTGAGGTTATTCGTAATTACTCGTTAACAACGTCTTGAGCTTAATACTTGAGAAGAAAACGTAAATGTCAAAATCATTAGTCGAATATTAAAAGGAGAAAAATAAGGTTTTTTTTTTTTAAAAAAACTCTTGCCAACCTCAAAATATAGTAACAAAAATTTTGCCAGTAGCGGCGTCAGAATTAAAAGGGGTAGAAGTCTAATTTCATCGAGAACATGCAGATGCACATTCCTGAAAGGGGAGGAGCATACTGCCTCAGCCAGCGGCAACTCAATCAAGCCGCAATTTTCCCGTGCTTTCTATTATTCTGCAAATCGTTTATTATTTCCCTTTTTCAACTCATCAAACATTAACCTGACATTGCCAATTAGGCAAAAAAATATTTTAACAACGTTTGATCTGTAGCTAACGATTTCAAACTCTCCAAAAGGCAGGAATAATAGAAGACAAAAGAGGAAGCAATACCTATACTTGGGGGCATCGATATTATAAAGCAGCATCATTCAAAGGTTGAAATCTCATCCTTTAATGGTAACATCCATTTCCCGAGGGCATTTTAATACATGTGCACCATTTTCTAAAAACGTTCATTTTAATGAAAAAGCATCGGCTTAACTTTCCCAACAAAAAAAAAAGAGAAAGAAATCGCTTCAAGGGTTATATACCTGCCTCCATTTATTTTTCGATCAGTTTTAATAACGACATTGACATATTATTGCTTCGATTGTTATAAGGATTTCAATAAAAAAGATTTTCCCGAATTATTGTTTTTGACAGAAACCCATCGCGGTGAAAGAAAAATGTTGAACCCTTTTCACAAACAATTCAGATCTTTGTTTATACGTCAGGAAAGAAAGTTTTAGTTCGGTTTATTCAAAAAATAAAAACAAAAGGAAGTTAAAAAAAAAAAAAGGGATTTAGCTTCGGCGATAAAGAGAAGATTGGGGAAATCCCGGTGCGAATGAAATCACAGCAGTTTCGGAAACTCGTCTTCTCTTCAACGCCCGAATCAATTAATCGAGTTTGAAGAATTAACGGTGAAGTTGGAGAGATTTCAACCCCATCGACAATCGGACACCTAGCCAATGTAAAAGCGGATTAAATTAGGATCAAACTTTATTTGAAAATTATTAAGTAGACTCGAGGGGGAAATGTTATTACCGTTATGGTTTACATTTAAATTAAAATCTCAGGTTAATGGTTTGAATATTTTTCAAGTGTAAGCGTTTTATTTATGAGAAGGAATCTTTTACCTTCAGCTTTTTTCTTTTCTTGGGAGGTTCGTAGGGGGAGGGAGAAGGAAGGGTCATTGAAAAGATAGAAACATACCCTTCTTCATAACAAGCCGAACCGTTAAATCTGGCAATAAGGCGTCAGAGGAATCCATAATCAATCCATAGCAGCTATTTACTAGGTTTTACTAAGAAGTCTACAGCGAAGACCATCACCTCTAAAGAAGGCCAGAATATGGACCATCGTCTTAAGAGACGACCAGAGCACGGACCATTATCTCAAGGGACGACCAGAGCACGGAACAACATCTAAAGAGACGACCAGAGCACGGACCATCATCTCAAGGGACGACCAGAGCGCGGACCATCATCTCAAGAGACGACCAGAGCACTGACCATCATCTCAAGGGACGACTAGAGCACGGACCAACATCTCAAGAGGCGACCAGAGCACGAACCAACATCTCAAGGGACGACCAGAGTACGGAACAACATCTAAAGAGACGACCAGAGAACGGACCAACATCTCAAGGGACGACCAGAGCACGAACCAACATCTCAAGGGACGACCAGAGCACGGAACAACATCTAAAGAGACAACCAGAGCACGGACCATCATCTCAAGGGACGACCAGAGCACTGACCATCATCTCAAGGGACGACCAGAGCACTGACCATCATCTCAAGGGACGACCAGAGCACGAACCAACATCTCAAGGGACGACCAGAGCACGGAACAACATCTAAAGAGACGACCAGAGCACGGATCAACATCTCAAGAGACAACCAGAGCAAAGACCAACATCTCAAGAGACGACCAGAGCACGGATCAACATCTCAAGAGACAACCAGAGCAAAGACCAACATCTCAAGAGACGACCAGAGCACGGAACATCATCTCAAGAGACGACCAGAGCACGGACCACTGGGGCGGCTTTACGATATGAAGTGGCTCACCGAAAAATTTCTACCAGCCGGATCGCATCCTACAAAATGTTGCAGTTCCAACAAGGCCGCAGTCTCTCAAGATATTTAAAATTTGAAGGGTCGAAGGGTGACAATGAAGAATTTCTGCCCTTAGCCTCTATGTTGGAGAGCACGCATCCTGCTTGCTGAAGTTGACGTGCCTTGATTGTCCTGTGAGGCTTCAAATTTACTCATTTGAGCCCATCCTTAAACTTTTAAGCAGCCAGTTTTTCTGGCCCTATTACAAGGTACGACGACCTCTCCTGAGAGCTGACTGCGGAATTCTCATAACATTTTGAACTTTCTTGGATGGCTGAGCACAACTGACTTTTTTTTGTCTGCGTCCTTGCTATTTTTGATTATCAAACTTCTGTAGACTGAAAACGTCTTTGAGATTAACCTTTCCGAAAGGAACATGATTCGATGTGTAAAAAAAAGGTAAATAAATAAAGCATCGTCAAAGGAGTGACTGCACATGAAGAAAGTAGGGAACCAAAAGGGAGTAGACACTTCAATGAGTCATCTGCTACACACGGAATCGCCATTTGCAATT
>Ga0181470_100335_pt2 | contig 11685 bp, 7 predicted proteins | sample InSIn5SAF170_FD_119082 | JGI IMG/M metagenome (GOLD analysis project Ga0181470, IMG submission 119082) | Clean room microbial communities from NASA Spacecraft Assembly Facility at Jet Propulsion Laboratory, Pasadena, California, USA -... ...
CCGATTTAGAGAGGCAGAAGAAGTATATTGATCAGCGAAAACTACTCCTGCTTTCCATGGTCAAAGATTTGCAAGTTCCAATCAACTATCTTGAAGCTGCGCTACCCCCTCTTAATGAGGTTGAGGGCTTTCAAAAGATGCCAGTGGCACCAGAACCACCAAGCAAAGAAATCGTGGATAAAGTTGGGGATGTACTTCAAAGGGAATTATTTGCCGACTCTGAGCCGCTTGTTACGTATGTTTGGTCACAACTGAATGGTAATGAAGATTTTGACGCTAGGGCTTATATGTGTATAGCGGACGAGCAGGTCCAGCAAATGAGTGGGAAATATGTTGGGCGTCCTGAACTTCAGGAGTATCAGGTCAGCAGTGTTGTGCAAAACATTATTAATTCTGCCAATAGTCGTGCAAAACTAGCTGGTGCCGAACTACATGCCTTCGACCAGGGACTATTACCTGCAGTGTATAATGTTTGCAAGCTTTTGGCAGCAAAGGGTCCTCCAAAAACACAAAATACAGAAGAAAAACGGTATGTACATATAGACGAGAAGGCTGAGAAGAAGACACAGACGGATGCAAAGAAAAAAGCCACTAAACAAAACAAAACAAAGCAACACTCACAGCCTCTCAGCCCTATGGTATCTGAGTACGATATGGAAGATACACTGAGCCCTGCAATGTCCGAGTTCGACCTAGCAGACACACAGCCTGTGCAACAGATCAACTCAAAGTACATAGAGGACGTTGTACATGGTAGACTAGTCAAGAAGTCGATTGTTCGCGTTCGTAAATTGCTGCCACGTTGGTGGACAGCAGACGGCAAGAACTTCTCCAAGATGTATTCTTACCAGATACTCGTCAAGTGGAAGCGAGACGGATATAAAAGACCCACATTCGAATGGCATAAAGCTAGTGAGTACAAAGGCTCGGCAGAAGCTTTCGAGAAATCAAAGGGAGATAACGCGCACTGGGTAACAGGAACTAAAGCCGACCTGAAAGGCACTCAGTGGGATAACATGAAGCTTGGAGGTGTCGCCTTTGGCCCTAGAGATCCTAAGAAGGAGTACAAAAATGATGCTACATGTCACGTTCTTCTCTATAATACTCTGGAAACGCCCTTCACCTGGAAATGGTTTCCAATATCTATGCTTCGAACTCAGTTCGGCGAAAAGCGCGTCAACAACGAAAGAGACCGTTGGTGTCATGCTAGTGGCCAAGATATTCCCAGAAAGGGAAGTAGTAAAGCAGGACAGATGTACGAAAAGTTGCGTCGAAAGACTGAGTCCACAAAGAGAACGGGAAGGAAACGTCATATTGTCGAGGATGACGATGAGGATGAAGACGGAGAAGATCTCGATGACAGCAGAGATAGAGATGATCATGAACAAGATGAACCTATGACGTACGTAAGTCAATTGATTCACAATCATGAGTATACTGACAAATATATAGACCAGGTGAACGTCAGAGAATGGATGACTTCATTGATGATTCTATTGAGGCTAAGAAAGCTGAACTTGCTGAACATGAGAGAAGAGCAAGAGAATTGCACAAGGAGATATACCGGGACGAAGAAGAGGAACTCTGATTGCTCAGTGCTCTACGAACCTTTTGGTAAAAAGATATAGTAATAGAAGTCACTGTCGCCTCTAATCTAATGACTATTTCCCAGTTCTTTGTCATATCTTCAAATCTGAGTCGTGCCTTTTATGAGCTGAATTAGGTCACATTACAGTAGAATTCGAAATCGGCTTCAGTTCGGAACTGTGTGTAACTTTAGTTTGGGACCACTTCGCTCGGCTACGCTTGCATCAACTTTGTTCTGACTCATCGATTCCCACAACACCACGTGATACAGTTCTCTTTTCGACCGATGTCGGTAGAGAATGAGATTTTCACGTGATATCCTAACCTCAGATCTTATTCAAGGCAATACTAGAAATGGGATGGACTATAGCTTAGATAAAGTTATTATAGTGCCACTCCTCCGGTGAAGCATACAGTATGATCCATTACGTGTGTTTATACAAGCTTATAGAAAGGGATTATATCTGAGCTATACCATTGATGATTTTATTCAGCTATCGAATGACCAGATAGTAAAGGGGCTTGATCTTCTCCAATAATTTCAACTCCTTTCTTCCTGTTCATATCCGTATATTCTTCTTCGTCCGCCTCTTCCCTCCAGGCAGCTAGAGTAGAGCATGATGATAGAGTATGTACATGATAAAAGCCTAAGATACGTCGTCGCGCTTGTATGCATGCCTCGAGGAGTGACATGGCCTGGACCCTTTGACCTTTCTTTTTCCAGGTAAATGCAAGGTTGGCCATGCTTCTTAGTGTGTCTGGATGGTCAGCTCCGAGCTTCGTCTTGCGCGTTCCCATTACTTCCACCTGCAGCTCTTCTACAGCACCCCATCGACCTTGATTCCTATATGTTGCCGCCAGGTTGTCCATATTAGTCAGCGTGTGTGGATGGTCGGCCCCGAGCTTCATCTTGCTTATCTCCATCACTTGCACCTGTAGCGCTTCCGCTTCATCCCAGCGGCCTTGGTTCCAGTACGTCGACGCAATGTTGGCCATGCTTATCAGTGTGTTGGGATGGTCTGCACCAAGCTTCGTCTTGCTCATCTCCATCACTTGCACCTCCAGCTCTTCCGCAGCATCCCAGCGACCTTGATTTCTGTATGTCGAGGCAAGGTTGGCCATGCTTCTCAGTGTGTCAGGATGGTCTGTGCCAAGCTTCGTCTTGCGCATCTCCATCACTTGCACCTCCAGCTCTTCCGCAGCATCCCAGCATCCTTTATTGCGGTACATCGATGCTAGATGGGCCATGCTTAATAGTGTGTTTGGATGATCTGCGCCAAGCTTCCTCTTGCTTATCTCGAGCACTTGCACCTGTAGCGCTTCCGCAGCATCCCAGCGACCTTGATTGCAGTACGTTGATGCAAGGTGGGCCATGTTAGTCAGTGCGTTTGGGTGGTCCGCGCCGAGCTTCGTCTTGCTTATCTCCATCACTTGCACCTGTAGCGCTTCCGCTTCATCCCATCGACCTTGCTTGTAGTACGTCGACGCTAGGTTATTCATGCTACCTAGTGTGTTGGGATGGTCTGTGCCGAGCTTCATCTTGCACATCTCCATCACTTGCACCTCCAGCTCTTCCGCAGCATCCCAGCGACCTTGATTATGGTACGTCAACGCTAGGTGGGCCATGCTAGTTAGTGTGTCGGGATGGTCCGCGCCAAGCTTTGTCTCACACATCTCCATCACTTGCACCTCCAGCTCTTCCGCAGCGTCCCATCGACCTTGATTGCGGTATGTTGATGCTAGGTTGCCCATGCTTGTCAGTGTGCTGGGATGGTCTGCACCAAGCTTCGTCCTGTGCATCTCCATCACTTGCACCTCCAGCTCTTCCGCAGCATCCCACCGACCTTGGTTCGAGTATGTTGATGCAAGGTTACTCATGCTACTCAGTGTGTCGGGATGGTCGGCCCCAAGCTTCGTCTTGCTCAGCTCCATGACTTGCACCTGCAGCTCTTCCGCAGCATCCCACCGACCTTGGTTCGAGTATGTTAATGCAAGGTTGGCCATGCTTATCAGTGTGTTGGGATGGTCTACACCAAGCTTCGTCTTGCTCATCTCTAGCACTTGCACCTCCAGCTCTTCCGCAGCATCCCAGCGACCTTGATTTCTATATGTCGAGGCAAGGTTGGCCATGCTAGTTAGTGTGTCGGGATGGTCTGTGCCAAGCTTCGTCTTGCTCAGCTCCATGACTTGCACCTCCAGCTCTTCCGCAGCATCCCATCGTCCCCGCAGTTTATACACTAACCCCACCATTGCCATACTATCCAAGGTGTCCTCATGCTCGCCACCGAGACCCTTCCGTCTCGTCTTCCATGCCCGCACCGACAGCTTCTCCGCCTCTTCCCCTCTCCCCATCTGCCATGCGTACCATGCTGCCTTGTATAGGACTGTGGCCCACTCCTCTTGTGACTCTTGACTTTCTGGCTTCTGTGCGAGTGCTGCCTGCGCATGTGGGAATAGTGCCCGACAAGTTGCCCAGTTCTCGTAGTTCCCTGTGGGTAGCTCTGCGTTGAGATTCTTGATAAACTGCTGTTTCCACCTCTCTTGCTGTTGGTTCCACTTGAGCCACTCACGTGTGGCCAGCTGTACCAGGCGATGCATTTCGAACGTCGTACCGTCCATGTTGGCAGAGACCAAGTGATAATCCCGTAAAGTGACGATATCCTGGTCGAAGTCTTCAGTACTGATGCTAGACCGAGAGTCACTATCCGCGGGATCATCACCATCGCTATCATTATCACCATCAGCAGACGTGGCATCGGCATTAGCATCATCGTCATCTGTGTTCTCATCTTGATTCTCTTCCTTACGTCGCAATAGGGCCTCGGGAATCCCCTGGCGGTCAAAGAAGCTCATCAAAGACAATAGATCTGCTGCAGATGGCCTGATCTCGCGAACGTGCTCGAACGAGATCTGCCATGTGATAATGATCGAGTTCTTCGCTTCTTGGTCGCGACGAAGATGTCCGTCCTCGTGGTTGAGAAGACTACTTCGCTTGCGGTCATTTTTTTGGAAGTCTTCAAGATACCGGCTTACGGAGTATCGCGGCACTCTTTGAGATATGTAGGCTGCAGCTTGGACAATAGCGAGCGGCATACATTCAAGCGCATTAACAAGCTCCATAGAGATATCCTTATCATTATGTCCGCCGGACTTCTTCTCGAAAAGTTCTAGCGCATCTGTACGATCCATCGGTTCCACATAAACAATATCGCGCTGCTCAACGATCCTCCGTGCGGCGTTGCTGCTTCGTGAGGTCACAAGAATCGTGCCATGTGTGCAATACGGCAAGTATGCCACAAGTGGTCGTGAGTTTCCATCACCTACACTAGTCGCCCGGCCATCTTCGAGGGAGCTTGAAGTCTTTATAAGAAAGCTAGAATCATCTACGTTATCAAGTATGAGGATCCACTTTCCCTGTCTTTCATCACAGAGCCACTCGTGCACAAGCTGGAATATGTTGACTGCTGGATCGCGTCGTCCTGGAACCTTTATATGGTTCGCGATATCTCGAAAGCTCTGCTCGAAGCGCGCAGCATTGCTCGCATGGACCCAGAACACCCACGTGTCCTGCGACGCATCATAAGCTCGATATGCGTATTCGATCGCCAGTTGTGACTTGCTTCGTGCCGATTAACTATCTGCTTTCGAGCAGGCAGTATGCACATACCCAACACCGCCTAGACCCACAAGTGCTGTTCGCGACCCCGGAACGCCACAACGCTGTTTGAGCTGGTCAAATATCGCCCCTCGCCTGATAAAATCAGCATCTCGACCGAAGGGAATGTGGACCGAGGGTCGTGGTGGAGTCTCGAGTCGTTCTAAGGTTCGGCCCGTGGTCAGGAGTGGAGTTGGTCAAGGTGAACCCTTCGAAACTTACCAGGTGGGGTAACATGGTGATAGAACTGTGTATGAACCGAGCCGTGGATTACTGCTGCTTGGACGCCAGCATTATTAGCACCAAAAGAGGCTGAAGATGCTGCCATTTTCGCGAAATGTTAGTGAATGGGTGATGTGATGGGGACGTAGCTGAGGGATGGAGATGGGTCGCTGTTGGATATGCTTCAGCCGCACATCTAGCGGGATCATCCATTATGATGAACAGTGGGTACGGAACTCGCACCTGGTTCTGATAATACCTTATTAACAGCTTTTATAGACGCCTTATCTCTGACTACTATTCATGATGTCAGACCCCTTTAGCATTGCTGCTGGTACCGTTGGCATTGTCGTGCCAGCCTTGCACGGTATCCGACTCCTTCACGAAGATCTGCAACAGCTCAAAGATGCACCTAAGACTATCCAGCGACTCACAGAAGATGTGCAATTGGTTGACACGGACCTCAAACTTCTCGAAGGTGTAGAGGAAAAGGAATGGGTGTTGCTCGGTGCTGCCATCGCGGAGCAGTCATGAATGACAATCACGTGGTGTTGTAGAAATTGATGAGTTAACGTCTGTCCCTGTGTGACGGGACGCACCCCGTCATGGGACACAATTGTGATTTCTACTTCCTTAGTCTCGTATACATGAATCTATGAAGTAATTTTGTTTTTTTTCCTATTCTTTATCTACTTTTCTCGCATGAAATCAGCATAGAACGAGGAAAAGCATCGCGGCTATCATGCTGTCGATTATTTTGTTACCGCTGCCAAATACTAGTTCTGTGGCTCCCTCGTACTATAAGCCGATAATCAAAGAAAATCCATCATCCGGATGATCCAGAACAGTCTTTCATGATAGAGGAGCATGAAGCCAAATACATGAAACTGTCGCAATAAGAATGAATTATTCCGGTATTATACCGTGCATATAGAGGGGTATATGTATTACATGTTCCAGCAGGAAGATAACACTCTTGGCAGTACATATTAGCCTATTTACCGATTACCGGTATTTTCGAGCTCAGCCACTATTTTGGATCTTCAGCCACTTTCACGTGATAAAGGGTGATCACTATGTTGTGCTGGCCACGGGCGCTTAAGCCCTTGTACATTGCGCTGGTCCAGCACAGCACACTGATACTGCGTGATTCGTCGATCAAGGAAGAGATCCTAGCTGCAAGAAAGCGATTCGAGCATACGCTGCCAATCAAGAATTTTAATGGGATCTCCGATTGGGCTGGAGTTTTCACGCTGATAGTCATGTTGCGCAAAGCGCTGTGGTGAAGCTGCATGCGCCCGCCTTCGCGACATCACCCTCTTCGAGATATCTTATAACAACTCGATACTCAGTAAGTGCTGTTCGACTTCTCTCATGCAGTCTACGAATTTATCCATAGAATGCGTCTGCTACATTACGACAACGGAAGCGGTTTCAGGCTGACGGAGTTTTTCGAGAGCGATATACCGAAGTATGCCATACTTTCGCACAGATGGGGACAAGAGGAAGTCACATCCAAGGACATGATGGATGGCACTGGTAAGGATAAGGTTGGCTATATCAAGTTACGGTTCTGCTGAGAACAAGCAAAGCGCGACGGCTTGCAATACTTCTGGGTAGATACCTGCTGTGCCGACAAGTCAAATAGCACTGAGCTCGCAGAAGCTATTAACTCCATGTTCAGCTGGTATTGTGATGCGACCAAGTGCTATGTCTATTTGCCGGACGTATCACGGAATAAGATCTGCTTTCCTACAACAGAATACCATACTCAGATTGAACAATCAGCCAGATAGGCGGTCATTGCAAACCGTCCTTAAAAAAAATCCATGCTAGGCTACGTCCCTTACCGACAGCTGGTACCTTTGGGTGGACCGTTCAACTTGGCAATTACAATCTCAGAATTCATACCGCAAGACACAAGATATTTAGGTGAAATGTCTCCTCACCGCTGGAAAGATATTCATGGCATACGATACCTTGCCAGAGGTAGGCAAGTACAGTACAATTATGCAGGACGTCTATACAGACCACAAATATCAAGAGTAAATTGGAAGCTAAGCTCTTGTTACCAGTTAATGATTTAGGATTCACCAGGTATAGAACATGTCCTGGAGACCGAGATCCAGCTTTGCTAAGCAGACTCTATGAGAACAATTGTCAAACAATTGCCATAGAGTGACTTGATATGGAAGCAGCCGTGAGTCAACAGCTGTATGATACGATTAGCAGTAGACAGGTGATGTCTTGATGAACGAGTTATCGCAATACGGACAGCTTAGCGATTAGACCCTTTTATAACTGAGATATAACGAAAGAAAAGAAATAACGAATGGTCTGACAATTATATTAAACCCGTGTTCGTGCTAAATAAATACAGCATATACTATTCAAATCAAAGACCGACCCAAACAACCGATTTCTCCCACAACTTCTTCGCTTTTTCCGTATCATATGCGTGCGCACCATACCCCGGACCCCACGTGCCTGCCGAAGGTTCCCACGGACCAACGATCTGACAATTCTCAAGATACTTTCCCCCTCTACTTTCCAAAGCCGCGGCAGTAGCCGCCCAAACACTAGTCGCAGCACCTTGCTCGGCGTTCTTGAATATAGATGAGAGGTACGGATCACTACTCATACCAGACTTTTGCTCTTCGCTCATATGACGCGACAAATCAGTCGTCACCGCTCCAGGCTGTACACTCCAAGCATGGATTTCTTGCTTGCCGTACCGTCTCTCGATCTCATTCGCCATATGCAGATTCGCGGTCTTGCTCTGCGCGTAAGTCGCCATGGGATCATAGTGACCCTCAAAATTGACGTCATCAAACTGCACTTCTCCAAAACGATGACCGACGGAGCTCAATACGACGACGCGCGATGCCCTGCTCGAGCTCGTACCGGCTAGCAGAGCGGGCTGTAGAAGGTTGAAGAGCAAAAAGTGCGAAAGATGATTTGTTCCAAATTGCGTCTCGAAACCATCCTTCGTTCGCCCCTCTGGTGGAGTCATAACGCCTGCGTTCAAGATCAGGATGTTGAGTTTTGTGCTGCTCGCAAGGAATTCGTCTGCGCATTCTCGCACACTGGCAAAGGATTCGAGATCGAGTTTTAGCAGATGCACTCGTTCACTGTCCGCGAGATCGCCAAGGGCTGTACGCGCTTTGTTCAGGTCGCGTGCTGTAAGATACAGTGTTGCACCTGTCAGGTAGAGTGCTCGTGCTGTCTCGATGCCTATCCCGGACGAACAGCCTGTGATAAGGACTATCACTCCTGATAGCTTTCCTTCGAGGTTCTCATCTTTGATAATTTGTATTGCGGTTGGGCGAGCATCTCCTGGTCCGCATGGATTCTCGTGGATGGCAATGTAGCGGTCGGTCATTCTGGAAGTGAGAGACTTTTATAGGGTCGAAAGTGCTGGATCGAAAGAAGGGTGGAAGTTGAGTCTGATTCGATATGGTTTGTGGTTATCGAAGAGAATCTTATATAGATGCAAAACGCTCGGTGTTAAGCTGTTCGCTGGCGGTATCCTGCATGCGGTCCCCCATGCTGTGTGGCAAGAACCCGCATGTAAAGCCTTGGAAGCTATGATACTAGGTGATGAAGAGTGGTTGAGAGACCGGCGATGCCATCTCCTTTGTCATGCCAAGTCTCATTGGCTTGCTGGAACATTGCCAGTTGAATGTGCACTCCCTAGCTCTTGTTGTACTCACGAAATACATCACAACCCAGACTTAATTGGTGGCACGGCAGTAAGCAATGCATTAGCGTGAGAACATAAGAGGATTGAAAGCAGCACATTTAAAAAGCACTAGCAATCTAGCGGACGGACTTTAGAATAATAAAACCCGACTTATTAGCTGTGGTTCAACCTAAACATCATTTGTAGGGGTCGGTATGCGTGATGTCATCCTTCACAGCTATATGCTCAATTTCTATACTATGAGCCGCTCTTGGCCTTTGGCATTATATTGATCTAAAATCGATAGGTCTCTCGCCGCGTTTTGCCCTACAGCTGTTCGTGGATTTGAACAAATCCCAACATCCAGTGATTGTCCAACCCCAATACTCCACAAAATCTTCCGTCACCTCTATCCCGGAAAGATCCCAAGCTTCACTCCAGAAGATCAAGGCCGTCAGTCCATTTCCTTCGCTAAAGAGACCAACCAAGTCTCCACAGAGTTTCATCTCATCGAGGCTTCTACCAGCTCGAATGAGATTCTCGCGCATTTGTGGGATTGGGATACAATCTATCCAAGGATGATGCTCTATTCGAGTCTGTGCCGGCGTCGGTCTCAAAGTCTGTGGCAAAGCAATAATCCGATTTGTGTTCGAGGATTCATTACAGAAAGGAGACCTAGCTGTATCCTCCACAACAACGTGCGGAGGTATATTGAGTGCTTGAGAGTTGCTGAGAAGGGCTCGAAAGACGTTGATCTTGACAAGAACAAGTAATGTGTCACTCCTTGGGCATCCCATCCAGGGATCTCTTTGTGTCCACCTCTCCAACGCCCTCTTGATTTTGGTATCGTTGGAGACTTCGCTTGAGAAAGTGGCAACTACATAACCACGATCACGAATTCGAACCTCGGTGACTCCCGCAGCAGTGTCGAATGCATCGAACAAATCTAGTTCAAGATTGGTGTGGTTCCTAAGTGCCGTTAGTTCAAAGCAAAAGCAACTCCATATGAGGAAAATAGACAACTTATACTCAGCACCATGTGTTAATTGCATATATGTGTTCGACTGATTGACTGGTTGTGGTGCTAGGGTCCTCGTTAAATGAGCCCCTAGCTCTGTTGCAGGATGTGTCTTTGCAAGCACACTAAATTTTATCTTCTCGCGAGCTCTTCTTTCTCCTGTCAGGTAGTAGTATTAGTGACGTAGCCATGGGATCTTCCTGAGATTTCTGGGCAGAATAAGAAGCATAGGAAACATACTCACGCCATGCCTTCTGATGCACTCTATTCTGCATCTTTCGCCGATCCGCACTAGGCTTTCCAGCCCAATCCATATCATGCCTACTCATCCGTGCGACTGATATCGTGGGACCGAGCGGCGTTTCCGATAACATAGCCATTCTCATCTCTTCGCACGTCAAGTAGATGTGGAGGAGGCCTGAGAGAAAGATAACAACCAGTCAGAGAGGAGAGTGGAATTGTGCAAGTTGGTCGGATGAAAATAGAAGTGGTGCGGTCGTCGTTAATAAGAAATACGAAACGGGATTAGGAAGTCGTTCTCCTCCATCAGTTTTCTTGGCATTCTAAGCAAGCCTTCTTTCTCCGCTAATGCAAGCCTTCTTTCTCCGCTAATGCAAGTTGCTTATGGACATCTATCCAATCATCATTACGTCGCCAAATCAATCGCATCTTCCCGGGTGAGACCATTGCACATGGCAGAGCATATAGTGTTTCTTTTCAGGTTTCATAGGTGTATTTATGTTAGCATACCCTTGACTTTGAGACAGTCCACAAGAAGATGCTGACTTGTCTTACAGATTACATCATAGGTCTCGCGCACAGGGGACGCAAAAACTACGGCTAATTTTGAATCTTGATCCACCCCGATCTTATATTCGCAAACTCCGTTCGTTGCATGCGAATTCTGTTTGCGCCGAATCGATTTCCCCTTCGATGACACTGCTCTCAATACCACCGCATTATATAAAGTCGAAGCTCCTTACCTTCGATCTGGGTACAGAACGCGAATCTATCATATAAAGAACCACGACCTCCAAGTAACTGTCCCATCTCCTAATTCAACATGGTGAAAACAATTCCTTTTGGCGACATTGAGGTCCCCTCTCCTGGCTTCGGCGCTATGGGCTTAAGTTTTGGGTTTGGAAACAACCTCTCCCTGGAACAAGCTGAACCAGTACTCCTGAAAGCCATTGAGCTGGGATGTACGTTTTGGGATACTGCTGTAAGACGATACCTGTATTGTCCTTCCTGACAGGATCGTTTGCTTATTCTTCTCACAGGTCGTATATGGCGCTGGTATCAATGAGAAACTTCTCGGAGACTTTATCAGAAAACACAATGTTCGGGATAAGATCTTTCGTATGTATTCAAAGATTTGTTATATATAGACAAGGACACTAATAGCGTTTTGAAAGTCGCTTCCAAATGTGGCTTTGCTTGTATAGACTATCAGGGAAGCGGGAATGGACCAGTCACTAACTCAGCATCTCACATCGAAGAGTATATTCAAGAACGCCGAGC
>Ga0181470_100375_pt1 | contig 11674 bp, 7 predicted proteins | sample InSIn5SAF170_FD_119082 | JGI IMG/M metagenome (GOLD analysis project Ga0181470, IMG submission 119082) | Clean room microbial communities from NASA Spacecraft Assembly Facility at Jet Propulsion Laboratory, Pasadena, California, USA -... ...
ACCTCTGCCATTTGCTTCGTCGGACCTGTACATGCTCTCCCCCAAGGCGAGGAGACTTCTGCAAAGTCGACCACGGTGGGTTGACTGGCTATCAGCAACGTTGCAAGCAAACAGACACAGTGCGATGTTTGCCTAACGACCAGTTCCCTCTACCTCTTTCTGTTATCAACGTGTCCGAGCATACCTTCCACACTGCAGACTCTGCCTAGACCTCATGCTGGCCTCGACTTGACCACCAAAGCACATGGGTAAGGCAGTTCCACATTTCGACCGCACTCACAAGCAAAACCATGACTCTTCAGTTTTGACTCGAGATCTGAGAAACCTCATTTTGACTAATTTAAGCCTAGACTACGCCGGATCCGCAGGCCTGCAACAAGCCTAACGTGCGCTTGCGGGGACAAAATCCTGGGGTGGCTTGGGGTTAGACATCTCCTGGCTTGATCTTTGATTCTCTCATCCAACCACAACTCCCCACACGACGCAAGCGAGACGCGTTGCGCATCCCGGTGCTAGCGATGTCGAGCCTCGGGCATGTATTTCGTGCTGATGGAGAATTATAAGAACGAAGATAAAATGCCACAAGTACCCATCTTGCTCTCCCTCCTACACGACTCGTCGTCTCTGTCGACTGTTCATACCTGCCTTCCGGCGTGAGCTCACAACATGGCACATCATTCAGCTAGCCAACTAAAGCAAGGCTTGAACCCATACAATGTCCTCGTGCTTTGCTTCCTCGGTCTGGGCTCGGTAACGTATGGCTATACAGCATCGATCATTGGTACTACTCTTGGTATGTCGCCTGTTGAAGACGTTTCTTGGTTGATCACTGACATAGCCAGGCCAACCTTCATTCATCGCCTACTTCGAGCTAGATACCCGCAGCAATGGCACGGACCTTATCGCAACAACAAATGGTCTTTTTCAAGCCGGAGGTGTCATAGGTACCCTCTGCCTCCCCTGGTTTGCAGACAAATATGGCCGCAAGTGGGCATGCGCTCTCGCCGCCAGCCTCGCCATCATATCAGGCGCGTTCCTGGCCGGCAGCGTTCACATAGGCATGTTCATCGCCTTCCGCTTCGTCGCTGGCGCAAGCGCATTCATGATTCTCGCTGCTGTACCCATCCTCATGAACGAGCTGGTCCCCGGCCAATTCCGAGGCGCGTTGGTCGATTTACACGGCGTATGTCTGGTGTTCGGATATGTGATTCAAGCGTGGTATGTCATCCATTATCCATATCAGCAGTTCCCTCTATTCTTCGCGCTCGTAGGACAGGATCCTCGTACTAACGACTCCCTAGGGTCGGCTTCGGCTTTTTCTTCTGGACAGAAGGCGGCAACAAAACCTGGCGTCCACCATTAGCACTCCAATGCGCCTGGCCCATTCTCCTCTTGATTGCCCTGCCCTGGCTCCCCGAATCCCCCCGCTGGCTCTGCATGCAGAATCGCCCCGAAGAAGCCCACCAGATCCTCATCAAGCTCCACACAAACAAGAACGATCCAAACCACGAAATGGCCGAAGCAGAATTCTACCAAGTCAACAAACAAATTGCCATCGACCGCACACTCGGTTCAACCTGGAAAGACATGTTCACGAAACCCAGCTACCGCAAACGCGCCCTCCTAGCTATAGCAACAACAGGTATCATCCAGTGCAGCGGCGTGCTAGTGATCAATAATTACGGACCAACCTTATACGCCTCGCTGGGCTTCAGCCCAGTCAAGCAACTGCTCTACCCCGCCGCCTGGCTCGTTTTCGCCCTAGGCATGAACGCAGCAGGAATGCTTCTAGTCGACCGCTTCAACCGCCCCAAATTCATGGCGTTTGGTGTGGCCGGATGCATGTGTACGCTTATCGTCGAGGCTGCACTGGTTGCGAACTTTGTACCGTCGGATAACAATGCTGCGTTGCAGGCCGCGGTGGCGATGTTCTTCGTCTATCAAATATTCTACGGCGCTTGTCTGGATGGGACCCAGTTCTCTTATCTTGGTGAACTCTTCCCTACACATCTACGCGCCAAGGGTGTATGTCTGGGTGTGAGCATGATTTCTCTGATGAATATCATTTGGCTTCAGGCTGCGCCGGTGGCATTTGAAGAGATTACTTGGAAATTCTATCTGTGCTTCATCATTCCGGGCAGCATCGGAGCGGTGTGTATGTGGATTTTCTTCCCAAATACGAAAGGGATGCCGCTGGAGGAAGTTGCGGCATTGTTTGGGGATGAGGATGAGGTGGCCGTGTATCAAAGAGATATTGAGGTCGACGAAGATCATCATATTATTGGTGTTGGTGAGAAGAGGGCCCTGGGCTCGAAAGATGGAAGTAGCGATGGGGAGAAAGTGAACGCTGTACATGGGGAATAGGTACTCTAGGACATCAGGATAAAGGAGCGAAGAGAAAAAGCGCAGACTTGCTATGGTGCTTTCACGCAAGCTTTTGCCTGATACGTAGCTCTGAACCTAAGCACCCACGAGAAGCACATCCACACACTTCGCAATGGCCCCTCCACTGTCCCATTTCCACTTGTGTCTCTGGCTATTCCAATTTCTACCGCCTCGTTGTACACTGGAGCGCCCGTTGATGTACACTTCTTCAATCTCAGTTGTACCTCTCGTTCTCAACAAGTGGACCACACCTCCGTGCAACATGCTCATGACTCCGTCCTTTTGTCTGTGTAACACTCCTTCCATCATACTAGAGTCGTTCCTTCCCTTGCACTTGGGCCACTCTACGCAGCTCACCGTGATCGTGCCTGCCGTTTCCCAATCCTGCATCGCACTTTCCCTACATTTTCAACCTCATCTTCCTCCCCAATTGGGTGGCGCCTTCCTGCAGCATGCCAGTATGTAGTAAGTCTCGCTTTTGGCGTGAACAGCGACGCGTCTCTGTGACCTCGGATCACGTCGTACGAACATGAATATAGCTTAAGGAGACATATGTCATGCTTCACTACGAAGCATGAGGAGTGGAGGTGCGACAAAAGTTATCTGACTCTTTTTCCTTAGCGGCTTCGAAGCTTTGAGAGTCCGACGAATGCTGGTTGGCTCCTGATGCAATGTTTGAGAGCTGGATACGACAAGCGCCTTGAAAGCCAAAGCCCTGCTATACGCGGTCCAGAAGTCCTTGAGGGTTCCAGATCAATTGGGGTGATTTTGCACATGGGCAGGCCTTAGAAGCTGTGTCCGCCACCTTGCAAGGCTGTCTCATGCTCTCCGAGGTACTCCTCCTTCTGATCACCAGCCTCCTCTACTTTGAACGTAGGCGAGACCTACTCATCCTCGTCCTCATCCTCCACCACTCTCCTCTTCTTTCTCACCTGCTGTGGACTCTGCCTAAGCAACTCATCATCAGGCTCTCCCTCGGCATCCTCATCTTCATCCAATTCATCCATCCGACTCCTCTTTGGTGTCCTCTCTCGTTCTTTCCGCGGTCGATCCTGAGGCACCGTTCTCCTCCCTGTGGGCTCTTCATCATCCTCCTCATCATCGAGAAGTTCATCATCACCTCCGTATTGCTCTGGTTCCTCTTCTGAATCAGCGAGGAAGTCATCATTACGATCATATTCATCTTCTCTCGTCCTGCCTCTCGGCATAGTCTCATCTTCGTCATCGGAGTAGATCTCTCCGTGTCTGTTCATTCTGCCTTTGGGCTTCTTCTTTCCTCTCGACAGAGGCATGCCCATTTCGTCTTCTAGACCTGCAACACTGAGGCCACCGCGTCCGCCGCCGAGGCCGGCCCGGCCAAGAACATTATTTCTCTTCATGGTCAACCGTTCTTCTGCGTTCTCTCTCTTTCTCTGTGCCCGCATTCTCTCTTTCTCGAACTGCTCAGCCGCTTTCCTTGCCAACTCTGGATCCTCCTGGACCTCTTTCGTTCGCGCCAGCGTGATGCCTTCCTGTTTCGACGCAGCCATGAGCTGTTTCAGCCTCGCCTCAGCTTCATCTTGTTCTCCGCCTGTTGGTAGGATCTTCATCGAGGCGTCCAGAGCATGGACAAGCTGCAGATCCACGACTTGAGTTGAGTGTGCGGCAGCGAGGAACGTGAGACTGTCTTTGGATGGATCGTAGGGTGTGCCCGGTGGTAGTTTCTTACCGAAGCCCTGCCGTAGGGGCTGGGCAGCGACTTTGTATTGTTCTGTTGGCTTCGTCGCGAGTTGTAGGGTAATGCTGCCATCTTCCCATCTAACAAATCGTGCTGTAGACTGCATCTTGGATGGATCGTTGGGATCGCGGCGCCAGAACATGGACGACATGGCGGTGCTGTAAGCTGACGTTTGGCGGGACGGGTCGCCGTCATGAGCGAGGGTTTGAGGTTCATAGGTATCGGGGTTGAATGCTTCTTGTTTTACACCAAGGAAGTTGGGCATGTTGAGAAGGTAGAATTCGTCGCCTTTGGGGTAATTTATCCTAGGAACGTCGCAGTCGATGAGGCGAAGGGCTCTGCCTCCTGCTGCTTCGTCTTCATCATCTTCGGCGTCTTCGACTGTGTCTGCGACTCTGTCGTCCCGGTCCAAGTCGTCGCCCGAGTCTAGCTCTTGGTCGTCCAGTGCGCGCTTCTCTTTCTGGACGGTTTCATCGTTGTCGCTGCCGAAGAGGTCATCGTCATCCTCGTCGTCGTTCGAGCCTTTGTCTTGTACGAGGTCTGGAGTGTCGTCTGCTAGGGGAGAGCTTTGCTGGCCATTGGCTTGTGGTTCATCGACAGCGGACATCGCTGCAGTTGTCTCCTGCGCACGGGGACTGGGGCCAGATTGTCCAAGATCTACTTGCACGTACCCTCGTCAGCTCCTCAATCAGAGCTTGTGCGATGCAGAGGAGTGCACAGCTTGAATAGCTCTTCGCAACGTGCCCAGCCAAAAGGTGCAATAATTCAACCTCGAAACCGAGACGTGTTTGTGATACGCGCAGGGCCCTCTGAAACTCAGAAGGGATTGGTCGAAAATCTGGCTAAGCGGTAGATCAGGCTAGTCCAACGCTCGGGCCGCACCTGCAGATTTAGGCTTGGAGGGCCAGAATGGGGGGTCGTCCTTTCCGTAAGGAGATCTTTGCGAGGCTGTCACATGTCCATCCACTTCCTGCTCCGTGGTGAAATACAACGACGCTGAGTTCGAAGTGAAATATCAGTGTAGCAGCGTAGGTCTGCTCGCAGAAGAGCAATATGACCTCGTTCTTTTCCAGTGCGTAAGTCGCTAACGTTCCACAATCCTTCCCTCCCGACATTGTTCCCCCCAGACCGACTCGCTGTCATGAGCAGGTGGGCGGTCAACACCACGTCTCTTTTGAAATGTTTACAGCCTGCTAACTTCTGTAATACATCTAGCCGCCAGGCATTCGGCCGTGGCAACACAAAGTCCACGCAAAACCTGCGGGACAGAGCTGCCCAATCTCCGACCACTGCAAATGCACCTCCTATGCCGAACTTGACAAACTCCCCCTCGATGTCCTCGGCCTACAGTGCTACGTCAGACGAAGTCTACCAGGAACAGCCGAAGAAGTTCTTGAATGAAAGATACGCCAAATGCTCGGTCAAAGGAAACTTCTTGACTCTGGCTGCTCAGCCAAAGAACGTCGAGTTGGGGGAATGGCTTGCACATCAAGGTACGAGGACGACTGAGCGAGGAGGCCATCCATGCTGATATGTATAAGTGGTTGAGATGAACAGATTGTTGACCGGTCTGATACAAGTTATTCAAGAAACGGACACCAATACCGGCGTCGCTCTATGCAACGAGCACACTTGTCCCACCATGTCTGCGGGAAGGTGCGTGAATCAGAGATTGCAGCCCTGCTCCAGCTGACACAGCACAGACTGACTTACACCTGGCTTGAGAACGGCCGGCCTGCGAAGATTCCAGCCCCTTCCTACATTGTGCGAGTTCAGAGATGGATAGTCGGCAAAATTCATGACCCCAATGTCTTCCCTACAGAACCTCCGCCACCCATTGCAGCCACAGCCTATGCTTCTGGAGACACAACCGGCTCAAACTCGCCTGCTCCAGGTACACCCATCGCAGCAGGCCCCACCAGCCTCACACAGCCCCTGAACCAGCTGGCAGTTGGCAGAGACGACTGGATTGGCAAAGCCTCTGGTTTCCACCAGAACTTCCATAACGATACCAAAGGTATCATCAAGCAGATGTTCAGATGCTACGCCCATCTCTACCACAACCATTACGAGAACCCGTTCTGGCATCTGGGTCGACATCTTGAGCTGAACAGCTGCTTCGTCCACTTTATGACTGTGGCAATGTACTACGACCTTCTGCCCAAGAAAGACACCGAGCCTCTACAGGGTCTGGTGGATATCTTCGTCGCCAAAGAATTTATTCCCAAGGAGGCAGTCCAGCAACATCAAAGCTAGATAATCCAAATTATAGGCGATATCAGATAATTTGAGACTATGGACAAATAGCTACAATAGCACTTGGTGTTCGCAGCATGTACAGGTCCGACGAAGCAAATGGCAGAGGTAACGGCGCTACGAGCAATACGAATGCAGCATGAAGGCATGATCAAGGTTATCAATCTGATATTCGAGCATTTGACGGGCGTATGGCGCGATAGACTCTAAGAAAAGCATCGACTTCTCTACTGTCTGGGATCAAAATAAGGGCATTGGTATAGACATCACATCCTTGCCATCTGCAAATCATATGAACAGCATGCTGCTCTGCTGAATGTTATTATCTTCCAAGATCACTGTCCCATTCCTTGCTCCCCAGACTAAAGGTGAAGCAAATCCGACCAGCTCGAATCTCCGTCTAGAAAATGCATCACCTAGATTGACGTCGTCGAAGAAGCACAGAGGTCAGATGAATGCCGCTGCTGGACCACTCGTACGCCTTCCATATCGAGATGTTGTCGTTCGTGTCCGGAGAACCTCAGTCCGGTGTAGATGTTATGAATTTAATTGTTTACCAGATCGATGCTGCCACTTGGAGGAAGGCAAGTTTATTCGTGGCGATGCACTTCAACGTGTCTTGGATGAACTGTGGGCCTTTCGACGTCGTACACATCGAAAAATTTGACTGGTTAGATTCGAGCAGACTATACATGGGTAATTGGATTTCTGTGTGGTGGACGTGGGAGGAACACATTCGAGTACATGGATAGAAATGATCAGATACCACATGGCTGAAAAGTAGCCCCCCGCTCGAGTTCAAAATCACTTCGGAAAGTAGACACTTGTCGCGAACGAGCTGTGAAGCTGACGGACTGGATAATGTTGACTTAAAATCTTCCTCTATCAACAGCTCAAGCTAATCTATGCTCCTCTGTTCGCTACATAATGATCATACATCTACAACATTGGCGAATGCGACAATACATGCCCAGTATGCAGCCGCGACTTCCTCTGGCCTCACAAGGCGCCCAAGTTAGCTCAAGAATGCTGTTCCTGTAGCAGCGCCTCGATTTTCCGTCATCCACCGTCTTCAGCTTCATCTAGAATGCTATAATTCCACTTGTTGCCGCCTTCTGCATCGTCATCACCATCATGGCTTCGTTTCCTCTTTCTTGTCTGCGCTTGAGTTGCGTGTCGGCTTCTAGCTAAGCAGGTTCTTCAAGCTTGGGCTCGCGCTGGCTCCAGGTCCGGCTGTCGATGAGCGTCGTTCGTGACTTCCACCCGCCATTGGTATGTCCTGATGAGTAAGGCGTGGACTCTCTGAGACAGCCGAAGGACGACTCATGCCAAGTCCAGGAGTACCTATATTGCCTTCGCTTGGACGGCGTGTCTGTCCGGCTTGCTCAGTGGCGCCCAATTGTTGGCTCATGCCCATGGCGGATGGTGCTCGTTGCGGCACGTGTGCTGGTGGTGGCGGCCCATATCCTCGAGGTGCACCGTAGAGTAGATTTGGCGACTCGCCTGGCCGTTGCTGGTACGGGCCAGGACCGTTGGCTGATCCAATATGCGGTGAACTTGGTTGACCAGGCGGTGGACCAGCTAGTGGATGGGTATATGGACCAGGAGGCGGCGAATGCTGAGCAATACCATTCGGGCGAGGGCCAGGGGGCGGCAGTCCACCAGGTATTGCATAGTGAACTGGTGGATATGGGTAGCCAAATTCTCCTGGTCGGTGATACGGCGGAGGAGGGCCGTAAAGAGGTGCAGGATGAGAACCAGAATGCGCACCATTTATTATTGACCGTGGTCCAGGAAATGGTGGTCTATCGTTATGATACAAATGTGGCGGTGGAGCGCCCGCATGATGAAGACCCAGGTGAGCATGTGGAGGAACATCCGGCGGCGGATGTGCCATTGGCTCTTGCGGCAGTACTGGAGTGAGTTGAGCAGGCGATTCTTGGACGGCCTCAATGGGAGGCCTGGTGCGACGGACCTGAGAAGGTGAGGATGGAGGGGTCTTTTTGTTCGTGTGGCACTTGTGGCATTGGTGAAGGGTTTCCGCAGGAACTTTCATAGTGTCGACATCAATTGGTTCAAACTTGACATTAGCTGACGCTGGGAAAGCAAATATAGGGGCAGCCGGTGGCATGGACGGTGCTGATTGATGACGTAGCTCAGGCGACGGTGGTTGTGCACTGCTGCTGGTCCGTAACGATGCACCCTCGGATGCCGCAGGTTGAACAACTGGATCCGCTGATATCTCCGGGCTCGATGCCTTGGGTGTTGGGCCTCTGTTGACTGCCCACCACTTGGGGCTGAATTCTGTCGCGCAAGTACAGCATCTCTTCTCGGACTTGACTTTAGGACCCTGAGTCATGAGTGGGGGTTCGTGATCGCCATTGACTCGAGGAGACATCGGAGACGGCGATTGTGCATTCCGTCCTGTGATGACCTCAGTTACTAATGGTTGGTGGGCGTTTCCATTGATGGTTGAGTGTCGTCGAGGTAGAGACTGGGCCGCGCTCGTCGTTAGCTCAAGGTTCGCTTGGTATTGGGCAGCTCGTCGGACAGTCCCTGTGACAGTATTGTCCACTTGCTTATAGGTACGAACAAACTCTTGTAACGCAGTAAACCCTGAAGGTGTTGGCTCAAGCATATTATGCACAATGGTAGACACAGCGTGATGTGTGCACCAGATACCTGGCACGGCCAGTCCGCTTTCTTGGTCCAGCTTCATTACTGGCACCGAGTCTCTTCGACTCAGTTTGACAGGTGTGATATCGAACCCGAGTAGCAACTTCCGCTGATGAGCGCATCCAATATGAAAGTTGTTGTTGCAGGAGGGGAATTGGCACGCAACGGTTGGGAAGCCTGTTTCGTTGCAGAACTTGCACGGCGTCTCGAAACGCTCTTTAGGTATGAAGCCCACGCCTTCAGCCGCGTCCAAGTGATCCGCATCGCCGAAGCGAATCTCTTTCGTCCATACTGCACAATTTACATGCATCCAGTTGTTCCATGCAGTGCGCTTGAGCGGCTCACGAGGATCAACAGGACGACCTGCAGCTAGCTGATCCTCCCGCCACCTTCGTCCAGCTTCCTGAACCATTTCGCGCTCAGCACGCTCCTTTTCCCTTTCGCGATCAGTCTTCTTTTTGTGAGAAACTTTCGGCGGTTCCATAAGCTCCTGTGGCGTCCGTCGAACAGGACAAAGTACGCATTCGTAGTTGGTGGAGACCAGGGTATGATGATCGTTCTTACACATATCACAGTACCATGGGCCTGTGCCCGTAGGTACGTTGACGCCATAGCATGGGGCGTGCACATGCAGCCTGCAATCTCTGCACTTCAGCATCTTATGCTCGGAATGATTGATGATGTGACAAACTGCACATGGGTGTTCTTTGACACGGGGCATCTCCGGTTTGAGAGGCTCCAATTCGACAGGTTTCTCAGGAATGACTCTCTTCTTCTCGACAATAGGCTCTGGTACCTGAATATCGGCCCTGACCTTCTTCTTGGGCGGTTCGTCCGATTCGACCATCGCTAACGGCACGTCAATTCCTGCCAAAGTTGCAATTTGCGCAGTGCTCTTGGAGATCGTATCGCCAGCGAAGTTCTGCGCCTCTAAGACGATGCGCATCAGCTCTTCGTCGACCTTCCGTTTTGATGCACGGCCACCAGCAATAGCAATCTTCTTGGCGATCTCCTCGATTGGCTCGTACTCAACAGCGTACCGACGCCAGAGATATGCACACTTACCGCACAAAGCGGAAATCAACCAGTTGCTCTTGTCCTTTGCGTTTTTTGAGCCAAGCTCGCGAGGAACCAATGTTCCAGGAGCTGTCGCAGGAGCTCTTCGCCATAAGCGCGACGAGCTGGTGCTGCAAATCTTGCACTTGAAACCTCGCCTAACTCTCGAAGCCTTTTCATTGTCGAAAGCAGAGTCGTCTGCAGCGTCGCCAACATCATCTGGGAGCTTTGCACCATGTGCGTCCTTCTCGACCCTCTTGGAGTCCTTCTTCGACTTGCGATTCTCATAGTTGCCCCAGATCTCCTTCCCTCGCGGAGTCTTCTTCCACATGTAGTAGAATCGCACGACACGACTCTCTTTGATAGTCGGACTAATGTAGCGTGCGACCGAATGCAGTTCACTACCATATAAACCAACTCCCTCTTCGAAGCGCTTGAGCTCCTCCTTGCTAAGTCCCGGCAACTTCAGATCAATTTTTGCCGAAACTTTGCGCATGGCCTCGATGGCTTGGTCAGCATCGTAATTATTGTCTTGCAGTTTTTCTAGACCTTTAGTGCGTATGTCCACATTTCCTTTGCTCAAACCATAAAGAGGCGCAATCTCTTCATCGCAGCGAAGCAGAAACGCGTCAACGATTTCGCCGTAATTCTCAGGCCGCTCATGGTCGTCGAGTCCTCGCTCTGAGAATTTGGAAGGATCTGGCATCTTGAAGGTCAATTGAGCAGTATATTCCTTTCTGCCCTTTATTTCAATCGCCTCATCCTGTCCTCTCGGTACATATCCTGGAGGCTCATCCAGCACCCACTTTGGTCTTTTTGGTCGCTTATCATTTTCCAGCAGAGCAGCAGTTTTGTGATCCTTCTTACTGCTTACAATTGGCTTGTACCTTTTCTTGGCTTCTGCTGGCTTGATGAATTCAAGGGGTCTGCCGTGCCAGGCTGTCACATTTGCTTGATGCCGCGGACCCAATCGAGAGCTAGCTCTCGGATATATTCGATCGTCGTAGTCAAGAGCATCTTCTGGCTTCGAATGTATTCCGAGATAACGCCACAGCCAAAGGTTAGCTTGAGCAAGCTGAGTAGCTGTGGGTGATACTAGCTCCTCCACTCCTGCACTATTCTTGTGGGTCGCTTGAGGTTGAACTGGTGTATCCTCCTCCTCATCGTCGAAGCTTTCGGCTTCAGCAAGTCGGGACAATTCATTCTCGCTCAGAGGAGTGTGCCTAGCTTCCATCTTGAGCTCCTGAGCTCGACTGCATGCAGCGCATGCCCAAGCAAAACCACGCGCTGGTTTTCTCAGCAACGGTGGCCGAACGCACGACATATGATACGTGTTCTTGCAGACAGCACAGTCGACTGATTCGTGGTTTGCGGCGAAATCGCCGCATCTCTTGCACACCTTACTCGCGCTGGTCAGCTCTCGGCCGCGTCCAACCTCAACGAGCACGAATTTCCAGCGCTCATCAAGGACTTTCTTGACACGTCGAGGGACATTCACAACCTTTGATGTGGGAATGACTTCGTAGTATCTGTGCATATATCGATCGAACAACTTGTCGAACCAGAACGAGTCTCGTTGTTTTC
>Ga0181470_100380_pt1 | contig 11618 bp, 8 predicted proteins | sample InSIn5SAF170_FD_119082 | JGI IMG/M metagenome (GOLD analysis project Ga0181470, IMG submission 119082) | Clean room microbial communities from NASA Spacecraft Assembly Facility at Jet Propulsion Laboratory, Pasadena, California, USA -... ...
TTGTTGGGTAGTCATTGTGCTGGCCGAAGACGTGGTAAAGGAAGGGCTATAGATGATGCCGGGTTGCTGTGAGGATGTAATAGCTGTGGTGGCGATGAGGCGGCGGACCATGCTCTGAAGCGATAAGAGTCTTGTTGGGGTATTGCTGGAGGTCGTGATTCAACGTGTATTTGCTTCTTCTTTCTATCAAGTGAGTGCCAAATGGCGGTGAAAAGGTGTTGAATAGATGTCGTTGTCCGAACTATTCTTTCGATTCTGCACTTATGAGCCAAAAGATTCTGGAGCAGATGGTCTTTCGCAATTTCTACGGAGAGTACCAAAAGGTGCTGCCTGGTCAAAAAGGCCTTAGCTAACTGATTGACGAGAAGGACAGTATAAATGCGTAAAGGAGTGTAGTGTATGGTACGTCTAGAGTCGAATCAGACGACATTTCAAACCCCTCATCAGGTCCGATCAGATTATGACATAACCAAAAATGGCTCCATTGGTTCCAAGATCTAATCGATAAGTATTTCTCACCGCGCACTAAATCAAGCTTCATAGGCCAAATTTCTGCCGCAGTGGACCCTGAGCCGAGACTGCTTTTCGAAACTTTTTGCGACATCGCTGTTCGCACCAGATCTTATTCGAGAATCCTACGCAGAATCATGGCACCCGGAGTGCTTTCAAGCAAGTTTGCTTATGACGACTTTGTGCCAACCATCGAAGACGACGAAAGTGACGTACCTGATCTCGATGCCGAAGACGATGCCAATGACACGCCACAGGTGAATGGTGTAGGACAGAAGAGGAAACGGGAGGACGATCCACAATCATCGAAGGGCCAGTCTAAGAAGAAAAGCAAGAAGAGAAAGCAAGCAGCAGAAAGTGAAGAGGTAGAGGAAGTAGATACTGGGGAAGCACCACAAGCCAAAAATGACCGTACATTCAATGACGAGTTTGAGTTCTTCTTGGCAAGCAATGTGGGTGTTGTAGAAGGATTCGGAGAGTGGGCACTTGCGGCTACTCCGAGGGATGATCCGGTATCAGGAGGAAGGAGAGCGCTGGGCATTGACGAGATTGTTGCGAGGCGTAAGGCGCAAAAGAAGGACTCTCCAGCGGAAGTCGACGATGCAGATGAGGCAGACGATAGTGGAAGCGAGCAAGAAATGAACGGTTTTGCTGGATTTGAAGATGAAGGAGACGAGACATTGGCCGAAGACGCATTTGGTATGGGCGTCGTGGACGACGAAGACGAAGAAGATGAGGATATCGTAGAGGGAGATGCATCTAATAGCGCTGCCGATGAAGACGAGGATGAAGACAACGAAGATGCGCATGGAGCGAATGGGAAGGCGGACGACGAAAATGAAGAAGATAACGACTCGGAGGCAGAACCCGTACCACATCCTGACGATGCCCTGTACTTGGATATGGGCGATGAGGAGGCAGAGCGATTCGATCCGAAAGAAGCAGAAAAACGGGCAGCTTTCTATGCACCAGAGGATATGGCTGGAGAGAATGAACCCCTGAGCAAGACCTCTACATCTTTCCAGACAATGTCGCTATCGCGGCCCATACTCAAGGGTCTTGCAACTGTTGGCTTTACTGTTGCAACACCCATCCAGGTCAAAACAATACCTGTAGCATTGATGGGGAAAGACGTTGTTGGTGGCGCCGAGACTGGTTCTGGAAAGACGGCTGCATTCATGATACCCATCCTCGAGCGCTTACTCTACCGCCCACGAAAAGTGCCTACCACAAGAGTAGCGATTCTTATGCCGACACGTGAGCTTGCAGCACAATGCTACAATGAACAAGCTAAATCACCCATCAACCTCCTCCGCGGCTGGCCGAACTCTTCCCTCCTCCCTAACACCGCTCTGGTTAACTCCATGCAACGCGTCATGGCCAACACTCCCCTCGCTGCAGAGGGACTTCTCTACGGCCCAGATGAAGGTCATCTACCATTACGAAAGAGCATCTCATCATGGCTCCGCGCATTCTATGAGCCCGCGACGTCACGATGGCAAAAGAGCCTTCCCTCCCGATCCAAATCCGCAGCCATATCCATCAAATCCCAACCAGCCAGTAACACCCCCACCACGAGTACAACTCAACCCTCTTCCGCCGCTCCAAAGGCCGACAATAAAGGCCATGCGACAACCACCGACCCACTGACTAACCGCATCACAATCACTGGCGGCGCCTCCCAATCTCTTGGCGTCATCCTCACTGTTTTTACAGACCCGCTCTATACCCGCCGTGTTTGGATAGTTGCTCCGGGGTACTTCATGTCGTTTCGGATCTTCGAAGACGCAGGATTTGCAGGACGGATGCGTGCGGTTCCTGAGATACAGCCACGGAGCGATCCAGAGTACGATGCGGAGAATGATATAGCAGGCCCAGACGTCGCGTGGTTAAGACGGGAAATTGCAGCGGTAGACGCTGAAGAAGAGCAAAATGGCCACGAAGATCACAGTCCAACAATCTCGAACTCATATAAGCCACCCTCCAAATACCCCCGCCAATACCGCCACGTCATCTACACGGTCCCCAACTTTGCAAATCCCAGCGGTCTAATGACAAGCCTTCGAACACGAGAAGCGCTCGTAAGATGTGCGCGCGAATTCGACGCACTGATCATTTGTGATGATGTTTATGATATGTTACAGTGGCCTGCGGAGGAAGATATTGCGGCGGTTAAAGCATCAGAAGGGCTTGTTGCAGTGAATGCTGGAGGTGCGGAGGCAGTTGCGGATAAACACCAGATAGCGGCGAAAGAGACAAGGGATCACGCGCTTAAAGCACCAGGCACAGCGCCTCTACCACGACTTATAGATATCGATGCCCATCTCGACGGAGGTCCACAGGACGACTACGGCAATGTCATCAGTAATGGCAGTTTCAGTAAGATTTGTGCGCCGGGGTGCAGAGTTGGCTGGATTGAAGCGACGCCTACGTTGGCGTTTGCCGCGAGTCAGCAGTAAGTGTTTTACATCTGTCTTCTCCTTAGCTTTTTTCTTTATATTGTGTGAGAGACGATCTGGAAATCTGGAAATGCTAATCACGACGGGCTTGTAGCGGTCCTACAAAATCCGGTGGTGCACCTTCACAGCTTACGTCTCTGTTCATGAACGATTTACTCACGACTGGTGTCCTTACATCACACATTTCGAGACAACTACTTCCCGCGTACGCTCGACGGTATGCGCTCCTCATCTCCTCCGTCAAGAAATATCTAGTCCCACTAGGCGTGACCTATCCCACGCCACCACGACCGCACTCTAAATCGTCACACACCAACTCCAACTCTCTTACCACGTCCACGCCCAATAGCGATGCCACTCACCCCATCGTGGGCGGATACTTCCTTTGGCTTCTCCTTCCCACTGGGATCAGCTCAAAAGAACTAGCAAAACGCTGTTTAGAACAAGAAGCAGTGACTGTATCTGGAGGGGAAATCTTCGAGGTAGTAGGTGATGACACGCAACAGCGTTTTGATCGGAATCTTAGGTTGTGTTGGGCGTGGGAGGAAGAGGGGAATTTGGAAGAGGGCCCGAGGAGGATCGGGAGGGTCTTGGGGAAGATGTTGAAGGACCTATGATGGATGTTGTGTGATAAAGAAGGCATGGGCATGGGCATGGGCATGGGCAGGGAGTAGTGTGTGTGATGTCAACCGTTTCCATGTATGTGTGCATATTGGGTAATGACATTACGATCAGCTACTATTTTGCTGAGCATCTCCACGTCCTAGCAACGAATTGTGATCAATGGATATTTTGGAAATTATTGTGGTGTACAGCATTCTCAAATTGATCGAGGATCTCAATTCTACCTCATAGCCTATATCATGTATACGATAAATACCACATCATCAACATCGCCGTAACACAGCTCAATACTCGTCGACATCGTTGATTGCCCGAGACTTTGCCTGCCTCACTAGTCTGTATCGGCGAGCTTGCCGCTCCACTTACAGTCACAGAAGTCGATATGCTACTTGTTGTACTTGTTACAGACGATACCGCTGTGTCGACTACTCCGGTCGTACTTTGAGTGGTGGACGAAGCGCTATAACTCGCCGAAGTACTAGATCCTGACCTCGAACTGGTATACGTGCTAATCGTAGCGTTGGCCGCAATTTGTTGGATGTTGGTCTCATTGCTGCCGAATCTTGTCTGTGCTATATAGCAGGACTTGGTATCAAGATCATAAACTACGTAGGCTGAGCGGAGGAAGGTGTCGCCAAGGAGAACAGAGTAGTCCCCGCCATTATACAGAGCATTCTCGTCATTGGCCGCAAACCCGAGTTGACATACTGGCTCCCCACTGTAGTTATGCGCTACGGGATTGCCAGTTTGGGTGTTGTACAAGGGTATAATGAATTCTTCAACTGGGATTTTCAGTACCGCCCCGTTTACATCACCAAGTTGGAAATTAATAGTTGTGAGACCAATAGCTGCTGTACAGTTTACAGTATATGTTGTTTCATTCAATTTCTTAGCTTGGAAAGCCTCCGAGAGCTGCTGGAAAATGTCGAAAGGTAATACCGTCAGACCACTGCCGGAATCAAGGATTGCAGCAACTGGTAACGTGGATGATTGAATAGCGGTGGTTCCGTTTGATGCTGTGAAGGAGATACCACTGAGGGCGATTGTGAAATGATCGACAACGCCTGTTTGCGCATCCGGGAAAAGTGGAAGTTCGAATAGTTCTCCGCTGTACTTTTCCGTGTCGTAGGCTCCGAAGAGGATCGTTCCTGTCGAGCTAGCTGAATCAAATCAATCAGTATGATATGGTAGGAAGTGTTAGGCTTTGGAACTCCTACTGTAATCGTCGAGATAAATACTGTAGCTGTGAGAAGTGATAAGACCCTGGTTGTACATCACATCGAGTATTGTAGAATACGGCTTTTCGTTTTCATATCTGACCCCAAATTCCATACTATCAAACCCCAAACCAATTCTACCCGGGGGCTTGTTGGTGGTATTCGTTGCCTCAGCAAACGTTACATCGGTTATTGTGGCGTTACCAAGCATGATAGTATCAGTAACATAAATCCCCTTCATGTTATTCCGTGGTCCATCATTGAGATCAAACTGATTGGAAAGTCTCTTGGCAGACTTGGACTTCGTATAATCGTACGTGCTGCTTTCGCACAGATATTCGCCATGGCAAGCATTAGGCCCATATATCAAAAAATCACTGGAACCGGTGTCAAGTTGCAACAGGAGTTGTTGTGCAGGTGTTCCTATGGAGACATTGACGAGATAGAGAAGGTCACTTTGGACGCTGTTTGTTGCTAAAGAGAGGTCAAACTCGTGCCTGATGAGCTCTTGGGGTCGCTGACGCCAGGTTTTCATCGAAACATGTTTTGGTGAGTAGGCCGTGGCCGTAAATTTTACAGCCCATATGAGTAAGAAATGAAGGATGGAGGCCGTAAACATTATTACGTTGTGGTTTTATGGTATAAACATTACATGTTGTTCCTGTAAAGATTAGATTGACATATCGTATTCTCAATCCTCATCAGACTTGTTAGCAAGTGCTCTTACTGTTCATAGAAATGACTTGATGATGTTACGACTAATCATGAAGTAAATGCTCCATTTTGCTAACCTAGCACAGTTGATGCCAAGAAGTATCCCGAATGCCTTAGAATAGAAGTGTTAGCTCCAATGAGGTTAGTTTAGTGGAGGCTTAGGAGTGAGATTCGAGCCAGTGCATGAAATTATCGGCATTTCGGCCTGCATCTATTGGCTTGTGGCGCTTATTCCACACACCAGATGCAGGCACTGCCACCCCGACACTAAGACTTATTCATCGAGCACCACTAATCATCTGTCTCTGCCGCATTGACGTGCATGCTGACCATGTACAGTAGCGAGGGGTTGTATGTGAGCGAAAAGAACCCTCACCCATTTGGGGGCCGTAAAATGTCCTCGCCAGCCTGCTCAGAGTTGGCTTTCTTTTTGAGCTATTAACTATGACCGGAGCTATATCACAGTCACAAACTCAGATCAACTTGCAGTCCCCTTCGTAGCCCAATGTCCTTACACTCGACTGTCGGCTATGCGGCCAGCGAGAGGCCTTACAGTATCGTATCCGACACTACTGGAAATGAAACTTCACTTCCTGATTTCACTGACAGTCCACAATGGCGTCTGGAAGAGACAACATGGCCTAGTCTGGATGCTGGCCGGATATTCAGGAACTTCAGGACACCTTTCCGTCTCTACGTTGAGACAGCACGACGCAGCCACTTATCGCAGTTCGAGCGAATACGTGCCGTGTTTAACCAACACAGAAGAAGAACGTGACCATCATACAGATCAGGCTCAACGAAAACGTACATTTAAAAACTTCATCGGTATCAACGCAGCAGAAAAACAAAATTCATACCGCAGTTCCAGCGATGGTACACATCAGTCACGCTCCGCAAACCGGAAGACATTTTATACTAAGGCATACATCACAATCAAGAACTTATGGCTGCTGGAGGTCGCCTCGCTCATTATTAGCTTGATCTGCTTTCTCGCCATTGCGGTCGTTTTACGATTCTACGATGGCATTGATGTGCATTCTTGGCATCATCGGATTACGCTCAACACCACCATAGCACTTCTTGCCGTTGTGGGTGGTGCAGCTCTTGCTGGGCCTTTGTCTGCAAGTATTGGGCAGGCTAAATGGCTGTGGTTCAAGAAGCGAAGTCGTCCACTATCGCATTTCCAATCATTCGAAAACGCAAGTAGGGGGGCGCTCGGCAGCGCGCTTATGTTGTTGCAAGGACGAGGTGGGTGAGTAATCCCATCCGACCTTAAAGTGATAGTGTTCATACTAAGATCTTGGAATAGGCTCAGTGCTGGACTTTGCGCCGTATTGACAATCTTCGTTCTCGCGGTCAATCCGTTCGTTCAGCAAGTCATATCACTGGATACCCGGCAAGTCAACGTGACTGATGGTGCAGCCAACCTTCCCATAGCTAGTCAGTACATTGGCTCTGTACCGAGCACCACTCTTCTCAACAGCTCCATGCAATCCGCCATCTACGAAGGAATTCTGGCTCTAGACAACCGCAGCTTCGTTCCCACTCCAATCTGCTCCACCGGCAATTGCACGTGGCCGAGTTACGAGACTCTGTCGATTTGCAGCACCTGCCAAAATGTTACACACCTACTGCTGTCATCCACATCACAAGAAGCCCCCGAATATCAAGATTACATGCTACCGAATGGGTTCCGGCTAGACCAATCCCCTGCTAGTATGTTTGACTCGTGGACATTCTATAACATGAGTACCGCCATGAAACCACTCACGTTTGACAATGAAGGCTCAGTGCTGAGCAACATCCAGCTCATCTATTCGACAATGCCATCAAGAGTGGAAGCGTTTGAATGCATTCTTCAAGTGTGCGTCAACGCCTACACAGGTGGAGAAGTAAATGGGCAATTCACAGAAACTCCACAACGCGAACCATGGACCAATACAAGCAACGCATGGCTACCAGACAACCCTTGTGCGACCGGGCAAGAAATAGCCGCACAGAGCAATTGCAATCAACAAGACTGGTACTTCAGTGTTCCCGGCCACAAGGATGATTTCATATTCGATGGCCTTACAGTTGATCGCCTCATGGGGTTTCTGGGAACCAGCTTCACAGAGACATATACAGGAAATTACGGCGTCAACCCAGGCTTCGGCGCATTTCAGCACCCGGTACTAGAACAGCGCTTCTTCGACGTCCTAAGCGGCTCGACATCTCCAAACGGATCCTTCCCATCACTACTATCCTACGTGGCTCAAAGCATGAGCCTTGCCGTCCGCACTACCAATGGCGAATCCTACACAGGCTCTGCTGCTTCCACATACACTGTTTACCGCGTCATCTGGCCATGGCTTATATTCCATTCGCACTTATTGTGCTCGCTTCTGCTTTGCTGGCGTTTGTTGCGGTGGAAACACGTAATGCGGGATTACAGCCCTGGAAAAATAGCATGATTGCATCTTTTTCACATGGTCCAGATGATCGGTGCAGAGACAGGCTTATGGTCGAGGGATATGGATTGTATGAGGCTGAGCGTGTAGCTGCTGAGTTGGAAGTGCGCTTGGAGAATGGACCTGGCACATGGATACTTGCGTCGGTAGCGTAATTGAACGATGGTGAGCACAGGATTTTCCATGGGCAACGGCGCCGCTCTGAACAACGACCACGCCGCCCAAGAATGTGTCAAATTCCGGACAAAAGCTTCATTGACGCATTCGAACTACACAACAAGAAGATTTTACTTGGCTCGGCGAGAGTTACGCCGGCGTCCACGTTCCACCCATCGCCCTCCGACATGTTGGCTCAGCAAAACACAACTCTATACCAAGTCCAAGGCGCGATTGTACTATCACCCTGTACTGCCACATTCGAGCGGCCTGAGCCATGACGAAAGGGTGCTCCCGGCCTTTATTTGGTATTGGAACAACCCGTTCGGTTTGTGGCCTTTCACCCACCAAGAACAAAAATCGACAATATCAACGCAACTTGCGGACACGATGCATATCTCGGCAAATATCTGGCCTCTCCACCACCGAGCGGTCCGTCCCCGCCTCTGTCATTGGACGCCGGGAACTGCTCCGTCGTTACGTCCTTTTTGAACGAGGTGTGTGAATTGAATGCTTGCTTCAACGAGTACCACATCACTAACACCTGCAGCATCCAAAGGGACGCCCCAAGCTACCCCAACATGCCGTACACTCTCCCGCCGGCGCGACCATCTACTTCAAACCAGCACCATGTGCGCAAAGCGATTAATTCCCGTCAACACCCCATTCTGTCGAATGTCAAGGCCCCGTGTACGCCGGCACCCGTAGTGATAACTACTCGAACAGCGAGCACGCAAACAGGACAATAAACCTAATCGAGGCGACGAACAACGCCATTGTCGGCTCCACGGGAGGGTCCCAGACATGGTCATCCCACCCAACGCCACCGCATTGGCTGTGCAAATGTTGACGTTGAAACGGCAATGCAAGGCTTCCAAAACCCACCTGGGTCAGGAATTCGATATGGACTCTGCTCCCGATGTCGGGACTCCTGCATCTTACGAATGGAGGGTATCAGGGCATGTCAGCCAAGGAGCGCGGGTTTTGGTTTTGGCATGTCACCATCAATCTTTCCGGACACATGGGTTCCGCAATATGCGCCCAGTGCGGCGTTTTTAGGCGTCTTTGAGGTCTTGCTTGGTCGGGTCAAGAAGTTGACGTTCGAGGGGAGAAGTATAGTATTAACATGTCATTGTCTTATATTTGGCCAACTTTGAAAAAAATTCAGGCTTTGAAGGAAAATTTCGACGTCGGGAATTGGAAATCATGTATCATTGAAAAGAGGGACGACACTATTGCGATGATATTTATACACGATTGGGAGTGAGATAGGGCTACTGCCATCAAAAGTTTACACAATCTCAATGGTCGAAAAGACATGGTTTCCAATGCGATATGATTGTGATAATGCTTGTTACTGCGTGATGTGCTATGCCACTCCCACAAGAGCTCCTGGAACCGATGGCGGATCACTGTTGCATGTCCCGAGGCTTCATATTAAGTACTACTCGTGTTGCGTGTTGATGCTCGGGTCTTATTCACTTACAGTATTCAGCATGCCAAAAGACAGGAACGAAGCAAAACAGATCTCCAAGTACAACCCCAAAGCACTATCATGACAGTGCATCATCCGATTATCATGATTTTGGTGTCATAGGCGTTGCAGAGTTTTCCTTTTTACACACTCTTACCTCCCATGCGGATTCTGCAGGTGTGTGGGATTGACGCATTCGAGTCATGTAACATGGTAAGCATTTGAGCTGAGCGTCGTTCATCACCTGCTAGATTGTTTTTTGCTGCGAACCAGAATTCTTCTGCGCATGGGATATTTTTCCGTAGAGTTGTCACGGACAGAGGTAAGACAGGATTACTTGGTCGCTCACTTGCCGCGAAATGCAGGTCAACACAAATGTACCGGGGATATAAGGAGGATCAGCAACAGGTGGGATCGGTTGTAGTGGGATAGGATCATCCGAGAAGATTCTTACTAAGCAGAAAATCTGTAGTTCATCAAATAGTAGTAGGCTGGTGGCACCTACGACACATGTTTCTGTGAAGGGCATCTTGCTGTGGCTCTGATCTTTAATTGTTGTTCAGTGTGAACAATGCCAGGTGTCGTGAGTAGTAGGTGGTAGGAGGTACCAGTAGTGCACGCACTGTAGGTCGTTAACAGAGATTCGTTGGTGTGTTCCGGTCTGTAAAAGACATGGTCAGGCTACAGTACGCCAAGAGCGTTATAAGCTCCACGCCCCGCAAGAATCGTGAGATGGATCTGCAGTGGCTTTGCCTCGCCTGGTTAATGCATTTAAGCCGATGGTCAGCATCAGATGGTGTGGTGGTATTGTGATCTGAGGCGGATGGTGAGACAGAACCCCCGTGCCGAGATGATGTTTGAGAATCAATGAATTAGACTACCTCGGTAGTTGTTCGTGAGTTGCTTTATGTCATATTATGTGGCAGGATCGAGAACCAATCATTTAGAAATCAGGTGTGCATTTCTGTCGATGTACTCGATCTACCAGATAGGGAATCACAATAATCGGCATGCTCAAGAACGTTATAGCGGATCAACGCGAAGACAATAAAAAGGACGATCAAGGTAAAAGGATATCTGAAGAAATGGGTTTAATGGGGGAAGGGGAAGGGGAAGGTGCGGCGCTGCTGGCCTGAAACAACCCCTCGAGACACGCCAACTCTGCCCCTTGATTGGCTGGGCGCGTGTCCTCAAGCCTCAAGCCATCAACGCGTGGGGGTTAAAGAGGCTCCTATCGATTACACATCCCTCACATCCGTCACATTCATCACGGCTTCACGCTTTACACTTTGCATGTCTAACCTAATTGTTTGGCTAGCCGCGACAATTTGAAACCACTTTATTGACCTATTAACCTACTTCTTCTCCTTTCTTCTGACTCATTCACTATTCAAAGCGCGCCTCATTACTGGTGTCTCGTGTGCTTTGCTTTGCTTTGCTTTGCCTTTTCGCGGCGTTGTCATCCTCTTAGGCGGAGCCTATATCCTGAATGCGGCTCGGCACTTGGCAGATCACCTCTCACCTCATCGGCGTCGCGTGCCACACTATTGCACATCATCCATGCACACAGTCCTTGTGACAGAATCACGCCACGGAACCTCCTTGACACTGATCGACATGAGCGGAGGCCGACCTTGCGAGGCGGTGGAACGGGAACATGACTCTGCTGCGGCGATATACAGATATTCACGAAGAGGTTGAAGCACAACAATATGCAACGGCATTTCTATATGAATGAGCGGGTCGGACGCGATTTGAAACGCCATTCTTCAAGTGCAGGACTATAGCATCCACAGCAGCGCGCGAGTCGCACGGGCAACCCAGCGTCAACCACTCCAGGTACGTGATATTGTCTCCATACCATTGTTCACTCTACACTATTGCATCCACTCTTCGCTCCACCCAAAAACACTGTTCTGCTGTCACTCTCCTGTTTTGGTTCTATACTCCTGGCCTGGGCTGCCATTGCCCCCTCCTTTTTCCCTCTGTTCATATTATGCTTCTTCACCCA
>Ga0181470_100381_pt1 | contig 11599 bp, 7 predicted proteins | sample InSIn5SAF170_FD_119082 | JGI IMG/M metagenome (GOLD analysis project Ga0181470, IMG submission 119082) | Clean room microbial communities from NASA Spacecraft Assembly Facility at Jet Propulsion Laboratory, Pasadena, California, USA -... ...
TCTCTATATGCTGGACCAGACATTAGGTGTGTTGGCGGAACAGATGATGGCCAAACCCAGCACAGCTGGCGGTCGATCCGAATCTCAGACTTGTGTTGAGTGGGCATATCAGGAGGCTGTGGATGAACCACAACGTTCCGTGGCAAGCGGTATCGACTACGCAGAGCTGCGTGGCTCAAGAAGAACTCTCACTCTTCGCAACTTGAGCGACATCATCACTGCTATGGTACCGTTAGCATTGATGAATCCTATCTTGCTGGCCGACTTTACTACTTTCCGAACAACCATGGCGCTCGCCGGCGGTATGCAAGATGTGGTATCACCATTCCACGACAGCCACTTTGGGGCGTTTTGCAGGCTATACACGACTCGCTTTGATACGGAGGCCCAAAAGCGAAACCTAGTTAGCCTCTCGAAAGCCTTTGAGCTTGGAGAGTTCTCTCGTTGCAAGCTACTCACACAGAACGACCAAAAGTCCGATGACAAGCGAAGGGGCAGTACTGGTCGTACCGAATCAACCCGAGGCAAGCTTATACAGAATCAGATCGATAGCTGCTGCGTCGATATGCAGCACTGGGTAGTTGATGAAACCTCTGTTACGGTTTCCTGCAAATTATATGTTGCGAGCGTTATGACTGTTGCAATTCTATTCGCCTGCGGAGGCTTAACTATGGGCTTTACCGTTGGCGAACGAATAACCGGTGTGGATCCCTTCAATCTGGCAACCTATACATGGCTTCTGGCCGCGTTTATTCTGCTGATCGCAAAGAGTGTCAAAGTCGAAAACTGGCCGTGGAGAGACTTCCTAAGCTGGCGCGTCCGTTGCCGCTCTGTCTCAGAGCTTGCTTCTGCTACAGGTGTCCACGAGCAGCTCATAATAGCCAAACTATTGCATGATGACTGTGGTGGTGGTATTCTCCGGACCAGAGGACCATATAGCTCTGTTTTCCGCAATCAAGGAGAGAGCGGCTTCTCCATCGACCGACCGCTCAGCGCAGCAACACTGACCTTGAGCGGATTGGCACTACTCAAAGTTGTTGCACCAAGAGGTGATGCGATTGTGTGCCTTGACTGTCGCAGAGGGACATACCTGTCGGTGATTGAGCACCAAGGAACACAAGACAAATCGCAACTGATATGTGACGACCTGAGTCGGGTAACATCAGAGGTTCGGAGTCGCGGGCGTGCTGGCAGGCACCTCGCCCAGCCAATGAAGCTCAAACTGGTCAAGAGAGGAGACTTCAAGTGGAAACGGGTGCACGCTCTCTTCGATTTCAAAGGTCGAAATGTTGTGTTTGAGTAGACGACCATTTCAAGAACATGAAGTTTTGTCATGTGGTTGGTCTAGACACTGCAACTTGGTCTGCTTTTTGTACACTGCGCATCAAGAATTTACAACCATTCACCATATCACTATCACGCTTTGAATTCGATGACGTTTTCCCTCCCAAAATCACGAGAGTTTGCTTTGTTGCCCACTCTAGATAGTGTGCCATGCGGGCCGAGTGCAGGGGCTCTCATGCAACACCGCCCCGGTTTCAGGCCCCCAAAATCATGCATGCAGTATCGACCAAGCATCGCATTGACGCCACGACACATCCAGTCCAATGTGGCGCAGGCTTGATGCTACACCAGACCATTGTCCATTTTCGTCAACTACTCCGGCTACATGGGAATGTCAATGTACAGTGTCAAGGTTCATGCCGCGCCACCTCTTAATGACCGCTTTCGTTGCTGACGGGCTGTGCCCGACAATGGTTGGTAGTCTGGGTACGAGCGTAGTTCTTGGTGTAGCTGCCATTTCACGGCAAATCGAAGTCATACTTCTGGTACCTGCCTGACTGCTTCATATCTCCTTGAGTATCACATTCCCAGCTCACATCATCGAAGTTCTCCTTGCATCAGTTGCGAAGCCGAGAACTAAGTGGATATGTCTAGTTCTGGTGCGCATGACCCTCGGAAAGCTGATAGAAATTTTGGCTTGCCCGCAGGACGAGACGGTCAAGATGAAGAGCATGGGTTTGAAGTTGTGGACTTGCAGACCGTAGAGGTCCGCTCGCCGAGTCCTGGCACAGGCGACTACGAGGACAAGCTACCCGGAAGCGACTCCTGTCTTTCAATCTGTCCGTCGTCCGAACTGGCTGATTACGTCCATCTCGACCTGTCATCAGAAAAGCATACTCTGAATGGGACGACGTATGCACCTTTGGCGATGCAACTCATACGGGCGCCACGATCCCGGGCATACTACCGTGGCCAATGTCTTCGTGCCATGAGGGACGAAGCTCTGCGTGATAGTCCCGCAAGCCCGAACCCACCAAAGCCACCACGTGAACTGTTTCTACCTGGGGGGATTGTATATGTCGATGGAGAATGGAAGGTGCTCTCGAACGGCATACTCACCTCGATACCAAAACAGAAGAAAAAGAAAAAGTCCTCCAAGAGCCAGCATGAAAGAACATATCCGAAGTCTGACTTCGAGATTTCCATAGGGTGGAATGCGGACAAGAGAGTCAAAAAGCCGAAGATCAAGAAGAGCCATAATCCATACTCTGTTCCAACAAAGCCCCAGGAAGGCCTCACGACATACGGCCGTCTCCTGGAGATGGAGGGGCTCGAGCAAGTGAAGGAAGAATTTCGCAACATAGAAACGTTGATCGATGAGACGTCCAAGCGGAAAGGCCGATTGAGAAGACAGGATCTGAACTTGGTTCTCTTAGGAAACCCCGGCACAGGTAAGACTGTCGTTCTACGTGGCAGGATCAGAATACTGACAGTAAAATCGTAGGCAAGCGGACGATAGCAGCACTTTATCGAGATTTCTTGGTCGAGTCTGGCGTGTGGGGAGATGCCAAAGTACCCTTTGAGCAAGTGACTGGGTATGGCCTGGCTGAGATCGATGCTGTCCTGAATAAGCTAAGCAACAACCCAAACGGCGTGGTGAGTGTGAACAGTTTCTACAACCGCACCACGGGCACAGCATATCAGACCCTAACGAACTGGCGTATAGGTTCTCTTGATTGACGCCGTAGAATACGCAAAAAAGAAAGCTCGCGCCCAGCTTCTTGATTGTATAGAAGATTATGCCGAAAATGCGGTTGTGGTCTTGACCGGCGCAGACGACGGCGTGACAAGGTTTTTAGGAAGCAGACCACACGGGAGATGGCAATTCAGACGTCGGTTGAGACTGCCGGACTATGACGATGCACAGCTGCACACTATCTTGGATAAACTTGTTTCCCAGCATTCTTTGGAAGTCGAGGGCGTTGAGAAAGATGCCTATCTGCGCATCATTGCTAAACGGGTCGGTCGTAACCGGAATTCTCCTGGTTTTGGAAACGTACATGATCTGCTGTCTACCTTTGAGAAGATGATGCAACGGCGCTCCCTGAGAATACAGCCGGCTACCGACACGACGCTCCCTCAACGCGAACCCGAGCCGCCAATAGTAACGCATAATTGTTTCTGTGATGGCCCGCTCTGCGAGGACCGACGGGACGTGTATATCACAGGTATCCGGTTCAAATGTACCGTGTGCGACGACATTGACTTTTGTGCCAAATGCGACGCCTATGTTGGCAACAAGCACAACCGGAGACATCCTCTCATTCAATTCAAGACTCCCGTGCGTGAAATGAACTTTTCGCAGTACGGTGATCATGCGCATGAGTACTACTCGCGCGATGACTCCGGAGGCAACTCAGATAATATTGATGACCATGAAAAGAGTAACGCTAAGAATCACAAAGTAGAACCGAACACAGCAGACGGAGGGGTGGACGAGATGATTAACTCAAAAACGAATGCCTTGACGTTGGAAGACATTGTTGGTGAGGAACCTGCAGATATCCGCAAGACCAGTGAAGCATGGAAAGAGCTAGAGAAGATGGTGGGACTCCAGGATGTCAAGAAGGCAATTGGAGAGCTACTGCTGCGTGCGAAGACGAACTGGCACCGTGAACTTCGTGGACAAGAACCCCTGGTGGCATCCCTGAATCGTGTTTTCCTCGGACCACCCGGAACTGGCAAGACAACAGTTGCGAAGCTATACGGTCAAATCTTGGCTGATATGGGAGTGCTTTCGACCAATGAAGTCGTCTACAAGACACCCGTAGACTTCATTTCGCAGTACATTGGAGGCTCGGAAAGCAAGACGATGGAGATTCTGAATGCCACCGTTGGAAAGGTTCTCATCATTGATGACGCGCACATGCTCTACAGCGGCAGCAAGACAAAAGGAACATCGTATTCACTCGACAAGTTCCGAGTCGGCATCATCGACACGCTCGTGTCTCAGCTGCACAACAGACCTGGTGAAGACAGATGTGTTATTCTCATTGGCTATCCCGATATGATGGAGGAGATGTACCAAAATGTCAACGCGGGATTTCGCAGAAGATTTCCCCTTGAGGAAGCTTTCCGCTTTGAGAATTATGGCGACAACGACTTGCTTAATATCTTGAAGTTGAAGATGGCGAACGAAGATATCAAAGCTGAACCTGTGGCCATGGATGTCGCAGCCGAAGTCATGTGTCGGGCCAGAGATCGGCCGAACTTTGGCAATGGCGGCGACGTCGAGAACCTCCTCGGTCAGGCGAAGACTCGCTTCCGTGAAAGAATTGCCAGAGAGAAGGCGAGGGAGACGAATATGATATCCATCCTTGAAGGCAACGAAGCAAACCAGGGCCCTGCCATTTCGCAGGCCGACAGTGATTCGCTCGACTACAACGGGCAGTCAGAAGTTATCCTCAAGCGTGAGGATTTCGATCCAGAATGGGACCGCGGTGCCAGCGCCAGTGCCAAATGCGAGGCACTTTTCGAAGGCCTTATTGGGTTTGAGGGCATCATTGGCAAGCTCCAGGGTTATCAAAAGACAGCTGCGAATTTACGGCTCAATGGCAAAGACCCCAGGGAGAGTATACCGTTCACATTCGTTTTCAAAGGTCCCCCAGGGACGGGGAAGACGCACACGGCTCGCATTATCGGCCAGATCTTCTACGATATGGGATTCCTGTCCACGAATGAAGTGATCGAATGCTCAGCGAGTCAACTCGTAGGTCAGTTCATGGGGCAGACGGGGCCAACAGTGGTCAACCTGTTTGAGCGCGCCCTCGGCAAGGTCCTCTTCATCGATGAAGCGTACCGTCTGAGCAGAGGCGGGACCCGCGGAAGGCTGGCCGGGAGTTACCAAGACGAAGCGATCGGCGAGATTGTCGACTGCATCACGAAGAAGCAGTTCCACAAGAAGCTCATCATCATCCTTGCCGGCTACACCAAGGACATGGATGAGCTCATGAGCGTCAATGCGGGGCTGCGGAGCAGATTCGCGACAGAGATTGCATTCCCGGCTATGAATCCTATCCGCTCTCGGGAGCACTTATTCAACCTGCTGAAGAAGAAGGATATTGAAGTTCGTGATAACGTGCGCGTGAGTACTGAGACTAAAGAGAAGGTACTGAGGCTCCTGGATAAACTCGGCATGACTGCGGGATGGGCGGGTGCACGAGATGTAGGAACACTGGCTGCTGTCATCACGGAAAAGGTTTACAGGACTAGCGATGAGCTCAGCGAGGAAGACGCATCAGAGAAGGCACGTAGTAGGAGCAGTGTGGGTGCTGTGTCAGCAAATGGGTCCGGAACTGGTGTCAGCGATAGCATGGAGCGAGCCAAGTTCAGGATTTCGACGCGGGATCTGATCGAGTTCTTGAAGGATATGCTTCGAGAACGGATCAGATCAGGTAGGGTTGGATGAGTCAGCATGGGTGGGACTTGCATTGGGAGGAGTTTAGTTTGGTGGCAGCGACTACCAAAGGTGAAATGCATTACTTCTTTAGAATTGGAGCTACAGACAGTCTAGAACGTCACTCTTGTGATTGATTTGGGAATAAGTAGCTCAGGTGCTTCTACGGGAGCAGTGCCGTAAATGCAAGACGTTAAATTTACGAGCATTTTGAACGAAGCAATCGCAACTCGGAATGCGAGACGTGATGAAGTTCACGCGTATTCTGCACGAAGTAATCTCTACCACACACATATCGTGACAATGCTTGCAGGCGCTCGTTGATAAAGTGCCTCGCAGTCTTTCTACTACCAGGGTTCCTGGGTTCCTGCATACACACCCTAGATTCTTCAGCAAAAGCTCCAACGACACACCACGATTTCCCACAGTTTTGCAACTGCCAATCGACGTATATGATTAGAATCACTGCTCCATGCAATTACGTGAGAGGAGAGAAAATATAACACGTGATAGAAGTGCCATCTGGACAACATCCTCGTCAAGCTCATACCACGACTTGTTGAGAAGCAAACTGGACCAGCCAGCTTCAGATCGATCGCTCGCTCACTATCATGCGCCACCCTTTGATATGACATTACTTATCTAGGCTACGTAGTGTTGGTGAGGCAGCATGGAGGAGGATGACACTTTTCCCAGAAAGAGCAGTGGGCGTCTAAATCAGAATGCACCTTGGACCGTTGGTGAACAAACAGATGTGCGAGCTGCACAACTGCACCGCGTGCCAACACAGGATTTGAACTCTGCATGTCCTCGGGTTGAGCTCACTGGCTGTCTTCTACACTCTGCACTCTGCACGACGAGGGCGAGGTCAGATGTTGGATCAGCGGGTCGGATGCAGAGACAGCGCTCGGCTAATGCGAAAACCGAAGACTTTCTCGAGGCAAAAGCTTGCTTGTGGTACCGATGGTGGTTGGCCTGCAGAGGTGTGCGAGCTGTCCAATGCATGCACGGTGCCTGCCGTTAAGCGCCCGCGACGGCCACTAGCAGCGCGCGATCACGCTCTAACCAGGTTGGGGGACATGCATCTTCCAATCATTGTGGCCAAGTGCCTTTCGACTGCATTGTGCGCATGCCATTCACCGCGATCCAGCGACAAGAGACCTGTAAAATGGGAACACCCTCGTCCTTGGTCATGGCCTCATTCGCGACTTCTTCCACCTTTTCCTTCTGCGCTCGCTGCTGGCTGTTTTGCTCTCCTGACCCTCCAGACTGAATCACACGCCCCGCCAACGTCTGCCCATAAGAAGGCACGCTTACACCTCGCAACGGACTGCTTTCTGATTTCCTCCTCCTGAGAAAGCGTAGCACGATGCTCCGGACGCACCTCCTGCTGCTTACTCCGCTTCTCCTGTCGATCGGCACACACGCACAGGGAACATTTGTCGTAACTGCCTCTTCGAAGACAGTGACCTGCACACGCTTCCACCAGACCGGCTTCTGGGACGTTGACATCGACAATTGGCCCGCCCTCCCGCCAGAGTGCGGTCCTCCACTATCGTACAACGCTGTTCGTGACAAGAGCAAGCTTCCCGCGCAGATCTGCGGTATCGTCGGGAGCTACCTGTTCTTCCTCGTCGCCACGGGAACTCTACTTCTTACTTGGGGCCGTCGCATGCGCAGAAGAGCCGAGAGCCACACCGGTACCCTGAAGGAGATCGAGATGGTCAACACAAGCAACTACGGCCTGGCCAGTCCAGCGCCCAGCCAGAGGAGCTGGATGCGGGGACCACTGAAGAGTCTCAGGCACCTGAGCTCGAACAGCAAGCTCAGCGAACACGGCAGCCCTGGACTGCCCAAGAGCCCGGGTATCGAGTCTATCAATAGCTTCGACAACCGCGTCCTCACAAGGGACCGTGAGAGTGCGCAGGCAGAGATGGACAGACTATATGCCGCGGTGGCAGTGCATGAAGAAGCCAGGCGATCCCAGACTGGCATCTCGAAGGCAGCGTCGCGAGAGTCTATGCAATCGGCAACCGACACCATCTCCTCCGGCGCCGTCAAACCTCCTAGCGATGGCCGCAAGAACCTTCGCGTGCAGATCTCAGAGGTCCCGCCACGTGAGATTCCCAACAGCCCACGCAGCCCACCGCTCAGTCCACGCTCGCAGAACTCTTCGGGCGGTGCGCCGAAGAGCCCCTACAAGGCCATTTACCCTCCTTACCCCTCGCCTGGCGCGTACAGCTACACGTCAAGCCAACCGCCCATGACGCCGCACACACCCATCACCCCGCATACGCCACGGACACCATTCACACCTGGATTGACGCGTGTGGAGCTGCCCAACGATATGTACCCTGCCTCGCCACCACCAAAGCATGTACGCATGCAGATCCCACCGAAGAGCTCGGACTCGTCGTCGAGCACCAAGTCCAAGAAGCTTCAGAACCTCAAGAACTTGCGTTTGGGAGGCAGTGCACACGGAGACATGGACGCCGAAGACAGACAGCCACTGTCGCCCACCACGCCTGCCGGAGCCCCACCTGGCTACAACGAGCCCATGTCCGCGCGCACAGTAGGCACAGTCGAAAGCGAGGACTACTCGTCGGAACGCCTCGACGAAGCGCGCCCACTCCCCTCGTCACGGCCCGCAGGGCAAGTCACACTCCCCTCGTCGCCCAAGGCCAGCAAGACACCCGGCGGCGCGCTTCCCCTGCGCGCCTACATCAACCAGAGCGACATGCCGCTGTCGCCCGGCCCGGTCAAGCAGACGATCCTGGAGAAGAAGAACGACCGCATCGGCCGCGGCCCGATGACGGCGCGCACGCCGCGGACGGGCGTGCCCATGACACCGTACACGCCATACATGCCGTTCACGCCGATCACGCCCGTGACGCCTGGCCTGATGAGCAGGAAGATGCGCAAGGAGCGCATCAAGGAGCAGGGCCGGAAGGTGCTCGTGGAGGAGGACGAGGTCGTCGACGACGACGAGATGTGGGATAAATAGAGGAAGAATAACGGGTGGAAAAAGACCATTTCGTTTTTTCATGTATAAGCATGTTGCACTGGGAAAAGAAGTACCCAGCAGTCGCTACCATTACCGTGATGGGTTCTGGGTTTTTCGGAGTTGTGCCCCCTTGAGGTCTTTTCTCACTTTCTTGATACCACGATTCCCTCTAGCATGAGGCACTTTAACTAACGTCTATCCCTATCAGACGAAAGGCGCCTAATTGGAAATAACCACAATTCTTCAAATTCCGATATCTTAAGCTGAAAATGCCATTATATATATAGTTAAACTTTCTTCTCTAGTATAACTAATTATCAGGTTTTTTCCCTTCTTTGACACGCTGTAACACCAGATCTAGTTCTCACTGCATTATTAGCTTGCTTGATTGAATGGCCCGTGAGAGAGCTAGGCACACTTTTATAATTTAAAATTCATGACATTGATACTAACAGCAAGTCTGAACCCGATCCACCAAGAGAATAATTCATTTCAAGCTTATTTGAATGCACGGAGGCTAAAATTGCCGAGCTCAGGAGTTTGAGTGAATGAGCTCTGTACGCCTTATGTGATAAAGACCTTGTAAAGGACTAAATTACTGTAGCGATGCTAATGATTATATTGATGAGTAAGCAACTACTGACTCGTGAGCTGTCTGAGTGTTTTGATGCCTTTACGCCTAGGGTGTCAATATCGCAAGAGTTGGTCATCTGTACAGTAACTTAGGGTGTGCGGGTGTAGAATGCACTTATCTGCTTTGTATTCCTAGCGGACCTTACCGACTCAATTATCAATCAGCATCTACTATCCCAAGCTTTCCAAACGTTGTCACAAGCTGATCTATGGTTACTTCGCCGGACTTCCTTGTCGCTCTGCTTAGCTCGTAGTCGTTTAAGAACTGTTTTGCGTCTTTTGACGACGTGAAACGTTTGTGGCAAGAGTGCTTGAACCGAATGACTTCCGGTTCTGCCCCATCACTAAACTATATTTAGCGCCAGTAACAAGAGCACTATCACAAATGATTTCTCACTAATAAATATCATAAACCCCTGGCTCATTGCCATTTGCGACTGCGTAGTAACGTGGTTGGTCTGTTGAAGACCTCGTTGTAGCAGCAGGCTCGCTTCCAATGAGCATACTGTCTTCCACTCCATTCTCCAACATATATGCTTTTGCTTCTTCTAGTTTTCGAAAAGCTTTGTGCATGTTGTGTGAATAACCGTCGACAAAAGCGCATGCTGGGGCCCTGCCTTCGCGTTACTAGGTGCACTTGTGTGATGAGATACGGGTATACCATGATGTAAATATCGCTGGAGGACACCAACCCTTCACAACAGCGTAGTATTTGTTCCTGTTAGACTTCGTCATCGTTTCCTAATGCTCTGGCAGTGTGGAATCGCGGTGCAGATAGGACAAGATTCGGTTGGAATAAGACGATCCTTTGGAGGGATTTATCACAGTCGCTCGTTGCTGCCTAATGATGGTACCAATCAGAAATGCTTCAGTTCATGTACCACATCAGAACAGGTATTGGCGTCTGTGCTTCAATGTTGCTTCCTGATACCCCACCACAGCCTCGCCATTTCATAGTTATCCTCGACAGATAGATCAAGGCTCAACCCTTTGAGCAGGGACAGTCTGGATTGTGGCACTAATTCGCCTTCGCAATAGGCTGACCACCGGCATCGCCCGCCTGAATCGACATTGCACAGAAAGTGGGACGGCAGGGTCAACATGCTGAACTCTGATGCCCTGGAGTATGCCCGACGAGGCGGCAAGGCAACAATTTAATGACTTGACCGTCGCTTAGCTTCACGTGGTGGCTCCGCATCGCCGTGGCGCTGACTTGCCTGTGCCATTGGCCAAGCAGAGGCACATCCCAATATCACAGAGGGGCATAAAGTTTTTGAGATCGCATATGCGTAGCCAAAGACTTCTTCCCCTCAAAAAACTTCCATACACTTCCACGAGCTGACACCATATTACCCGGGCATGCCTCTAAAACATGAAAACAGTTTTACAGGATTATGCACCGACTTCCGCTTGGAAGATCTTCGGTAGAGGGCATATCAGGCCAAGGGGCATCGTCCATATGATGTCCGAAGCCGCCTTCGTTAAACTCCCAATCATTGCTACTCCATGAACCTCTAGAGTTTCCACCAAACCCTTGACCAAAATCATAGCTGGAACTACCGCCCTGAGACCGGGTCACCTTGTAGATCTCAGCAGCGAGTCGAGCTAGCCTCGTGGCCCAGGAGAAGACATCGTCAGCACTCCTAGCTAGAACCGTGTGGCTTCGTCGACGAAGAATTTCGAGCATCATACATTGGTGCGCTACATACGCATGACTCGTTATGACGCTTCACCCCGCGATCGTTGACCATGTCATGTGATTCCCCCTCACCTAGCCTACCTAGCTCAACCTTCAGTGTAAATAATAACACAAGAAGGGACGTGGCCAGAAGCGTAAGAAGTCAGCGCAAGAGTCAGATCTGTCGGAGATGATGGCCAAGCGGGCGCGAGCGAGGGAAGCGCCGGAGCAATCGGTAGCTCCAGAAGCGAAGATGATCTGAGTAGCTACTATGCATCTGGCGGCGGCCCGATATGCGTGTATCTGTTGGATTGATCACCTCTGTGACTAGTATTGCAAAATGGTGGATGAGAATGGGGATCTTAAAGCCGGAGGCATAGTAGATATATTCATGAGAGAGAAATATCTCTACTGGCTCGAGGCCCTCAGCCTCTCTGGTAGTATGCTGATTGATAATTGAGTCGGTAAGGTCCGCTAGGAATACAAAGCAGATAAGTGCATTCTACACCCGCACACCCTAAGTTACTGTACAGATGACCAACTC
>Ga0181470_100357_pt1 | contig 11594 bp, 11 predicted proteins | sample InSIn5SAF170_FD_119082 | JGI IMG/M metagenome (GOLD analysis project Ga0181470, IMG submission 119082) | Clean room microbial communities from NASA Spacecraft Assembly Facility at Jet Propulsion Laboratory, Pasadena, California, USA -... ...
GGAAATGGAAAGGTGAAACCGAAGGCCAAAGCGTGGCGGGCGCCTGTGTATGCTGGTAAGTTACATTGTCTATCAACATTGTGGTTCAACGCTAACTTTTGAAATAGAAATGAGTTTTGCTTAGAGATGAGAGGTTTGATAAGCTCGTAATTCTACCTGCTTAATCATGATGACCTTTTCGTGAGAAGACTATGAGTCACGATGGAACGACGACAATAGATACTTAATTATGGGCAGGTGTTCTGATATGTTATTTTACTAGAGAGTTGCAGTTTTTAGACTTGCATTGGCTTGAGATCGTGATTGTGTTAGATCATTTGGGATGGTTGCTTTTGTTTGTGTCAAAATTAGCGAGCGATATTGATACCACCTTAGTATGTAGTCACCATCTTTTGGGAGTTTTGTTGAATACAATCTTTTATCTACACTTCGAAAATCTGCAATGACTTAACGGTCTACGAATCCCTGCCTACCCTAGGAGTCCTATGATATATCATTAAACAAGAATTATACGACGTTAATGTCTGCAAACAAATTATTCGCAATCATGCCCAATTCCTGCCAGTGTGATGTACCCCGAGGAGAGCAGTACTCGAATAAACTCGTTCCATCTTAACAATACAGAGCTTTTGTTTTGCATTAGCATTGATTAGGTCAACGTATCTCAACTATATGCACTACACTTCTTGACGCAGGTACGAGTAACCGCCGCACCGGAATCACAAAACGTTTTGTGCGTCACTTGGTGTCAGATCTGGTAGCTGACATCAAAAGGAGACATGCTATTCGTTCGTTCGCAATAGACCCACAGCACTCCAGGTCCATGAATGCCTGGGCGCAGTTCCTTACCTTATGTAAGCTCTTTTTCGTCGATAGTTGTGTCCGTGCTGAAAAGATGTCGCTATTTCTCCTGCCAATCTCTGTTGAGTGATCTGCTCAGCATTTTTGTTGTTATGTGTTTGGTTCGCTACCAAATAAAGGCATCATGCCACGCAAAGGCCTGGAAAAGGTTCGCACAGGGTGCATAACCTGCAAGTGAGTTGCCCTTGCGCAGTATCTGTGTGACCCTCTTCACCACAGGCAAAAGTCCCCTAAACAAGATTGAGATAGAATACGGAAGATTAAATGTGACGAGGCTCGTCCGCAATGCCAGAAGTGCAAGTCTACTGGTAGAAAATGTGATGGGTATAAGACGCCGCCTCCCGGCTCGCTCTCGTGGAACTCATTGTTGCGCATCCAACCCGCAAGCGTTCCAAATGCGGATATGCTTGAACTCCGAAGTCTAACATATTTCCGTCGAGTCGTTGCACCGAGCATCTCTGGACCCTTGGATACATCCTTTTGGACTTACCTTGTAGCTCAAGTTGCCCAGCAAGAGCCTGCCGCGAGACATGCCGTCGTAGCCATCAGCTCTCTTTATGAACACTTCGGCAATGATGGTCAATTGAAAAAACTGCGGAACAGCCAGGAGTTTGCACTCAAGCATTACAACAGTGCCATAAAACATGTGCTGATGTTGAGTACTCACAACATCGACACCATCCTTTTGGTATCCGTACTCTTCGTCTGCATGGAGTTCCTGCGCGGTAATGCGGACGCCGCCATCAATCATCTGGAACATGGAGTCAACGTTCTCTTGAGTTCTAGCGCGAGTAATCCAATCCTTTCTGCGGTATACCATCACCTGTCAATTTTCCCTTCCTTCTTCTCTCAGGGTAGCATTCCTGGGTTCCCTCTTCTGCATCATCAGCTCAACCACCAATTTCAGAATCTGTCTGAAGCGCAAGTGACTATGGATTGGCTTTCTTCACGGGTCATAAGATTAGTTCGAACCGCAGATCCTTATCGCCTGGGTACTGTGTCAACACCAGTTCCTCAGTCCTTGACAGCCGAACAACAACTGCTATCTTCAGACTTAGACAGTTATGCATTGGCAGCAACCAAGGTGTGGAAAACTCAGCGTATCGAAGATTTGTGTTCGCTACTGTTGAAGATCAGATGGCACGTCTGTAAAATCTGGGTTAGTATGTGCTTTGCACCAGACGAGAGAATCTACGACGAGCACATTGGTACTTTCAAACGGATCGTTGACCTTGCAGCTCGCGCGCGAGAAAGTCCAGGATTAGATATGATGAGACGCGCAAAGTTTACATTTCAGATGGGGTTTTGTCCTCTGCTTCATTTTGTTGTGATGAAGTGTCGGAATTTGCGCCTTCGTCTTGCTGCGCTAGCATTACAGGCGCAGTTGTCCTGTTCGCAAGAAGTGTTATGGGACGTGGCCATCACGAATGCCATTGGAAGACGAATGATTGAGATTGAACATGCTATCGAGCTGAATTGTAAGCAAGGAGTCGAAGTTGAGATCCTAAAAGATGTACCACAAGATGAGCCAAACCCACCTGACAACCAACGCATCCGGGATTCAGTCTTAGATGAGGAAACTAGAGTAGTAACAGACGAAGATGGAAAGGAAATAGTGATGAGAAAAATTCGCTTTTTCGTGCCTAAAGAAGAAGGGGGCATAGGGATCCTGCATGATTGGGTAAAACTTCAATAACGCCGCTTGGGCGAAATCTATAATAGGAATGTAAGTCGTAAATTATGGATTATTACGACGTTTTTGGAACATTAGATTGTTCTGTCGAGGACGGAGGCTAGAGACATAAAGCTGTCCCATGTTCAATGGCACGTCTCTACAGCGTAAAGACACCACAGCCAGCTGAGAAGCTTCCCTGAAACACGTTTGTCCTGTGGGGTGAATCCGAACCTACCCTGCATCCAAAATAAGCTCAAAAGCCGCAAATCAAAGCCGCGCTTGATTGGTTGGTTCGGACTCTGAGATCTCCAGTATTGGATCTAGCAACCCCTTGTGGCTCAGTCGTACACAACATCATAGACCCATAGAGCAGGAAATGTATAAGTTCTGGAAGACTCGCTGTGTTGCAAATAATGTCTTTTGGGTCAGTCTATCGAGGGTAGTAAATATTTTCGCACACAATGATCATATTGCTATCATCCTTCTGCTTCATATCTTCGACCTTGGCCCTTATCCTTCCACAACCGACACCAACAGCAACAACCCAAACTGCATTCTTACTTCAAGTTCGCGAAACAAACATTCCACCAGCTACCACTCTATTCCCAACCGGAACTTTCACCACAACAAAATATATCATACTACCAGGCGTCACCAACGAGCACGTGACTCTCCCAGCAAAAACCATCGAGCTTGCCCTTCCAACATGTATCCAAACCATCACACCTGATAAGAACGGCTACGTACCACCTGATACATGTGGCTCAAATTGGGCATACTACCCCAGCTTCGCTGTCGCTCTTGCGTTTGCGGCTTTGTTTGGTAGTCTTCTTGCGTTACATATTTGGCAAGCAGCCAGATACAAGATAGTGAGTACTTCCATGAGCTTTATTTTCACGCTACTGAAGCCTCATCCTAAATATTTAACGCCCACACCCGAATGTCTGACTAAAATACGTGAATATAGAAATGGTGTTGGGTCATCATCATGGCTTCGTTATGGGAGACACTAGCGTTCGTCTTTCGAGCGATCAGTTCCAGAAACCAGCAGAACGTGGGAATCCTCCTCGTTTTCCAGATCTTCATCCTATTGGCACCACTTTGTGAGTTCTTACTTTCTCATTACTTACCCGTCTACTTTGGCCTTTAAGCGACCTTTGAACGCTATATGAATCCCTTGTGTGAGCGCTAGAATCATCGAATGAATCCCCTTACTAACTCTGCTCGACACTATAGGGGTCAACGCATTCGCCTACATGACTCTAGGCCGTCTTATCCATCACTTTCACCCCTCTAAATCTCTCCTTGGAGTCTCCGCACCCCTATTCGCCGCAATCTTTGTCCTCCTCGACATCATCTCCTTCATAATCCAGCTCATAGGCGGCAGCACCGCAAGTCCCACCTCCCCACCTGAACAACAGCGTCGTGGATTAAACATGTACATGGCAGGCATAGCCCTACAGGAGCTATTCATCGTTGTTTTTGTGTGTCTTTGTTTTGTGTTTCAACGGCAGATGATGGTGTTACGCTCAAGTACTGGCTACAGTGGCAGTGTTGCAGGTCGCCGTTCGAGTGGTTTTGTGGGAACGGAATGGGGATTATTACTGATCGCCCTCCTCCTCTCCCTTTCACTTATCACCATCCGAATAATCTACAGACTGGTAGAGTTCTCTGGCGGACTAAATCACTCCAGCCCTCTCCGAACCCAAGAAGCCTTCTTCTACGTTTTGGAAGCGACGCCCATGTTCTTCGCCATCCTCGCCTTTAACACTATCCATCCTGGGCGTGTGATTGTCGCATCGCCTGGATCAGAGATGCCAGGGATCTTCTCGCTGTTCAGGGAGAAGATATCATCTCGTCGCGGTCGGAAGGGTGCCCATCGATTGAGTGACGATAGTGGAGACGAGAGTGGACTGGTTCTGAAGACGCGAGGCGTTGGCTAATAAAGTGTCGTGGTCTCGTTGGATGATATGAGGCCTTCCTCTTCTTTTGCAACCTATATTATAGCAGAAAATAGACAGACATAAAGTACCCATATACATTTGCCATCTCCTGCTTATGCATGAATTGCAGCTCCTAAAATCTGGAATGGTGCTATTCATCCAAGCATTCTTTTGCATTTCATCTTGCCCCATATCAGCTCTAGAAGTCAAGATCTTGTTTGCATAAAAACAATAAAATGGCAAATACAGTGGAAAACACTATAGTCTCATGTTTTTGGTACACCTTTTCTGACAATAATTGTGTTAACAAACCCACTTTCGCAGCCTAGCAATCAATAATTCCTTGAGTCCATGTGAGGAATAAAGATCTTAAATTCGATGACTAAGTTGAAAGTTCAAGCAGAAAACCCTTAGCAGGAACGGGTAAAACATATGTTACTCCTTGGTTGTGATGGACTAATGCCTTAGCGTCGGAATGCTCTTGGAAGTTCCGTGTGTAGGACAAAGCTGCTGAGGATGCTGTCAAGGCATTGGGAGATGCTCTTGCGATTTAGGAAGCAGGCTGTTTCGCTATTGCTCTGGAGGCGGTTCCTGCAGAGATGGTCGCACCGGTCACGTAAAAGACCTCGCATGCCGACGATCGGTATTGGGTACTGGAAATGGTTGTTCGGGGCAAGTTCTGGTACAGGTCGAGGGTTAGGATGCCGATACCAGAAGAACAACGTGCTTGTTGGTAGTGGCGGGTTTGTATGCTCGATCCCCATAACTAAAGTTTCAACTATAATTCATTCATATCTCATCTGAAAGTCAGCGTTATCGAGTAAATAACAATGAATCAATCATTCAAGTTATAGAAACGCTGTATACAACGCAAGTCAAGTTTTCTTCTCTTCCTCCACCGTTTCTCTCACTCAAAAGTACTTTCTCTCCACAAATTTCCAACAACCTCATCCAAGCTCGCTGTGAAACTGTTGTTCACATAACAAAACACTCTCTCCCACACTCCTTTCTCCACTTTCAACATCCTCAAACAACCAACAACAGCCTCAAATTTCGACGTACTACTAGTCTCACAGACACTCGGGCTAAATTGCGGCGCAGAGCCAATGGCTTTGAGTTGTATAATATCTCTGGTAAGGGAAATGTGCCAGCGATTTGAAAGGCTGCGAGGCGTCGCAAGGAGGATGGGTCAGGAGTATGGAGGATGCAAGAGTTAGTGGTAGGTCGACGTTAAGAGTAAGAAGAAATCTTTTGAGCGGATTGAGGGTGAGGCAATGAGGAAGAATTCTTGATGACTAGAATAGGGTTCGATTGTAATGGCAGAGACAGGGTACAATTGCATCGTCAAATATATTAATGGATTTAACAAGAATGTTGTTCACAGAGAGAAGGCTGCATTCGAATGCATGTCAATATCATGGAGAAGACAATGCAATCTCGGCGTCAGTTATGTCTTGGCAATAAGCGAGCCTCAATCTGACTTGAAAGTTCATCCAGTGCACGCTTTCCATAAGACCTATGAAAGGAATAGTGAATGGCAGAAAATGTTCAAAGATATATTGTTTTAGTAGCGATGTTTACAAACGGATTGATATTCGAACTTCTGATCCTGGCTATGCTAAATCTTAAGTGACTTTCTACCTATGCTTCAATAGCGGTAAGCAGTCGAATCGTTTGGGCAGATGTACAGTCTACCAATTAATCTCCCGTTACAAGGCATTCCATTACATCAGAGCAAAGCTCTTTCCCGTTGTAGATCTTGCGACACATTCCTTGCAGCCCTTGTCCCTTCTTCGATCGCACCATCAATAAAACTCCGCCATCCAACCGCCCAGTCCGAGTTCGCAAAGAAGACATTGCCATGTCTAGCTCGCAATATGTCCAAGTAATCCGTTATGAACTCTTTTCCAGGGAAGAACCAGGCCCCTTTGGCGTACGGATCTTGTGACCAGTTGTGGAAAACCTTGAACCACTCAGTATCAAATCATAAATTGACAGAGATATTTGTAGGCATGAACTTACCAGTCGTTTGATGTCCATATCTATCAGATCTGTTAGAATCTTTTTCGTCTCTTCAACATTCTTCTCTGGGTCTAGATGAGTCTCATTTGCGCCAAAAGCAACGATATGCGTGTTATCGTTTGGGAGGCGTCCATCTCCAAAGGCATAAACTAATTTTGAGGCAGGATCAATTGATGACCAACTCCTCAGGTGCGTGCCACTGACTTCTGCATGGACCTTGACGCACTGATTAAGATGACCAGTTTTGATCGCTTTCATCTTTCCTGAATTCAATGTCGGCGAGAATTTGACACTATCCAAAACATTCAATGGAATGGTGCTGATAACTCGCGATGCTCTGAATTTTCTTCCATCTGTCGAAGTCGCTGTCACACTACGACCTGAATCCTCAACTGAAGCTACGGGACAGTTGAATGTATACGATAATTTTCGTGTCGAAATGGCCTCTTCCCAGAATTTGATTGCGAAGCTAGATTGTCCGCCATGAAATTTGTATTTGATAAGGTACTCGATGCATCCTTCATAACTATGATTGCAAAGAGCCCACCAGTGAAGGAACTCGTAGAAAGACATGGTATCAAGAGTGGCACCACTGCAGAGTAGCAGCCAGCCTTTCAAGACCGAGTACTCCTGCGGGGAGAGCTCAGTACTAATATTGGAGAGTCTGTCGGCCACAGTGAGTTTGTCAAATGCTGCTGCTTCCGGATTGTATGCCTCATAATTTGGGAATGGCATGATCTTCTTCCCATACTCGCCATCTACGTTGACAAATTTTCGAAGTGCTGACTCTGTAATGAGATCCTGTTCGTCTTTATTAGAGAATATAATCTTGAGATAGGGTTTCAATCACGTACCTCGTCCTCGTGACTTAGACTCTTCTTCTCGCCTATAGCAGTGAACACCTGAAATTCGTTCAACCCATGGCTAAAATCCTGTGAGATTTCTAGTTCTCTACGCATTTCGTAACGAGAGATCTCTCGCCACACATGAGCTTGACCCCAATTCACCCATGTCCCTCCCATCTCAAACGGATAGCCTTCGATGTTTGAAGACCATGAACGGCCTCCAATCCTATCCCTAGCTTCCAGTAACAACACTTTCAAACCTATGTCTGCATAAGTATTGAAGTCTTACTTTTCTGGTTGGGAACCATACCAGAAGTTGTAGTATCTCGTGCTGCTGTTAGGGCTGAGTACCCAGCGCCAATGATGATAACGTCGTAGATTGCATTTTCTTCCTTGATATTAGATGGTGGTTGTATGACGCCAATCGAAGGTACTCCTTGTACGAGCCCATCATGCTCTGTCCACTGGTAGCCGTCCCTGGATGTCATCTTGGTTTGTGAAGAGGGGAATAGGATACGCCTCAATGTTTTTTACGAACTTCTCCCATTGTGATCAGAGGTATGCACACGAAAGATAATATAAGGGCTTCGGCTCTTGAAATCCTAACGCACTATTTCCGTTCAGTTCAACCTGATATGAAAGATTACCGTGATTGCCGTGCTACAGTACGGTTATCTCAACCATACTTTCGGGTATCTCGGTTATCTATTTTACGTCCGAAGAATGGCGCACATCGTGTGGATGCACCCCCTCATGAAGATATTGTTTAGTCCTATTCGAGATTGGTCATACCCCGGATTTTGATAAACGGTATGATAGGCATGATATGGTGGTGCGCAAGTGAGGAGGCATATATGACCTCAATCATGGCACTTCACATATATAAGGGTTGCCTCATAGTATTTATTTGCAGCATTGCAGTCTGCTTGGAAGGCAGATCAAGTTAACATTTGAATATTTTCAACTATGTCTGTCACGTCTATCATGAAGGATACTCACCATGTTTCTCCCCAGGACACCGAGGATCCTCAGCTTGTAAGGAAGTTGAGCAGGTTCAATATGCTGTCAATGACCTTCGCCATTCTGAAGTAAGGTTTGCTCTCATTTCAACATGCATCTTGTGCAGACTAACGTCTTGTTAGCACCTGGATCGCTCTTGCTGGCATTATGGGCCTTGTTTTGCCCTCCGGAGGCCCTGTGGCATTCCTTTACGGGTTCATATTCTGTGTTCTTTGCAATTTATGTCTCGCAGCTAGTCTGGGAGAACTCGCATCTATCTGGCCGACTTCTGGTGGCCAGTATCATTTTGCCTACATGCTTGGGAATGAACGATGGCGGAGACTTGCTTCGTTCAGTGTTGGTTGGTTGAGCATTGCAGGGTGGCTCACGTTAGTCACTACAGCTTGCTACTTCGCTGGTAGGTAGTGTCCAACATACTTGACCAACAACTAATCTCCTGTAGCATTCTTTATCAATGCTGCAGTGATTGTAGCCACTGATGGAGCGTACGCATCGACACCATGGAAAATTTACCTCATCTTCTGCGCGATTATCGTCTTTACCACAGTATCGAATCTGTACGGAAACAGAATCATTGGCATGTGGAATAACGCAGCCTGTAAGCTGGACTCTGCCCTATTGAGTACCAACGAAGATGCTAACGTGCCTTGTAGTTATGTGGTCCCTATTATGCTTCGCAATCGTCAGTATTATCCTATTAGCAACATCTAAGAAGACGACCGCAAACTTTGTTTTCGCTGGTTTCGATAACACAACTGGCTGGGTACCTGGGGTTGCATGTGTACTTGGAATAGTTCAGTCTGCCCTGTCACTTATTGGATGCGATGCCGCAACGCATATGAGCGAGGAAATGCCCAACCCTTCCAGAGACACTCCGAAGGCAATGGTGTATAGTGTTGCTATTGGTGGAATCACGTAAGTGAATTTGAACCATGGTTTTGAACATCTACTGACATTAGCAGTGGTGTTGCGTTCCTACTCGTTGTCTTGTTTTGTTTGGACAACATAGAGGAAATTCTTGCAACTGCGACTGGCATGCCCATTACGGAAATGATCCTTCGTTCTACGGGTAGTAAAGCAGCTGCTGTCATTTTGACTCTGGCTCTGGCGATTTGCTTTATAAATGGAACAAACGCTGCTGTAACGACTGTGAGCCGTCTGATGTACGTCATGGCAAGAGATGAGGGCGCCCCCGGCTCAAATTTGTAAGTCTGCACAAGAAAATCTGTTTACATATTCTAAACAGCTTTAGCTTTGCAAAACTTGACCCACGATTTAATGTTCCCTCCAGAACAATCATGGTGTGTTGCATCTTTAACCTGGCCTTTGGCTTGTTATATCTCGGTATGGTTAATTTACCGCCAACTCACTGCATACAGCTTTATTTGCTCACGCTTTCCAGGACCTACTGTTGCATTCAATGCCTACACAGCCAGTACCACAATATTCCTAAACGTCTCTTACGTCGTGCCAATCGTCATGCACCTGATCAACGGTCGAAGAATATCAGACGGTGATACTGCAACCTTCAATCTCGGAAAGCTAGGCTTCGTATGCAACTGTATATCGTCTGTATTTGTGGTGTTCATATGTGTTGTAAGTATGAGTTTATCAGATTTCAAATTAGCCGGCTAATAGTTGGTCAGTTTCTGTGTTTCCCAGCAGGGATTCCTGTCACTTCAAATAGCATGAGTATGTCTGTCCTACAACAAAATTTCATGTACTCATCTCCTTGTAGATTATGTAACTGTAGTGTTTGGAATATTTGGAATCTTTATAGCTCTCACCTGGGCGTGGACAAGGAAGCGATATCATGGTCCGGTAAGCCCAATAGTCAACTGTCTATAATCCGCTGCTAATTCTTGAAGGATATCACCATTTTAACTGGCCTCAATCTAGTGGAGTCGCACGTTGACATACCCGTAAGGGACAAGTATGAGGACGCAGATAAAGTGTAATTGTTGTTGAGCCATCGCTATCTTGTGATTCCTTGTAAGATTACATCTGCTTGTAGAGAATAACCTTCATCTGGGGACTGCGTCCCAGACCTTACAATGTATATAATACCATGATTTGATAATCCTCGTGACATGAGAGCAATGGATGTCTTTATTTGATACGACTTGATACCTTTGGATGTCTTTATTTGATACGACTTGATACACAACTTCCTTTGATCTTTGCTTTATGGTCCAACTTGCAGACAGTATCTTTAAAAGAATGAATTGCTTGATTTTGGTATGCTCAAGTCCCAGAATATCGCCTACATTCTTGAACAACAATTAGTTCGAACATTTTGAACATGATATACATGTGTATTTTGATAGCTCAAAAGGAAAAAGTAATAAATTATAGTAGGCATCAAGCAGCACAGATTACCTATTCATTAGGGTCTCCACACACGCCAAGATTTTAGCGTGTCATCTCAGCTGTGGCTGCACAAGTGTAAGTCGCTCCATCCATCATCGTGATGAAGTCAACAACAACTCAAACACTGCCTACTTCGCAGCATTCTCCTTCACATACCAACAGAATTAGAGATTGATTTTGTTGGAAATGATTTGTGTTTATCAGCAACGTTTACCTAAGATAGTGTAGCAGAAGAGAGTATGTCAAATGACAACAGATCTAGAAGGAAGAGGGTTTCACAGGCGTGTAAACCCTGCGGCACTCGAAAAGTCAAGGTAAGAGTTCCCCAGAATTGATAGCAACGATGGAAACAACTTTGTCTCATTGATGTTGCATAGTGTAATGGGGCCAGTCCAAGATGCGACCGGTGCATGTCAGACAACATCAAGTGCTTTTACAGCGTCTCTAGACGTAACACAAGGTACTGGGCCTTGTTCTTTGACATAATGCGCTTATCTTACTCTTCTTTAAAGGCTTACACTTCTTAACTCACGTGTACCTGTCCAAGAATGCTCTCCAGAGAGCACTTTTTCGATGCCGTTACGAGAGTCCATCACCGAAGGATCTGTGAGTGGTCTGATCACGAGGGACGACACCATCCATTTTCCAATAAACAATGCTCTCCTCAATGGTTCGGGTCGACTATTCCTAGCCTATTTTCGATATATCCATCCAATTTGGCCGCTCTTGTATAAACCTCTGTACGACTCACTTGATCACCACCAAATGTTGGCAGTCATGCCACGACCTCTCGTCTTTGCCATTTTTTCCATAGCAGTGTTGATTCATCACGTCGAGTTTGACAACGAACAACTGTCG
>Ga0181470_100384_pt1 | contig 11517 bp, 15 predicted proteins | sample InSIn5SAF170_FD_119082 | JGI IMG/M metagenome (GOLD analysis project Ga0181470, IMG submission 119082) | Clean room microbial communities from NASA Spacecraft Assembly Facility at Jet Propulsion Laboratory, Pasadena, California, USA -... ...
GAAGTGGTCCAAGGGCAAGGGTACGTGATCGTTCACCATCTCTTGACAGACATCAAAATCTAACAACCCTCAAGTCAAGGACAAGGCCCAGCACGCAGTCATTCTCGACAAGGCCACCTCCGACAAGCTCTACAAGGATGTCCAATCATACCGCCTCGTCACTGTTGCAACTCTCGTCGACAGACTTAAGATCAACGGTTCATTAGCACGAAGATGTTTGGCCGATTTGGAGGAGAAGGGACAGATCAAGAAGGTTGTTTCACACAGCAAGTTGACTGTCTACAGTACGTCCATTGTCCAAGCGATACTTTTCAAGACTTGAGTGCTGACTATTTTTCTAGCCCGTGCTGTCGCAGCTGCTGAGTAAATTCGATTACTTCACCACTTCACACGATCATCATGACTCTTCAAATATCGATCCAAGGATAAATTTGGCGAAAGAAGGGTATCGCATTGGGAAATTGCAATGGGATGGAATTGTTTTTGGGTGTAGCATATCAAATCGAATGCTCTGCAATTGCAACAACAAACTCTTTGAATATGATTCATGATGTGATATCGACGACTTATCAGTGCTTGGTGACATGGTGATGCCAAACAAATTCACCAACTTATTGTTATCAACAAACGGGCTAGTGTTAATCGTGTGTTCTGTCCATTGAATAGAATAGTCCGTCTACCGCTAGAACACTTGTGGAAGCAGCACGTCGACGTATTGTGAACCTATTTTCTGCCTTTGAATAATACCTATTGGGCATTCGCTCACATACAACTGCTATGGATTCAAAAGTTGCGTCCAAATAAGGTGGTGCTTTTATGTCTTTCTACTACCCTTGCGGAAAGGAGTCCACCATGCAGGGTTGATAATGCAACAACAGTCATTCTCACATACATGGTGAAAGCATGCAAAGTGTTCACAAAGACTACCTGCCACATATATTGGGTTCTATAATACTTCTAATTCGAATACTTACTCTCAGTTCATCGTTATCGTCTTTATAGAATTGCTGTCTGTTCGTCTGCTAAGTTGATTAACCACTACGTCACCCAATCAAAACGAGGCTAAATCCAAGCCTCACCATCATAACCACTTCCTTTACAATTCCATTCCTTTCCATCCCCTCATCCTCTTATTGTGTCTGCAGATTTTCAGTCCGCGAAGATGTCCTCTGCCGAAACCCCTGCTGTGCGCGAACGCCGTAAGGAACAGGCCCCTTCCGAGACGAAAGTCAAACGCACCGAGAAGAAGATCAATGAGATACTTGCAGAGGAGGATCGCGGTTTCTCGATCGTGGATGCACTAAGGGGAGTGGTATTCGTTGTCTTGATTGCAGGTGTATTGGGATACTTTGTGGCTGGAGAGAATGGAATTTGGACCAAATACAGACCGAGTTGGACGAGGCCGGATGTTGTGAAAGGATGGTTTGTACGTTCATCTCTGGCATAAGGCGTTCGCTTTCGTCGTGAAACGAGCCTGATTGGAACATTCAGAATATGTACGCTGACATACTTCACAACAGGCAAAACCAGTAGAGTACACGGACATCACACTCAAGCAGTACGCAGGACAAGACCCTGACAAGCCACTCCTCGTTGCAATCAACGGCACAGTTTACGATGTCTCAGCAGGAAGAAGACACTATGGCCCAGGGGGAAGCTACCATGTGTTTGCAGGCGCTGACGCGAGTCGTGCATTTGTGACTGGTTGTTTTAAGGAGGATCGGAAGCCAGATATGAGAGGTGTGGAAGAGATGTATCTACCACTCGACGATCCGGAGGTCGATGGCCTGTATTCGGCGGAAGAAATGAAGATTCAGAAGGAGAGGTGAGTGCTCTTCTTTTCAGCTAAATATCGCAGCAGGAATGAGGGCAATGGAAGAGAAAAAGTGCTAACAGTGTTGTCTTGTCAGAGAACTAGAATACGCGAAAGAACAGGTTCATGCTGCACTCAAGCACTGGGTTGACTTCTTCGCGAATAACCCTAAATATCCAGTTGTAGGTAAGGTTAAGCGCGAAGCGGGCTGGGAGACGAAAGGCAACCCACCTGTGTTATGCAAGCAAGCTAGAGATGGTCGGCCGAAGAGAAGAAATCCGCCACCAGGCAAGACGGTCAAGAGTAAACCTACTGCTGAAGGTGTCGCACAAGATACTGCATAGAAGCTCTGTGTATAATTATGATGTAATGAATTATGCTTCAAACGAAGAAAGGGTTGAGGGAGGCGATAAGATATATACTTTAAACAATGGATAACAGAACACCGTAATATCAACATGACCAACCTCAAGGAAGTCGACCTCCTTCTTGTCCTTCCTAAAGCTGTATATGTGTATGACTTTAGTAGTAGGTTCAGAACTGCTTATTCGATTCACGATATCGAGGCGACATTGTCTCGTGTCCGCAAAAGCTCAAGGATATCAAAGTTGAACGGAAATTTGAATAAAAAGCTGTCAAGGCTCATCTGATAATGCTAAGACTCATCATTCAAAGCCAATCAATCGTGTGATTCGAGGTGGATGCGGTCGGACACGGGTCACGAGACCCTGAAACTCGACTTGTTTTGTTGCTGTCGCAAGCGAGGAAAGTTGATACACGGGAGTGCCTCAGAACATCAGAGGTTGTGCCCACAATCATCTTATGATCAAGCGATGAATTACAGATGAGAATGAGCATCGGAAATGAGATGATATATTGTTTGGTTTGATGAAGACAGAGAACGAGAGCGATAGACGTTTTACAGAGTAAAGCATTAATAAGGTGGAAGGAAGCCATCAGGAGCAAACTCGCTTGGGCGGCTAAATCTTGGCATAACGACCTTTTGACACTCATCTCTTGAACTAACATCCAACACGCGTTCTCTTTCATGACATGCACCATGCTATGGAAAGGAATAACATGGCTGGGTACTAAGGACCAAGGCGGTATACACATACCACAATTCCCACCAAGCCGTTTGACTCTGTTTCGAGAACGGGATGATTGCTCATCTTTCATCCGAGCCTCAACCCTTCTCCAAGGGGCTCAGCGGCATCCGAACATCTCAAACACAGAACACCTCGAACCCTTCGAAATCTCTAACAACCGTGGCCCATGGTATTTATCAAGTCCACGACCCCAAATGTTTGAAGAATTCTCTCTCTTCTGATTTCGTTTCCTTCATTCCTCATCTCAACTTCGTGTGTGTACTTGACGTCCTTTCTTTCGTCGGTGTTTACGTTTCCTTGCTACATTCATTCAACTTGATTACTTCGATATAACATTTAATCGTCGGCTAGTACGACTTTTCTTTGCGTTGACGCATCATAACGATATTCCTACTTCTTGTTCGCGAACTTTGACAGTCGTTCCTTGAAGCAATTTGAAGGATTGAAGCATATCTCACGACTCCGTATCATATCTAAAGCATAATCCACAAAATGCAGTTCTCAGCCCTCTCACTCACTGCGTTGTTCGCTAGCAGCGTCTTTGGTATGTACCACTCTGTTAGATTTGACAACTTCAACTGACTCTTTTCCTCAGCTCAACAGGGCGTTGTTACTCACGTCGTTCGTGTTGGATCTCTCTCTGGCGATTTGACATTCATGCCATCGACTCTTGCTGCTGCCGCAGGCGACATGATTCAGTTCCAGTTCGCTCCAAAGAACCACTCAGTCGTCCAGTCCACCTTCGATCAACCATGTCAACCATCCAGACTTCACAGCAACATCACTGGCTTGTACAGTGGTTATATTCCAGTGGCAGCAGATGCACAGATGACCGCTACATGGACGATCAAAGTCAACGATACAAAGCCCCTTTGGTTGTATTGCAGTCAAGGAAAACATTGCCAGAATGGTATGGTCATGGTAGTCAACCCGTAGGTGTTACCCTTCCCAGCGTCCTTCTCCACATCGTGCTAACTATACTCTGCGACAGACCAGCAGCCAATCAATCGCGCACTTTCGAGACTTACAAAGCTCTTGCAGCTCAATCACCGGTCAACCTCGGCGGTGATGCTGTCTCCGCTCCTCTTCCAGGCTCTAATACCACCGTTCCATCTCCTCTTGATCCAAACAACCCATCCACTCCCGGCAACGGTGGTGTCGGCAGCGGAACACCAACTGATGGTTCTGTGCCAACTGGTACCGGTGCCACACTACCAGGTAACACTGGTGCGGCTGGATCTCTGAGGGTTGGTTTCAGCGCTGCACTTGGTGTTGGTGCTGCTTTGGGATTCGCTGTCTTGTTGTAGAATGTATGACAGCCTGCTGCATGATTATGTGGGAAAGAAGGGTAAAAGGAAACAAATCTTGGTGAATACTTAATAAGATAAGCATAGTCACGACTTCGAGAGGAAGGACTATTGGGAGTTGCGCAATTTCTTGTTTTTATATTCCGCGCTAGATAGACGCGAAGACTTCTGGTTTTGTACTAAAGTATACCCAAAATGAACAATGTCACTTCAAACGATACTGCCTCAAATTATGAACTGTCTCATGCAAGCTTTTCCTCTCTCGTGCACTTGCCTCTTTCCTCGCTTCTTGATTGTTCCCAAATTCAAAACCATCAATTCTTGACCAATGCGCTAACCTCAATCTCAACCTTCATTCCCTCAAACAGTCCGCTCACACCAACACCGGTCAAGAGCGGCTGATGATTCGGACAATACTTTTTCAAATACTTTGCGATCAACTCCAGCTCTTCTCGTTCGACCTTTGTGGTGTAACTTCGAACAGAGTAGACTTCTTCCCAGCCTTTGCCGCCAGCTAGACGTAGAGTGTGCTCTATGTTGTCGAATGTTTGGGCGATCTGAGCTTCCAGATCTTCAGGGATGGCTTCGGTGAGACGGTCCCATCCACCTGTTTGAGAGAATGTCAGCTTTCGCGGGTTTTAGGAAAAGTTGAATGGATGCATGATATATGGCATGTTGAAAAATGTGCGTGTAGTATGATGGGGAATGTTTACCTTGCCCAGAGGTATGAATATAATCACCGATGCGAACTGCTTGGCTATAGTTTACATCCTTCTGACTTCGCTTGCCGAAGCCTTCATAATTGAAATATTGGAGTTGAGACATAGCGATACACGTTTCAGTATTTGGCAAGTCAATATAGCTTGAAAGTTGCTATTAGAAAGCTATAAATGTAAGCTTGTAAGATTGAGATCGAGTATGAGAACTGTTACGATGAACAAGAGAATGGAGAGCCATATCATTGTGAAGAGAATCACTCATTTTTATAGACATCTCCAAGAGTAGCCAAGATTGAAACCTCATTTTCATGCTTTGTAAACACCTCAGATCTGCAGACAAATGTATTTAACGTTTGTAGAATTACCATATCTGGTAATTTCTCGAGTCTTGGAGATTTACGAAGCGACGGGGAGACACGGCAATTTCCTTCAATCTGAATATCATTGGTGGGGAAGATCGGGAGTGTCATCATCTCTCTTCCGTTATGCATGAAGGCTAACCAATGTTCAATGCCATGGGCTGAGGACAAGAAATAAGTGTTTACCAATTCTCTTCGCTGAAGAATCGAGTACAAGGGTACAATCCTTCGTTATCCCATGCTCCTTTTCACAATTGACCAATTTCTCCCCATTCTTCCTCACCTTCCATCTCTCCCCGACAACTAACTGTGCCTCTTCTCCACTAGCGATATATCCTCCTTAGGAAACAATGGAACAATCTCATCTTAATCCACTGGCACCAGCGAGCAATGGCACAACAAACAAACGCCCACGTGCGTCTCGCCAAACTCAGGGGTACCCACGGAAACGGTCCATGAAGGCATGCAAGACGTGCAGACTACGCAAGACGAAATGTAACAACGAGAGACCTACTTGTGCCTTTTGTCGCTCTTTAAATGCAGTGTGTGATTATGAAGATGAGGGCGATGTTTCTACGTAAGCAAGATTTCTTTACCTGGTTTGGAAGATATGGCCCCCGGGATCATTATCATTGATAGAACGAGGAAACTCGATACAACACTAAGAAGAGCATTAATGAGCGGCTTTCACTGTCACATCACTCTTGGCTGTTACTGTTCTTAACTTGAAGAGCACCATGACTCACGATACCCTTGCAGATTGGATCCAGCAAGCCAGGTTATCTTCTACAAGCTAGAAGAGTTATCAGCAAAGTTGGATGAGAGCATTCTCCAGAGTAAACGAGATCACCAGGACCTTCGTGCTCAGCTTGACGGTGGCAATAGAGTACAAAATCATTCATCGGACTCACCCGGCAGCACCCATGAGCAGAACAATCAGATACTTGAGAATGAACTATTCACGCCTGTATTTTGCACTGCTCCGGATGCTATTCTAAAGTGGCCTATTCTACAAGATCACCACAATTACGATGAGAGTCATATCAGCAACACCCTTTTCGATCAGCAATATACAGATTATAGTGTTACTCCAACGACGGGTGGATCGAATATCACGTCTCCCCTTGGGACCTTTGATGAAGATGCTGCTCCGAGACTTGTGGAGTTATTCTTGAAGAACATGCATACTGAGAATCCAGTTCTCGATATTGAGGATATCAGAATTGCTGCGCAAAGGGTTGCCTCGAATGGGTGTGGCTGGAACGCTTCTTCTTGCTTGATCGTAAGTACTGACTTTACACCTGTCTTATGCCTTTATTCCGTACGAACTTACTAAGTATATGTAGATGACCATATCTGCCCTTGGTGCTATATCACAAAGCTATGGCACAAATATGGTCCGCAGCCCGGATGCTCTCGCGCAATCACATTCCTTCTACCAAGCAGCCCGCAGAAGAGTTGGGATTCTGGAACCAAACCTGCTGTCGGTACAATGCCTGTTCTTCCTTGGCATGTACGAGTTGCACATTTCGAAGCCACTCGACGCTTGGAAGTGGTTCTTGCAAGCTTCATCGTTTCTGTTGTTGCATCTCAAGGCAAAGACGGCATACCTTCGACGGAATCCATCTTATGCTCAGGTGCCTGATGTCGAGCGATTGGAAGCAAGTCTTTACTGGTCGTGCTACAAAGCCATGTGGTAAGTCAGTGAGAATATGTGTTGACATTATCTTCTTGACCTCAGAATTTTGAACTCATGTTCGCCAATATTCATGCTAAAACAATCGAATAGTGATCTCAGAGCTGAACTCCCACTCCCGCCTTCCCCCTTAGCTGAGGTCGACTATCCACATGTGCTCCCTCCGCCTCCAACGAACTTCGATTCGACTATGGGTTTTGATCTTCAATCTCCAGCCGTCTTCGCTCCCTACAACGCTCGTCTACCGAAACTGCCACCGCAGTATCGAGCCACGATGTCAGGAACTCACAGCGTGATCACCCCAGTTCTCGAGGAAACCTGGCTATTCTACATGACCGACATCATCCTATCACGACTCAAGAACCGGATTCTGAGAACTCTGTATGGTGAAGGACATACGGTCTGGAATCCTTCAAATCTCTTCTCCCTCCTCCGCTCTGTGAATGAGTTTGAATGTAAGCTCGAACACTGGTACGTCTCCCAAATCCCCGTTTCGGCAGCCTTTTCGAGGGTCTTTGCCTCCACGTAAGAACATCCTTCTCTGACTCCGCTGAACCACACTCAGGTACAGAGATCTCCCGCCTTCACTGAAATTCGATAGCACAACCTTTGCTCAGCGAACGCATCTCCACCACCTCACGCAATCCCTCTCGCTGACACTGCGTCTCACCCTCTTCACACCCATGCTCTACTACCTCATCCACCACTCGTCGTCCTCCTTTCCGCCACCGGCGTTCATCGCACCACCACCAGGAGAATCGGACAACTTCCTCCACCTTCCTAACCTCAGCTCGGAAGAGGTCGAAGGCCAGATAAGAGACTTTGCTTCGAAAGCTGTTGAAGCCGCTATGGGGATTGTGAAGGTCGGTAGCTTGAGTGGTGGTGGTGGTTTGGAGTGGAGGCTGGAGAGGAGACTGCTGACTGCGACATTGGTTCTGCTTGCGACTGCGAACGGAGGGGTGCATGTTCAAGACCAACAGCGTCTGTATGCGGTAATTAGGAAGGCGGATGAGGTGCTTAAGGATATCCTTTCGAGAGAGGATGGCAAGGGAAAGGTGGATTTGACCAAGGGACAGGAGGCCATTGCGGCGTTGTTGAAAGATGTACACGTATGAGTAACGTGGGGGCTCGATAGCACCAGCGGAAAGGTCAGGAGTAATAATCTGTGCGAACATCACCCCAAAAGGTTGATCAACATTTCGAAAATCATAGAGCTGTTGGCTATATTATGCAGCAACAATGTATCAGACATGAGCAACTTGATGAAAGCAAGAATCCAGATCCATTACGCCACAAATTTTATGCACATCATATAGGGAAAACGATGATATGCCCAGCTTAACTTACAATCTTATACAAACACATACCACGTGTAAAACCCATCGCCTGGTCTTTGGAAAAACACCTCTGTCCACTTCTATTTTTTCATCACAGGAATCCACGTCCCTTATTCCTGCCTCTCTCCCCGGAAACAGCGTCAAGCTTAACTGCAACAAGTAAACATTCGACTCCACCTCTACCCGCAGATTTCGAGTTCTGCACCTTTAACCTCCAGAGACCAGTTTGGATGACCCACTCATCATCCTCCCTCGTTCCCGGTACTGCTCCAATATTCCTCCTACCACCCTCACCAGCCGCTAGGCCATCAGCTGTTCTTCTTCTCTTCGACGGCGGGTGGTCAGACAACCAGTCTTCATTTCCGGTGATCAAATCATCCTCCTCGTCGCCGTGCTCAGCGTGACTACTATGAGTGACATGACCGGTCCACTCCTTCCCATCAAGCACGACCGCAGTCTCTGAATCGATAACAACCCTCACCAGGTCCTCGCTCACTCCACTCAGACCCGGACTAGGCGGCTGACTCGCCCTGCCTCCCTTCTTCATCAACAAACCCAATGGTTGTGACGTTGGCAAATTCAACTTGGTGGCCACAACCTCAAACAGCCTACTTATCCTCGCTTTACTGTCGCCAAAGAACTCGGCACGAGAAGTAGTACAATATAATCTCGTCTCCGAAGATGAAATCTGGAGAAGAAGCTCATAAGGTTGAGCATCTATGAAGGGACGGGCATAGTTGACGTATCCTACGAGATTTGGAAGAGGTGCGAATGGAGTGGAGGACGTCGATGTTGGCGTTGACGTTGTTGACTCGTCTGGTGGTGGGGAGGAGTTGGGATCGCCGATTATGGAGATGCCTGACTGGCGGATATCTTCTAAACGAAGAGAGATCTCGTGGCGTTTGCGCAGGAGGTTGTAGGTTATTTCGTGGCGGATGAGTTTCTGCTCCAGACCTTTGAGATGGAAATATTTGCAGTCTCGCAGCAGTTCTGCGCGATGAGTCTCATTACGAATCTCTAAGGGGTAGCCACGTAACAGATGTAAAATCTCACGGAACGTGTCAGCGGAGCGGTTGGGAACCGAGGGAGGTATGATCGACGGTGGTCGGAGAAGTCCTTCTCTCGACAGACCAGGGAATACCTCTGTAGGTGTCGAGAAGAATACAGCAAATCCTAACGAGAAGTAGTTGGGTGAGTTTCCAGGATCAGAGAACAAATCTCTTGGGATGCGAAAGTCCGTATTGCCAATTGAGATGAATATACTCTCTTCGTAAAGCTGTGAGATGAGACGTGGTACTTCACAAGATTAGTTAAACTCATTATAACAACGGCACAAAACCAGACTCACATGAGTAAAACTGCGCATCAGCAAACAACTTCACAAAGTGAGTCCCATCTCGCGGTGTGATATGATATCCCTGGAGGTGCAATGAAATATCCTTGAATGTAACAGGATCGCGATCAATATAAAGCGTCCTAACAGAGTTCGGATCTTCTCCTTTCTCCCTCGCAGCGTCTACTTGGCACACGAAAAATTGAGAAAAATATGAGGGTGCTCTAGGTTTGTCAGTACCATTCGTGCCACGCATCTCCTCTCGCGTTGGATCAAGACATACCATCAGAACTGATACTAGCACCACTCAACCTGTAAAGCTCACTTCCGATCTGAATGGGAAACACCCTCTCATGAGGTAGGATTCTGGGAATGTTCGTGTTCCATTTTCTAGGTGGAGCGCTCTCGACGACGCCATTGAGACTTGTTTCGCGAGATATCGTTGGAGGCTCTGTTGACATCTTCTCCGTCGATCGTTCTGTTGATATCTTCTCTCGTGGGACTGGTTCTGTGCCCATCATAGCACTGATGTCCCGCTCACGGATATTACCACGTTCGGAGGCCATATCGCCCGTAGCCTGGGTTTGAAGTCGAACGATGAAAGACTGCCTGGTTGAACGCGATTGATTTCAGAATCTCTTGATCGGATTCCGTCCAGTGGCTGCTCCCTCCTCCGCCAATCCAGCGTCAACTTTGGACGTCAATCCAGCAGCCAGAAGGCTCAAATCAAGACTCTCTTACGCGTTTGTAAGCCCAGGGTAGCTGGAGTCCCAAGTGCTGGTTCGTCTTCAAGTCTCCATCCACTATCGCTGCTAAGGTACACAGCGTCCACTCTTGTTCTTCAACCCTCCGCTCTTGACAAGTTCAGTCTTCAAAATCCAAGCACTTCACAAAGCAATTGCAAATCCACGCTCTGACAATCCCGCTCGAAGAACACCGGCTCTTCTCTACCTCGGTTCAGCCCCGAAGTTGTGACTATCAAGACCCCTGAGTTGCTCACTGTACAGACGAAGAGCCAGATAAGCAACCTATCACCAATTACCGTGGAATGGTACCACTTTTACACATTGACAAAGTGGGTAGCTCCGGATCAATTATACAGCCTGCATGATAGAGTTCTGGATGTGAAAACCTGTGAGAAATGCGACGAGAGTGAGATTGATGCTGAAACACGGATGCGAATGACAGATAGCTGAATAAAGTTGATGCGAGGTGCAGGTCAGCAATTTGTCTTGGCAGCTCTGGATCACGTGTACCATTGATTATGAACACTCAATTGTATTTGCGGACGAGTAGTTCATCACATCCTGCGTATCACACTAATTCCGTGAATCATAGTATTTACATATCCTTTATATATGTGATTGCATGTATCCTTCGTCTTCATCTACAAGAACAATGCCATCATAACACTAACCATCACTACCCAGATACCAACTTCGACTCTACCAGCAGCACTTGCTGGAACATTTGAAGATGAAGCAGATGGAGTAGCACCACCAGTCTGACTTGGAACTGCACCACTTCCGGTTCCGGTTGGTGTGATGTTAGCTCCAGAGTCTGGCAAAACAGGAATGACACTATCATCAGTACTAGTGATATTGACGAGACTGCAATCCGCATCATAACGTCTTGGGTTGATCAGGTTTGTGCCGGTAATGTTGTCGTATGCAATGCGGATGAGCGTGTCTTGTGATGGATCATAACGTGGCCATCCATACTCAGTAAGACCGGAAGTTGGGTTCTTTGCAAAAGCAGCCCAAGCTCCTCTCATATATTTGCCAATAGAAACCTGTTCCGGTGTAGCTGGAATAGGGGCATTTGGTGCAGTGTTAAAGATCATA
>Ga0181470_100385_pt1 | contig 11515 bp, 8 predicted proteins | sample InSIn5SAF170_FD_119082 | JGI IMG/M metagenome (GOLD analysis project Ga0181470, IMG submission 119082) | Clean room microbial communities from NASA Spacecraft Assembly Facility at Jet Propulsion Laboratory, Pasadena, California, USA -... ...
TGACGGTCGCCTTCGCCATCGATACCAGCTGGAGCTGGCCACTGACTCGCTAGACCAAAGTCTGCGATCTTGAGTCCACCCTCAAAGTCGATGAGGATGTTGGCGGGCTTAAGGTCAAGATGAATATAGCCAGCGTCGTGAATGGCCTTGAGACCCTGCAATAGGATTAGCGGTGTGTTGCAAACAAAGACTATATTTAGACATACCATGGAAAGCTCGAGCAGGATCTTCCAGATGCGGAAGTCATCGAGACGGCTATTAAAGCCAACGGTGTCGAGGTATTTCCTCAAGTTACCGCCCTCACAATACTCAGTCTGGATGTATAGGTGCTGGTCAAACTCCCAGTGGGTTTTGATGTCCAACACATGCTCGTGGCCTTGAAGAGCGTAGAGGATATCGACCTCACGCATCTTCTTCTGGCGGTCGCCTGCACCAATGTACGGCTTCTTCGACTTCTTTACAACCCATACCTGGCTGCCAGCGGGTGACCTTAGCGGCGAGATCTTGACCGGCTGGCTCACACGGTAGACTGTAGAAAACTCGCCCTCTCCGCCATCGAGAGGCTTGATCTCGTGGAACCTTTCACTCAAGGATTCATCCACGTCGTTCTTTGTTAGGCCGATGGGAATTGCGCCCTGGACACTACCGAAGAAGCCGGAGTCACGTGGTGTTGTCGGTGTGGCAGGCGCGAAAGAGCCAAAGCTGCTGTTGAAAGGGAAAGATCCCCGTCTGTTGCCGGAGATTGATAGCTTGCTCGCGTCGGGGGGAGCGGAAGATTCGTGCGCGGGGGTATGTGGTGATGGCGCGCCAAAGAGACTTCCAGCTGCTGTAGAATGTTTAGTGTTGCTCTCGCTATTCAGTGACTGAAGAGGTGTACGGGCAACCCGCCGCGAAAAAGACAGAGGGTGAGCCACAGCATTGGTTTGCCGCAACAGCCGACTTTGATTCGCGCTGAGAGCATGTGCAGAAGGGGACTTGTTAACCGTTGACTTGGACTCCTCGTCTTCTGACGAGCTGTCTTCATCCGGAAAATCAACTAGATCTGTATGAGATATGTACTTACTCGTCGGCCGACCGTCATTGTCGGGTACTGCAAATGTATCTTGGCCAATAGAAGGGCGCGAGCGGAACGTCTTACGGCGCAGGCTGCTCTCCTTGGAACGACGACTAGATCCATTACTAGGTTTGGTTGGGGTAGGTGGTGTGTCATCCGCACTCAATTGACTGTCACCCATCCGGTTCGCCGTCGGTGATTGTGTGTCCGGCTGGGCATCTTCGTCATTGTCTCCGTCGATACTTACAAAGCTGCCTCGGCGTTGCATGGTACTGCCCATGCCACCGAAGATGCTTGGTCGCTTGCCGAATGAGTCTGTTGTGAACTTTGACACATTTGATACACTCGCACTGAATGGCGTGCTAGGCGTACCAAACTGATGCTGTGGTCGAGATTCATTGCCGAAGAGACTGCCACTCCTCTTGACCAAGGGTGTGTCAATGTTGACTGTGCGGTCTCCTGAAGCTGGAGGGAACGACTGGCGCTTCGATGGCGTGTCGGGCATGACATAGACGCCACCTGCTGCTGGCTCGTCGGCATTACGGTTCTTCTTGGACAAGAGGCCAGTAGAGAAGGCGACAGGTGCCGCCGGCGCAATCTTAAAAGGTGTGTCGAATGAGTCCTGCGACGATTGCTCACCGTCTGGTGCAAATGGGCGTCCGATACCGATCGGTAGTGAGCGAGAGAAATGTGGGTTAGCGGACATCGGAGGCGGGGGGGAATGCAGGGCCACCCCATTGAACGGCTGGAGCTCGGGGAGGGGCCATTGGTGTGCCGTGTACGCTTGAGGAAGCAGATGCTGGTGTATGCGCATGTGATAGTGGGTGAGGTTGTGCTCCACCACGAGGGAATGGTGTTGGCAAACCCATGCGCCCGGCGTCGAATGTGGACTTGCGGAAAGGCGTCTGCATGGGTGGGGTTTGTATCGATTGGTTCACGGTGCTATCCAGCGACATGCGGTTGCGAGTCTTGGAGGCAGCCGGTCCAGGCATAGCGAACTCACCGTCGTGGCTTGGCTTGCGCGGAGTGTTGGAGCGCTGCGACAGTGTCGACCTCCGCAATGAGGTTGTCCGACGGACGGGCGATGTCGCGCCAGAGATAGGTGAACTGTTGAAACAAAAGCCGTTGGTCATGTCGTTGAACGGGCGCGAGCTCTCATCAGCAGAGATGCGCGGTGCGGGGGTTGGGTCGAATATGCTCTCGAAGTCGTTTCCGAGGCTCGAGACGCCATGCAGACTCCGGCGCTTCGCCATAGGGCTGCTGCCGGGAGATCCGCTGAGATTCATAAGTCCATCGTTGCGCTTGAGTGGGCTTGACTTTGCGGGAGGCGCGGGCGACAATTCGGGGCGACGCGCAAACTCGAACTTGATGGGTTTGTCGTCTACTTCAAGACGCTTGTCCATGTCCATGGTGTCCGGGGACTCTGCGCTCGGTCGTCGCGCGGGGGTGTTTTCTTGGCCGGGTGAATGTCGCGTAATGAAGGGCGTCGCGTTGCCAACGTCGGTAGACTCGGCTAAGGCGCGTCGACGCGGGCTCTTGGAGTTGCTGTTGCGCGTGCGCGGTGATGACCGGAAGGGGCCTGAGCGTCGCAAGGAGAACTTCTTCTTGTTGGCTGGGGCGGCTTGCGCCAGTGGTGACTCAGGGAAATCCGCGAGAGGGCTTGTGACCTTGAGCGCCTTGGGAGAGAATGCGCGCGCAATGGCGAGGGGAGAGATGGGGGAGCGGGGCGTGTCGGAGTTGCGGAGTTGGAAACGCGACTGTTTTGATGGTGAGCGCGAGAGAGAGCGTCGGAGCTCCTGGAGATGGGAGAAGTGGGTGCTGTCGAGGCGATAGCTGTGGGGTCCGGTTGGTGAGGGAAAGTGCATGGTGCCACATTCGCGACTGGGCGAATATCCGTAATCCATGGTTCGCGTAATGAGAGCGTCTCAATGCAGACTTTTGCCCGTGATGGAGGCGTCTGAAGTGAGTCGGGGTGTTTTGGTATGAGACTGTGCAGGTGGCGGGCAGTAATGTCTCCCGTGACGTGTTGTCGTGTTTTAGGCAGGTGCAGAGGGCATGGAGATGTTTGCAGTCTTGAATCGATAGCTGTAGCGCGATGCTGGTGCTGGTGCTGTTGGTAGTGCGTGTTGGCGCCTGGGTGGTATGAATGCGTGCAATGTTGTCGGCAGGCGCGCGATGGCGTGGGGCGCGATGGTGACGATGTTGGCCAAGTTCCGTGATTCCACCTTCAACAAGCAACGGCCGAGGTCGTTAGGTGCTCCATACAAGGCCTGGTGATGGAGGGTCCTGGTGGAGAAAGGATGGCTGGAGGGTGGAGAGAGCGTGGTTGGTGTTGTCGGCGTGGCCTAGGGTGATTTGCTGTATCGTGTACTGGGGAAGCGAAGGCGCAATGCGCGCGTGTTTACCTCCGCACGGCAGGCAAGTATAGTCGGGAACACGGCAGGCGCGACAACAACTTGATGATGCAATGACGAGGGGAGAGTGAGAGCGATCGAGCGATGAGGAGACCCTTCTTGCGCTCGATAGCGATCGGCTGGGAATGCTGTGGTATATGGGAGAAGACGCGTTCTCGCAGGGTGCCTTGTGCCTTTTCGCCCGTGTGGCAGGAAGACACGGGGCCCGTGCCCCCAACCCACCCATTTACCTCGTAACGCCCTGCAGCGCGAAGCCCGTTAGCCCTGCCTACCAATAGAATGCAGACCACGAAGACAAAGTGAAGCAGTCATACAATGGTACGAAATGGTCTCTACGATTAATAGACACGTAACGCTCCACCTCTGCCAGACCGCTGCACTTGCAATGCAGTGCGAGGCGCTGCTGCGGAGCCTTTGCCACGTTGAAGTTTGCATGTTTACACTCCGTGTTTGTTGATCAACAACAACAACGCAAAAATCAAAACAACACGGAATCCTCGCCACCATCACACAACTCCCCAACCACAGTATCGGCACTATGGCGCTCGAACCACAGGCCGATCCCATCTCCCAGGCTCTCTCCATGCCCAAATTAGCAAATCTTATCGTCTTCATGCCATCGGGTGGCCGAGTCACGCGAAATAGGGGCTCCAGCTTTGCACGTCCGCCTGCCACCAGTTCGGCGGCCCGCGTCTCAATCTTAGCTTTCCCCATTATGATTGACGAGTCTGCAGCTGGCCTGCAGCCTCCTATCGATTGTCTGCATCTTCGCCTATCTAGCTATCGATAGGCTTCGCGACTCGTGAAAAACGTCCTCTCCATATTCCTTTCCCTGCAGTAAGCTGTGATATGCCCACGCCATATTTCCCGGCGTCGTCATCGGCTACTTCTCAGCTGAACATGATTATTGCCCAAGACGCGTCTTCGCGTTGTTGACGCACAACTCAGCCGTACCACCGGATCCCCCTCTCGACGTTTCAACTTGTCCGATCGCACGGCTTCCTGCGATCGAGGGTTGTTCCAATGATGCTTCGTCTGCATTTAGCCATCCGTCCATCCCATGGCGCCGGGATCGAAGATGGGTGGTTACACATGACGTAGCCTCCTTGATCTCTCCCCCAGCTCTCGATGTCAGAGCCACTCCGTGAACGTAGAGCGGCTAAGCTATCGATATGATACACGCTAGAAGCTCACAAGGCTGCAGATAGCTGGGTCCCGGAGGCGGACCGTATGCCGCTCGATAGTCTTCTTCAAACAGCGTGCTCACGAGGCCTTGTTTGAGGCCAGACTTCGAGATGGTTGCATCAACTGACTACTAACTCTCCGGGAAGGTGCGGCTACAGATCGTACCTGCTTGATCGATCAAACGCAAAAGCACGTCGGCAGTCAAGCGCCCTCGAGCTGTCACGCGTGGAGATCATCGCGTCATGGGGAAAAAACAACGTTCTGATACCCCGAATCTGCCTCATGTGGCCGCTTCTGCGACCTCAATAATATTGGTACTAGAATTATCCCCGCTAGTCTACCGTCCAACGTCGGATACTGCAGGTACGCGCTTCCATCGCCATGTTTTCCTGTTTCATCATCGCCGTACCTGCTTTAGCCTATCGTGCGCTTCCATATTTCTCTACACCCATCCATCGTCACTATGATGGCACATTCCGACATCGGAAAGACCCGATCACTTTGCGACGAGCAGCAAGCTCCAAGAGTGTTGTCTAAGGCATGGACCCGAGTATTTCCGGATATGCAATGCGCTGCAGTTTTACCGGTCCCGAGCAGAAGCGACATTGCATCTAAAATGATCGATACGAGTTTGTTCTGAGTTCCAAATCAGGAACGCGCCATGAGCGCACGGCGACGTATAGTGCAGCTACATGCACAGGTCAGCCTTAACCGCACTTGCAGCGGGCACCAGCCTCATGATACCCCAAGTTTGATGTTTCAACGCGTGTTTCAGAACACAACTTCGAATTTCCTAATATTGTCACGGCCATACGGCTTGTCGCCCAATCCAATCACTATGGTAACATTTGCTGGATTGTTCGCCCAGTTCGGATTTCCATGGTAACTATTCCTAGATGTTTTACTAGGCTTGATGATATCGTGGGTAGATGATGTGGCTTTTCAACAGGAGAGCATTAGGGCCTACTTCATGACCGTGGTTATGGAAGTGAAGGCCAAAATGGGTAGAAGAATTGCGTGGAAACCCCGCACAATCAAGGTATTACCCAGGGTCTCAGCGATCGAAATCCACAAGTCGTACGCGCCAAGAAGGAAGAGATGGGGTTTCTGTCGGTTTTGGGTCGGATATTACTGCGCAATAGACGCCCAACACAGACAGCTGTCAAAAGTGACGAACATCCAGGGACCTCCCGTGACATCGCCTTAAAGATCCACAGGGTCCGGAGATGATCTGTTCCCACTGTTCATCCCGTCGCTAAGGTGATGCAAGATCTGCTGCCGTAGATGCCCAATGCTGCGCGTCTTCGTATTGCGCATATTGAGGCCACTAGGTGATCCTTGGATGCTATATCCGGGCATGACCGTGTGGGTCTGTTCCTCATTTCGATTGATTTGGGCAGAGTCAGGAGAATGACGAAATTTCTACACGAACTTCTTTCGTTGAGTCAGGTAAGAAGTACATTGACGATGCAAAAGCTTTTTGTTGTTGCGTTATAGGATGTAGCCCACGTCAACTCGGAACGTGATGCAGACAAGGACCGAGGTGTTGTTGCAGAGTCCATTGGATCTGTCGTGGCTAGATGAGAATTACAATCTTTCCATCTCTGTGATCGAAAGGGCTCTGTCATGTCAAGCCTCGATCGCATGCGGGGTACGCATGATGAATCGATACAATCATAGTGCCAGAGACACTACATCTACTAAATCTGGCAGCGATATGGAATAAATGCTCAATATGTTTACAATGAATAGAGAAGAAAACCGATGTGGCATGAAGCATGAGTCCTAGAAGCCGGATGGAAAAACTTTGTTCCCGTGGCTTGCAGTCGATGCGAAGGCGGGGTGAGTCAAATCGAAAAGTTTGGCGGGGCATTGTATCTCGTCGCGCAGCCCACACGAGCAACACCCGAACATCGCAACAATGGCTGACGAACAACCCGCAACACAGCCACCGGCTGCCGAGGCCAAGGACTTGCACACTGACCCCATCACTGGCGAGAAGATCTCCAAGAGTGAACTGAAGCGTCGCCAGAAGCAGCGTGAGAAGGACGAGAAGAAGAAGGAGAAGGCGGCCGCGCTCCCGGTGCAAACCAAGAAGGAGAAGAAGGACGATGTCGAAGAATTGAACCCAAACGTACGTCTTCAACCCTGAAATTCCTGTCGATCCAATTACTCACAAACTACAGCAATACTTCGAAATCCGATCCAACAAGATTAACGCACTTCGTGCCTCTAAGCAACCGAACCCGTACCCGCACAAGTTCCACACCAACTACAAGCTCCCCGACTATGTTCGCGACTACTCGCACCTCAAGAAGGGAGAGACCGAGCCCGACAAGGAGATTCGCATTGGTCTCCGCGTCATGACACAGCGCTCTGCCTCCAACGCGCTGCACTTCTATGTTTGTACGTACACAGCACACAATAATGCCTTCAACGGCTAACAATCTACAGGCCAGGCTGAGGGTACCAAGATCCAGGTCATGTGTCAATTACAGGAAGCCAAGGCCGACGTACCTTTTGAGAAGCAGCATGAGAACATCCAGCGTGGAGACATCATCGGTGTCATCGGCTTCCCAGGTCGCACAAGTCCCAAGAAGGGTGGTGAAGGCGAGCTGAGTATCTTCGCGCGCGAAGTGATCCTCCTTACTCCCTGCCTGAGGATGTTGCCAACGGAGCACTTGTGAGTTCGGTCGTAGACTCAGGTGAACATAGTACTGATACTGTGATAGTGGTTTCAAGGACCAGGAGCAACGCCACCGCAACCGATTCCTCGATCTCATCATGAACGACTCAACACGCAACACGTTCATCACTCGCTCCAAGATCATCAAGGCCGTTCGCAAGTATCTCGATGAACGAGACTTCCTGGAAGTTCAGACACCTATGATGAACAAGATTGCTGGTGGTGCGACTGCACGACCCTTCAAGACATACCACAACGAACTCGACATGGAGCTTTACATGCGTATCGCGCCCGAGCTTTACCTCAAGGAGCTCGTAGTAGGAGGTCTTGAGAGGGTATACGAGATTGGCCGTCAATTCCGTAACGAGGGTATCGATCTCACCCACAACCCTGAGTTCACCACTTGCGAATTCTATATGGCCTACGCCGACTACAACGACGTCTTGAACATGACCGAAGAGCTCGTCAGTGAGTTAGTCAAGGAGGTCACTGGCAGCTACGAGACGGTCTACCATACCCAGGACGGCGAGATCTACAATGTCAACTGGGCAAGGCCATGGAGGCGAGTCGAAATGATACCCGCATTGGAAGAGGCTACTGGTGAGAAGTTCCCACCAGCGGACCAGCTACACACTGCCGAGACCAACGAGTTCCTCAAGAAGGTGCTCAAGAAGGTCAACGTCGACTGCTCAGAGCCTCGCACCAACTCAAGAATGATCGACAAGTTGGTTGGTGAGTTCATCGAGGAGACTGCTATTAACCCTACATTCATCATCGGTCACCCCGAGGTCATGTCACCACTCGCCAAATACCACCGCGATACCCCTGGTCTCTGCGAGCGTTTTGAGGCATTTGTGTGCAAGAAGGAGATCTGCAACGCCTACACTGAGTTGAACGATCCATTTGACCAACGTCTGCGATTCGTAAGTTCGAGGCAGGTACGTTGATAATATGAATACTTACGGTTATACAGGAAGAGCAAGCGAACCAGAAGGCTGCTGGTGATGACGAAGCACAACTCATTGACGAGACATTCTGTCAGTCGCTCGAATACGGTCTGCCGCCCACTGGTGGCTGGGGTATGGGTATCGATCGTCTAGTCATGTTCTTGACAGACCACTATTCCATCAAGGAGGTGCTCACCTTCCCCTTCATGAAGGACATCGTTGAGGTCAAGAAGCCCGCCGCGGAGGTTGTCGACGTAACCCCCAAGCCCACTGAGGGCATTCGTAAGTACATAAAGCTTTGAAGTTGTCCACAGCTTGCTAATGTGATGCAGCACACAAGTAGATTCAAAGTAGCATTACCGGCGTATGGGATGGTTAGGACATGGGTACGGATCATGAGGCACGTTTCAAGAACGATTTAGCCAAGATAAATGAAGATGAAGACATGAACGACTCTGCAAGAACATATAAAGCTCTTTTTCTCTGAATCGTCCCGAATATCTTCACGGTCAACTTCAAACGCACACACTACCAGCGTGTTTATTCTGCAAGTGCCTTAAGAAAAGTCCGCGGTAGATTCCTTTGGAATACTCACTGGTGCGAAATACATCGTATCATTCTGGTGCCTCTTCGCCAATTCATAGATGGTTTACGTACCAGATTCGCGATCACATCATCTCTATGACACGATCTGCCGTCACCCATGGTGCTCTTAGACAAGACATCGCATTGTATGTATAAAATCGCGCTCTAAGCCAGTTACTGTACAATTCGAAGATATCGCGAGTTCATCTCCAATGAACGCTGGCGCAATCGCGTACTGAATAAAGATAATGGGCTTGAGGTTTCGGCTCCCCGCTCACGGACCATGACGTTTTATCCCCGAACGGCGGCGGACCGCACCATTGCCGCAACATTGTTGCCGCGAGAACTTGTGCCGAACGGGAGGCCTATGAATAGATTTAGAGATTATATATGAGACTTGAAGATCTGTTGCTGAGGCCTAAGTTTGTGTTTTCAATTTAGCTGTTCATCTCTAGTCAATATCTTACTACGATTTAGGATACACATTTCGCCAAAGAAAGAAGACAAATACATACTATAACGAGAGAAGACTGATTCAAGCATGGCAGCACCAGGGGGAAACTTCTTTATCCAAGAGAAGCTGAAGACTCCGGCAAAGCATCATGAGTCTTACGAACAGCTTTGGGAGACGAAGTGGAAGAAGCCTGTATGTTCATCACTTGTCACTCAATAACATAGATGCGACAGCTGCAACCATGTTGAATTACGTTTATTGATACATCGCAGGCAGAGATGGGCGTCTACCCCTTCATGTTCGGCACAGCCTCCGATTTCGAGCCGATAGTAAAAGAGATGAAATCCAGAGATATGAAAGAGCCCTATAACTGGGACGAATATGCCAAAATCTACTTTCCGCAAGCCGAGAAGCTCAAATCTATAGCCGAAGAGGCTGAGAAGAACGGCGAGAAAGAGAAGGCATCAGAATACTACCTCCGTTCCAGCGCCGTTTACCGCATCAGCCGCTTCCCTGCGCCACGCAGCGAAGTTCAACGTGAAGCATGGAAACTAGGCAAAGAAGTCTGCATCAAGGGCCTAGGAATGCGTCCGCACCCCGTGCACGAAGTCATGATCCCACATCAACATCGCAACCAAGACGAAGGAGAACACATACCCGTTTACCACCTCGTCCCCGAAGGCGCCTCGAAAGAAAACCCGGTACCCACCGTTATCATTTTCACTGGCCTCGACGGCTATCGCACTGAGCTGGCCGTCTGGATGGAAGGCTGGCGTCGCGTAGGCGTAGCCACTATCGTTCTGGAGATACCTGGTACTGGAGACTGTCCCGCTACCGCATCGGACCCCACATCCCCAGACCGTCTCTACAGCTCACTGTTCGACTGGATAGCCACACAAGAGCGTCTTGATGCAAAGAAAGTTGCCATTTGGGCATTCAGCACCGGCGGCTACTACGCCATCCGCGTCGCTCACACACACGCAGATCGTCTAGCAGGCGTCGTAGCATTAGGAGGAGGCTGCCACTACATGTTTGAGCGCGAATGGCTCGACAATGTAAATCACCTCGAGTACCCCTTTGACCTTGCCAACACACTCGCATACAAGTGGGGTTACGGAAATGACGTCGAAGCCTTCAAAAAGGAAGCCATGAACAAGTTCTCGTTGCTAAACGACTGCACGTTGGATAAGCAAACATGTTCGAGATTGCTGTTGGTGAATGGGACTGAGGATGAGATTTTCCCAATTGACGATTATTATCTTGCGTTGCAACATGGTGCGCCCAAGGAAGCGAGGTTTATAACGGGCATCAAGCATATGGGGGAGCCGGAGAGCTTCTTTGTTATCATCAAGTGGCTGTATAAGCTGTTTGGTATTGAGGCCGAAGTCGGGGCACAGATGTCGACGTTGCCCTTCAAGCCAAAGTACTAAGGGGGAGAGTGAGGTATGCAAAGAGGATGAATGCAGAGAAGGAACCGAGAACACGACAGCGAGCGGAATTGAGATTAGGTCCTTCGAGATCCATGTTCTATACTCTTCCTGTTGTGACATCGTGACAGGATAGCTTGCTCAGTGTTGCTATCTTACGTTCATTTTCTGTGTTCGCAATAGTCATATAGTGTCTCAATCGTTTGAAATGCTTTCTTTCTTGTTACAATTGTTTTACACTTGCATCCCATATATTGCATGGCTGCTCATATACGCGCATGCTCTTCAGATGTCAGCCGCTCCAATGCCCACACATACTCTTCCAGAGAAGAATGCAGGTATGCTCAATCGATAATAAGTCACAAAGTGAGGCACAATATTTGCGAGCAGACAGTTGATAAGGCAACGCAAGTTCCATTAGAAATTATCTACGTCACATTCCCGATCCCTCTGCTCGACTCGATCCAACATAAGCGTACATGAAACACAATCAGTTCGTCGTGCAAGCAAAATTCAAGCTTGAATCTAAAGCGAAGGGTATTGCGGCGGATGCGCATATATGTCGCGGCATCGCCAGAGAGACATGGAACAAAAAGGGAAAATGGTATCATTGTTCTTTCCGAAAAGCCCTGCCTGCATCACGCAAGCCGCCAGCTGAAGGGGAGAGAAAGGAAAAGGAAAACAGCCAAGTACAGCACAGTGTGTATATTGGAAAAGAGAAATTGATATGTTCGTGGGTCGTGCTCAAAGATGAGACAGTGAC
>Ga0181470_100387_pt1 | contig 11454 bp, 9 predicted proteins | sample InSIn5SAF170_FD_119082 | JGI IMG/M metagenome (GOLD analysis project Ga0181470, IMG submission 119082) | Clean room microbial communities from NASA Spacecraft Assembly Facility at Jet Propulsion Laboratory, Pasadena, California, USA -... ...
GTAAAGAGTCGATTTCGTCCACAAAGATGATTGACGGTGCCAACGCCTTAGCTAGTGAGAAGAGTGCCCGCACCAGTTTCTCAGACTCGCCGAGAAATTTGGACGTTAATGACGAAGCTGAGATCGCAAAGAATGTCGACTTGGACTCGGTGGCAACTGCACGCGCAAGCATGGTCTTGCCGGTCCCTGGAGGGCCGAATAGCAACATGCCCCTTGCAGGCTCCCGAAGCCCTTGGAAAAGATCTGGCCGGAGAAAGGGATATACAACTGTCTCCTTGAGAGCGTGCTTTGCAACATCGAGACCAGCGACATCACCCCATCGTACCGGATCGCCCTGTACCACGATTTCGTTGAGAATTTGCTGCGCGGCAGCCTTATCCACGCCTTTAGGGAGATTTTTCATCAGCCGTGTTACCTTCTCTTTCCACAGCCGTTCCTCTGGAGTTGCTAAACTGTCTACTCCATCATTCTCATCAGTCTTGGAGGTGGGTGAGGAGGAAGAATCGTCACCTATGATGACGGGTTCATCCTCTGGTTGTCGTTTCGGGACAGGCTTGCGCCGCCTAATCTTCCTTTCGTCTTGGCTGCTTCCTGAGACCTCGAAGCTTCGCCTTACAGGACCGTCATCGTCAGAGCCTGGTCGCGCTGGTGAGGTGCCAGGGGAGGATCTTCTACCATGTCGCCTCCTGGCCGTTGCAATTGCTTGTGCGCTGTCAACAGTAATATTTGGTGGTGGCGACGCATACTCCTTTCGATACGGAAGCAGAGCTGGCTCAGAAGTCCGTGGTCGATCTCTGTCTCGTGGTAACTTGGTGTTGGCAGCGTGAGATGGGGACAAACCAGACCGACTCGCTGCCTTGGCGGCTTCGTCTGAAGGCTGATTTGGTAAGCTTGTGGAAGACGACGGTCGCGCAGGCACCCATGCTTGCGCAGCTGCTTTCGCTGCTGGCACCGGAGCCTTCGGTCGTACCGGCAGCGCCTTCTTGCGCTCTCCACCGGGCCTCAATGTTCTTAGCATACCTCGCTCCTGTTTGTCTGGACTGGGCGTCCTTGATGGCTTTGGAGGAGGCTTTGGATTGCTCGCAAAGGGTGTTAACGCTGGTAGCTCAGGTTGAGGCAGCAATGATGTCGCACTGCTGGTCCTCTGTGCCGCCCCACCGTCCAGACTCCCATTACGTGGCGTTAGAGGTGGTCTCACTGGCAGCGGCGGTGGCCTTGACAGGCTTTCATACGTGCTTGGAGGTATCGTGCCGCCACCCAACCATCCATCCACGCCCTCGTTACGTACCACCGGCGCTCTCAGCGGTAGACTCGCACTGCTACCTTCCTTTGCCTTCTCTTCAGCCTCCTCTCTGCTATTCTTCAATGCTTCCAGCAGATCCACCCTCTCCTTGCACTGGTCTTCCATCTGCCTCAAACTATCCATGAGCGCTCGCTCGGTCTCGCTCCGAGCCTTATAACCCGCGGGCAGTCTGTATGCATTGTGATAGTTGATCTGTTCGAGCGCGTTCTTCCAGCTTCGTAAGGCTTCGGCTTCGTTGTTCTGGGTCTCAAAGTAAACAGCCGTGGAGCAGACAAGGTAGCAATCGTCGTACGTCTTTTGCATGGACGACAGCGCCTTGTTGCGGGACAGCATTCTTGATCTGGTATGTGTCTCTTTCTTCAACGTTCTCTGATGATTCTGGCCTTCGGGCGCATGTCGACAAGGCGTTACTTGCAGTTGCGTGCATACATTCCAGAGCGCAGGAACGTCCGGAAACCCAAAATCACAACGTAGTCAGGCTGTGTTTCGATGGTGGGTCGTGGTCGCCCAGAGTTGGGTTTAAGCTACGTCATGTGGCAGTAGATCCCATAACTACACGCCCGCAGCTGCAACACCACTCGCGTGCCTCGAGTTGAAGACATTGCATAGACAGAAATTATCGATCTGATTCAAGAATCAAGATGTACTACGCGGTCACGGCTGAAAAGTGTTCTGATAAGAGCGCATTGGAGGAGTGAGCTCAATGAAGATAGCAGACGCATGCACACGAAATGACCCAGCCACGATCCCATGGGATCACGTAGATACCACTAGATATGATTACATTCGACGTCCTCTGCCTATATGCCGCAGCACAAAGCGCCAACTACAGAAAAGCGCTCTCTCAAAGCAGCCCAGAAGATAACGTAGCCACCTAAAGATCGACTCGACGCCATGCCACGCTATATGTCTATATGCAGTCGAACAATATGTGTGCAATCCAAGGCCGACTTTGCGCAGAATAGGATCTCCTCTGTTGGCCGCGAGGAGCTTTGTGAACAATAGACAAGACTCCGCGAACGCCTGTCCTTGCTCCTTGGGCGCGAACCCAGCTCTATTCCCGATCTCATATACCACCAGTCGTGCTGCGGGCGATGAAGAACGCTTTGGCCATCTCATATGCCGTCCAGCAGATTGCAGTACTGGGCATAGTTGTCACGATCCTCGGCTTCAGGCCCCTGAAGAATCCCTTCCAACCGTCCCTTCTCTTAATGATTGCGGCAGCCTCCCACAGTCCCTTGACATTCCGCAGCTCAGCATCTTGTGCCGTGCCTCTCGTTTGCAACAGCGTCTTGATCACATCCAATGGTGTAGTAATACCAGCCGCGACACCACCAGCAATTCCTCCTGCGAAACAATGAGTGTAGGGGTCGTACTTTCCGGTAGGGTTGAGGACTTTGACAGAGGATTCGTAGACGGTGAACTGGATGGCAGTGAAGGGAACAGTCATCGCGAGGGTAGTTGGATAAGACACATAGAAGGCTCGTAGACCTTCCTTGCGGAAGACGTCGCCCGCGCATTGTCCTACTGATCGGTAACTTGAGCCGTGTAATTGCATCCGCTGCTTAATGACTGATGTATATTAGAAGTAGATTCTGAAGCATCAGCACTAGTTCTCACCATCGAATGGGTTCATCAGCGCGTCGCTTGCGATAGTTGCTGAAGCTCCGGAGACGGCTACGGAGGTGTTAGCACATGAGAGCGTGACTGGCGAGGGGGCCGAACGTCTTACCCGCCGCTAGAGGATGATGATCTCCATGTGCTCCTGCATTTCCGCCCATTGCATGCTTGACTGCTTCGTATGTAGCAAAATACACCGCATGAGCTGGCCCTATACACCGCCAAGTGTCAGCGGCGAATGCTTTGCCGGAGTGCCTCATCATAACCTACCTGCCCCGAGAACAACGCTGGAGACGCCTCGCCATAATGTCCGAAAGCCTTCTGCTCTTGATATGGTAATCATGGCATTGCTTATGCCCGAGTATACTGCTGTTGGAGATGGGTTGACGATCTGCATTCGCGTCTGTTCGGAGACCGTCAGCAAGCCGGCCACCACTTTCGGGAAATCTTCACCAACATACCTTCATCAAGTCTATCGGATACATGACCGTGTGCTCCTACAGATTCCAATTAGGCTGATTCCAGTTCATACCGCATGGCTATCCGGCTCAACGTACTGCGATACCCGCGAAAGCGCCGGCGACCATGTTCGCCGTCAGCGAGAAATTTGGTGGAAGGCCCTCATAGCTAGCGGTACTGTGTTAGCTCTTCAAATTGATCCAAGGCACTGTTACACCGGCAACATACTCATAAGGTTCTTCCTCAACCGGTGCAGCCATAGGCCGCGGCGAGAGGGCTGGTACTTGTGCGGAAGCCAGTGTGTTGTTTCCGAACGGCGATGCAGCCTCTCGAGCCTCACTAAAATCGCTCTAGATAGAGAAATGGACTACGACGACGCGCGCTGCCGGATCAATGGTGTTGCGCAGGCGAATGGCAGATGCGGTATCAATCAGTTTGATCAGATAAAAAAAATAAGCGTCGGAGAAGTGGTGATGGTTTCATTGATCCAATTACGTCGAAACAGGCAATATGTTCACAGTTCGGTCCAGAGCACGGACACCGAGCTGCTGGGGGGATTTCTCTGTTAGTCGAGTTTTTTTGGAGCTCTTTAGGCCGAACTCGCTGATGCAAATGTCGGGTTCCAGACTCTCGACGCTGAGTGAGGTTGGTGATGAAGAAACAATCACAGCATGACGCGTACATAAGGCTATTCTCATGTAACAGGCTTTTAACAAGCAAGCAATGGATGCAACAGTCGCCTACCTCTTTAGATCTACGGCAGAGTTCTGTTAATCTATGATGCGCTAATCCCTTCCACATCACCAGCCTTCGCGAGCTGAAATGTGCGCGACCACGTTTTTCTCGCCCGAATATCAGCCAGTGTTCGGGCCATGCTTTGATGCTATGCTAATAGGATGGTACTGCTGAGTTTGCAATAAATAGACGGATTTGTGCGGTTCCTGTCCAGTCTGTCACGCTGACAACCCTCTTCTCAGCCTTGCATTAGGCCCATCGAGTCAGGCTCCGCAGAACCTGAACAGCCATTCTCCGAGGGCCAGCGAAAAATCGTGCCCCTCCAGAACTCGTATCAACACCGCCCCTCCTTAGACAAAGCAGCATCTCCGCGCAGAATTGTCCGCATTTCACAGCTGCCGATTGGGCATAGGCAGCTCGTGTGTCCGTTGGCCGACTGCGTGGCATCTAGATGATAGGTCTTTAACGCTGTGGAGATGCACTCCGTGAAGCTCCCGTTTAGAAAGGCAATGGGAATCTGAGCAGAAGCACGGGACAAGGGAACACAGAGGTATTGCGATAGAGCAGGTCCTTTGTCGTGTGCAGCCAAAGGTAAAAAATTCTCAGATTGGTACAGGTTCACTTAGGGCTCACTCACACCCATCTTGACACGGATGAGGCTCTAGGGTGCTACAGCCTGAGCTTGCATTACAAGAAACCATAAGGGCAAGGTATGTCTTGAGGCCGAGCGTGCAATCGAGTGGTTTGTAGCCTCGTGATAATGGAAGGATCAACCCGTCATCGGGTACTCAGAGTTACTTACGAGGTAGTCTTAGAACTTCGGCAGCCTGGCGCAAATGTAGCACGCCGTGCATGATTGTGATACATATTATCTGTACATATAGTGTTATACATCACTCCCTCAGACTAAGTGCGGCCTGGTGACCGACAACCTCGTCGTACAATCCATGCAAGCCAATCTCGCGTGGTCGGCATCGAAGCAGCAATGATCTGAGATCAGGATGTTGGGTCACAAAGATCACGTCTCAGGGTCAAGCACTGCCAGCGGTGACTTACGTTCCACGGGTTTTCCTTTTGGAGTCGTCATTGTTGCGTCTCACTCCGAACGCATGGATAAAGTAATGGACTGAGACATTCAGGACCTCGATATCGAACTGCGCGGTCCGAGCCGCAGATTATGTGTGCGGTGGTCAAGATCCAAGCAAGTCTGCCGGACTTGAGTGAGACAGGTGGGGAAAGTTTGTTTGAGGCCAGCCGTACCCCATGCTTTTTCCAGAAGCGTCCGTTCAGCAGTCGCATCTACCGTGCCATCTAGGAAAGCTGACCACATCGCGTATGCTCGAGACTCCAGACAGATAACAAAGTAGTCGATCGAACCCAAGACCAAAGCCGCCGTGCGGGACACTGCCGTAGCGCCTCAGATCGACGTACCACTGCAGCGCAGCAGGGACCGCTCCGACAAGATCGTTCCCAGATTGGCCTTTCTTAGTTGAGTCTAGTAATCCGTGCGCGTCCATCGCCTTGAGTAGATGCTCCAAGCGGTGTTCACGTATGGAGCCGCCAACTATTTCGCATATCTCAGGGACTAGTAGATCAAAACACGCCACAGTGGGTAGATGTGAATGATGCTGCGTAGGGGAAGGAGACATATAGAAAGCCTTGACGTCTCGTGGGTAGTCGGTAACAAAGACTGGGCAGCCACCGCGAACATTCTCAGCCAAGAATTTCTCGTGTTCAGCCTGGAGGCTGTTGCCAAGCTGCGGAGTGTGCTCAAATCGTACCAGATTTCGATTTTGTGCATCTTGAAGGAAAGATATGGCTTCTGTGTATGTAATTCGTGGCCAGGCTGGGCCGCTGATGCTATCCCATCTCGCTTTGAGGTGTTCTGATGTGGTGCTGGCCGGCTCGTCTTGATGCTTTCGGCTGCTGGCTTCCAGTAGCTGTATTCCGGTTGCCGAGTTCTGCAAGCCAGTGACTATGGCTCGCAACAGCCCCTCAACGACGTCCATGACTTGGTGGATATCTTCAACGAAGCACAGCTCAGCTTCCAGCATGTAGAACTCGCTTAGGTGGCGAGGCGTGTCACTATGCTCTGCCCTGAATGTCGGCGACAGGGTCCATACTCTGCCCACAGATTGCGCTAGAGCCTCAAGGTGAAGCTGCGAAGACACGGTAAGGTATTTCTGGGCTCGAAAAAAACTGTCTTCCTCCTTTTTGCCTTTCTGCTCCGACTCTAGGGATGTGTTCACGCCGAATACTTCCCCTGCGCCTTCGCAGTCGGATGATGTGATGATTGGCGGATGCGTCTGCACATAGTCGTAGCGTGCAAAGTAGTCTGTGGCATGACGGATAGCCTCTGACCTGAGTCGGAGCACAAGTGCATTCCACGGAATTCGGGATCGCAGGTGCGGCAGCGTGCGTAGGAAGTCCGTGGAGTGAAACTTCTTCTGGATGGGATACGTCTGTTGGAGAATTAGTTGTCCGCAGTCTTTACAACGACTCAAGTTGCCGTACCTCTGCATCGTTCTCTCCCAGTATCCGCACATCACTAGCGACCAGCTCGTGGGTCTGCTCTTTCCCGGACGGACTTGGCTGCCATTGTCCGATTATCCGCAGTGCTGCACCAGTGGAGAGATTTGCAGCTTGGGCCGGAGTCAGGACGGCCTGAACTGCGTCCAACGACGTGCCATCACCAATGGCAGCAAAAGCGACGCGTTTCTGCTTTCTAACCGTCCGTACAAAGCCGTTCAGTGTCACGGGACCGCTGGACGACCCAGCTTCCGACTCCACCTTGGAGCTCAAGAGCTGTGCGACCGTGTGGACGCGCTCTGAGGTCGATATATACCTGCGGGATCTGCAGATTGCGGCAGTGTGGGAGCGTGCGAGAGAGCAGCCAGCGTTCTGCAACGGCCGCAGCATCTAGTGTGTGCAGCTTGAAATGGGCACCGGATGGTGGATGCCCCCAAATGATCTTGCTCTGACGCTGCAAACAATTTCTGGTAGCTCCTGTAGCGGCGGCAGATGGGGTTGCTGGCGACGGGCACGCCAAGGCGGATGTGATCCTCGCCCACCACTGAATCATCACTTCGACCATCTTCAACCCTGGTACCCTTGAAACTTTTCTCCATCCCGTCTTTGCCATTGTTACTGAGCAATAAGCTATCGAGCAAGTGCTGCGCTACAGCGCGTGCTAATGCATAATGCACTGCGAGAAGTCCAATGACCACTCCGTCATCAAGCTCTTGGCCAAAGGTCACCGCATTTCGAGCGGCATTTCCGAGAGGTCAGATTTCCTGTTGTACTTATGTCTATGTCAACCCTCCCAAATCCAGATCCTCCCATTGTCCCAGTACGGGGTGCACTCCGCTTGGACTCAGTGCGGCTACCACTCAATCTGCGTCTCGAGATACCCCTGCGCGAATACAGGCCTCGAATGTACATCAAGATCGATGAACAGGTTGTCACATCATCTCGCAAGATCTCGCTACACCATTTTCGCCTTTGGCGGTGAGACATTTTGCATAACAACTTCTAGCATTCGTCAAGCTTCAGCCGCCTGCCCTCCGCCCTGATGGGCCCCGGCGATCAGGTGAAGCGAAGTTGCAGGGCTGACCCGCGGCCTGCTGCCGACGAAAACGATTGTGTTGCGACAAGGCACGCGCTACGTGTTTCTGCCCAAAACGGGAAATGCTTGAGACATGTAAATTAATAGAAGCTAGTCTCAGTTGCGATCTTGTGTGACATTCTACTTGAGATCCTTTCTTCCGACAAACTGCCTGAGGCTTGAGGTACTGCTGGGTAATGGTGCGAGCAACCCGCACAGCACCAGCAGCCGCATCCGCTAGGCGCAAAAATGATGTGCGGTAAGCTTTGAGATCTATGAAATATGTCATAGATTCTGCTAACCTGTAGCGCGCGCCCAAGCGTCAGCTTGCACACCATTATGGCAGACCCTGCGATTTTGAAGAAACAAGATCGACGACAAGGTTTCCATGCTTCCAGCCTATCAGCGTCTGATCAGCTTTCGGAACATCCAGCCCTGGCCCTGTCGTCCTGCAAGATACGGCGGGCCTGTTGTTACCAGCGATCTGAACAGATCCAACGCTAATGCACCTCTCTGCAACTTAAATCACCAGACACTTCTGTGAGCAGCATGCCAAAACCAGGCGCTACAATCTCGCGGCTGGTGGCCAGCACACCCAGGCTTGTTGCTTTCCTTCTTGTTTGTTCCTTTTCAGAGTAGTTTCTTTTTGCTGTCACTGAGTCGCGCCCTTGGGCGTCTGGATGCAACGGCTGCTTCATCGCCTTGTCTTGCAAAAACTCGCCTGGACGACCTATTTTCCACGCCATCTAGTTTCGTGCGGCTATCGTTTTGCCGCGGAATGTTAGCTGCAGAATCTTGAGTCCTTTTTGGGGCCCCGATCGACGCCAGACGTTCGGTTGGAGCCGAACGAATGCAACACCGCATCGATAACACAGCGCCCGCGTTAAAGAATCTCCATCCTTACCTAATTCGATCCAATGCACTAGCAGCCACATCAACTGCCCTGGTCTCTTATATGTCTCTGAGCCTTGGAACGTATCCCTCCACATACTTCTCACCTTCCCTATCCCGCAGTCCGTCGCCTCCCACTAAATACGCAGGCACCTGGGATCCTAGCCAGAGCTAATCTCAATATTTTCACTCCACCTACTGCTCACCTGCTTGTGATCATGCCGCAAAGTAAACCCAAACCGTCGGAGATAGCGCTTGAGGCGAAGCGCAAGTACCTTCCAGCTCTAGAGGCATCTGAACAATGGAGACCATTTATGTGCGGATCTCTTCTCATCAGAGACACCGCCGAGTGCCCCATTACTGAAGACAAGAGGGCATATGGGCGACCACGAGTCACAGTGGAAGATGGCGACCCTGTCAACACCGTCATCGGGGCTCGTGCCTACGGCTCAATGGCTCTAGTCAACACTGCAAATGAACGAAAACCAGGAGGCGATTGGGAGTCAGGCTTCACTGCTGCCGAAGAGTGCCTAGCCAGGAGAAGTACATTGACACATGCACTCAAGCACGACTATCACAAGGCTGGAAAGCCCGACAGATTCTATCCTCTACCCCAATGTGGCGCTATATACTCGCCTCATGTCGGTGAGTGTTTCAAACAAACTGGATAATTTTCTCGTGGTTAATTCAAGTACAGTCATCTTTAGGGATGGTGAGAAGGGATCATACAAGCCTTACGACCAGTATCAAGATATTCCAGTCATCTCGGTGGCACCGATCCGTGGGCCACGGCTCGACGTAAGCGGGAGTGATTACTCCTTTCCTGAGGAGCGAGAGCTTATGGAGACCAAAATGAAATCTATCCTTCGGACGGCCGCATGGGCGGGCATCCCGCGTCTCTGCATAGCTTCATTTGGGATAGGCCCTGTTTTCAAAAACCCTGCCCGCATCACTGCTCAGATGTGGAAGCAACTCCTCTTCCATGATCAAGAATTCTATGGTGCGTTTGAGGACATTGTCTTCGCCATCGATACATCACCATCCAGTGCGTCGAAGACCTCACAAGACGACTTGGAGTCTTACAGAGAAGTGTTTCATCCTAGCAATGTTGTCCCAAGTCAATACCGCACAAGTCATTTCAGTTATGACTAGCTAGGACGGAAGTTATCAGTGGACAACATTACGACCTATCCGACGAGACCACTGCGAAGTTCGGTTTGTGGTAGCATCCAGCGTTATGGCAATCATTTTTATGGCAAATTTGGCACGGCGAGACCTCGTGCATTTGGAGAAATGTATCAGATCGGGAATACTTCCGGTCTTTCGGATGACTCATGATTCGGCAGTTTTATACACCTTTGGGCACTTTGTACATGGTAGACAACAACCTCAGCTTCACAGCCACGATAGCTAGGTCAAAAAGAACATAATGGGATACCGATATCTCCCAATTCTGTTGAACTTGAAGTCGGCTACCGATGTCAAACATCACAGCATCTTTCCAGAAGAATTTCCAGATCCCAGAATCTGGGAACATCATCGTGCATGAAGTTGTGGTACCAGTGGTCGTTACACAGCATGCATGGCTTTCTCGGCAAGCCGCCTGACCTGCACAATGCATTTTTTTGAAGGTAGACGCGGCTATTGATTCATGGTGAGCGGGTCACCAAAAATGTGTAAATGTGGGCGGCTTTTACCGACCACTGACAAAAATGCTGGTTACGGTCGTGTTTATTAGCTGAGCATAATTGCTTGAACGCATCTTCTGCTTCCGCTTCGGCGACTGCCGGGAAATCAACTTCCCATGTCTCCTTACGCTGAGGATTGGTCGGCAAGGTGCAGGATCTGGTGGAAATGCTGCACTCTGTTCCTATCAGCCAAAATCCTCGCCAATCTGCAAGGCGTCGGCAGAGACACCTTCCGAGTAGCACGGGTGGAGTAATTTGAAAGTCAGACCGCTTTCAGCTGTGGGGAATTCATACGTTCCGCCTTGAAATTTGGAATGGAGCTGCAGCTGGCTCACCACGCGTCCGCTGCCTGCCCGTTCTCTGTCGGCGCATGCATTCATCTTCGGAGGTGCCACCAACATGTTCTTTGTGGCTTGCGAACTGTGCAGCATCGAACGCAGTATGGAATTTGGAACTCCACGAAATCTCAGACATATACACGCATGTACGGGGGAGGCAGATCTTCTGCGCAGCGATACGCAAAACGGCACTAAGTTTCTCTGCATTAGGCCAGTCATGTGCTGAGAAAGCCGCTTGACTGTCATTCTGATCGCACATGCCCTCGCCTGAACTGTCTTCTGTACATGATTGATCCGTTTCTGCGCTTTCTTGGAGATTTGGAGATCTGAGTGCCAAATTTAGACACGATAAGCGAGTTGAACGATCTGCCGGATTCCGATCCATGTCCTCAGGATGTAACTTAGGCAGTGGTTTGTAAACAATATGTGATATAATAGAAATTCCTCTCATGAAGTCGTGATTCTTCGGAATCTCGGGCAACACGAAGCCACCATCCTGCGTGGGATGATTTGCAGAGCTCTCTGTGTATCTTTGACATTTGTGCCAAGCCCCAGCCCCGATCTTGACAAGCGATGCAGAGCACGTCATTAAAACATTTGCGTCGCTAAAGCGTATACCCATGAGCTGCCGTTTCCAACAAGCCCAGAGAGCGCTGGTTCTTGCAGTCGATCATGAAGTTGTTATGCCTCTCAGTGGTAGCCCGTAATTACAGTCGACTGTGTACAAGATTCGGGACTGTCTCATGCCAGGCTCCGTCAAAAGTCTCCGAATGGCCATCGAATAAGTGTTCACACACAGCCTCATGGGGTCCATGC